>Ga0105238_10000767_pt1 | contig 33436 bp, 30 predicted proteins | sample KBSC34metaG_FD_81526 | JGI IMG/M metagenome (GOLD analysis project Ga0105238, IMG submission 81526) | Corn rhizosphere microbial communities from Kellogg Biological Station, Michigan, USA - KBS C3-4 metaG | ecosystem: Host-associated > Plants > Roots > Rhizosphere > Soil | place: Michigan, USA...
CCATGACAGCTGATCGGGCCCGAGAAAGTAGCTGTCGGGACCGTAAGCGGTTTGCAGGTTGGGACCATTGGGGCCGCGATAGCTGCGCTCATCCAGCATGAAGACGTCGAGATGCGGGCCATAGCTCAGGGTGCGATAGACCCGCCCCGGCTCGATGATGCTTTCGCGCATCGGATACATCTCGTGGAACGCGCGGGCCGCGCGCGCGGCAAGCAAATGGATGTCGCGCTCCTTGTAGGCGGCGGGAAGCTGTTTCGACGCCGACCAGTTGTTGGTGACTTCGTGGTCGTCCCACTGCACGAAGATCGGCACCTCGGCATTGAAGGCGCGCACATTGTCGTCGAGGAAATTGTACTTATGCGCGGCGCGGAATTCGTCGAGCGTCTCGGCGACCTTGGCCTTTTCCGGGATCGTGACGTTCTTCCAGGCCTTGCCGTCGGCGAGCTTCACCTCGGCGGCAATGATGCCGTCGGCATAGATGGTATCGCCGGAATGCAGCAGGAAATCCGGCCTGTGCCTGGCCATGGTGGCGAAGGTGAACATGCCGCCGTCGTCGGGATTGATGCCCCAGCCTTGTCCGGCGACATCGCCGCCCCAGACGAAGCTGACATCGCGCCGGTCGGCTGGCGCGGTGCGAAAGCGGCCGACGGCCGGCTCGCTTGAAATGTCGATATGCGCGAGGTCGCGGAATCGGACGCGATAAAAAATGTCCTGACCGCTCGGCAGATTTTCCAGCAGCATTTTCGCGGTGAAATCGCTCTCGGGCAGCGCCGCGATCGGCGGCAAAACCCGGGCATTGGTGAATGAATCTGAGGTGGCAACCTCGACCATCATTTGCGACGGCCGGTCGGCGCGCGCCCACACCACGCCGCCGTCGGCGCCGACATCGCCGGATTGCACCCCATGGGTAATCTGCGGCCGGTCGGCGGCGCGGCTGAGATAGGGCGTCGCAACGGCGCCGAGTGCGCCGGCGCCGCTCGCGGCGACGGTGGAAAGAAAACGGCGGCGAGAAAGGGGAATTTTGATCGTCATGCAAGCCTCCCTGATCGGTCAACAGGATGCGCTGAAAGCTCTGACAGACCTAGGAAGATTATGTGACGGCAAGATTACAGCGATGGCGGCCTACAACGTGCCGGTGGCGCGGAACTGCGCGCCGGCTCTTTGCAGATTTTGCGGCATGCTGATCAGCAACGCCCTGCGGTCGGCCACCGCATTGTGGAATTGCTCGAGCGCGATATTGAAGGCGGTCAACGCCCCTTCCTCGATCGCGCCGTGCTCGAAGCAGTTCAGCGTGTCGCGCAGGATTTGGTCCGCCTCAGCCTGCATCTGGTCGAGCTCCTCGGCGGAATCGCTGCGGCGCGCCGCCGCGATCATTTCCAGCAAGCGTTCGCGCAGCGATGAGTTGTTGCCGCGCTCATCCTTCTTCAGATAGCCCGCGAACCACGCGCCGGCGGAACCCATGGCGGACAGCGCCATCAGCCCCCACCAGATGTAATCGCTGTAGCGATCGAGAAAGGTTTTTTCCTCGCCGTCGACAAAGGCCGCGGCACCCGGATGCACCGGGATCGCGGCGTCCTTGTCGGTATCCGGGGTCTCGATTTTCGCAGCCAGCGGGAATTCCGTCATCACCGCCTGCCGGATCGCAAACAACTGCCGGGTGAAGGCGGCCACCGTCGAGTCCGACAGGCCTTTGCGCGCAACGATGTGGTGGGCGAAGCTGATCGTCTTCACCTCATCGTCGGGTTTGGCGGGCGCACCGCCGAAGGCGCCGGCGGGAATTTCCGACGCCTCGTACATCGGGTGGTTTTGCGCAATCGCCTCGGCCGAATCGATGGCGAGGAAGGTCGGCGTACCGCCATCGCGCGTCGATGCTGCGATCGCATCCGCGGTGATCTTGCTGTTGACCGGTCCAGCGGCGAGATAGGCGTCCGCCTTCTGGTTGCGGATGGAGTCCGCGGCTTCGGCCGCCGGAAACTGAACGATCTCGAGTTTGCTCGGATCGATGCCATATTGCTGCAGGATCACCTTGAGCAAATTGACATTGGCCTGGGTGCGGCCGACCACGCCGATGCGGTGTCCGGCCAGTTGCGCAATTTTGGTGAGCTTCGGACCGGCTTTCTTGCCCTTGGTCCTGGCAGGCGGCGGCACCCACAGCACCGCGACGTTCTTGCGCAGCGTCGCCACGGCCTGGGCGTTTTTCGGCACTTCGAGATCGCCGCGGATGATGGCGAGGTCGGCCTTGCCCTCGGCGAGCGCCTGGGCGCTCGCGGTGGCGCCATCGGTCTGCATCGGACGCAAACGGACAAGGCCACGCGTATGGGCAAAGGCTTGCGTCAGGGCCTGGACCACCCTGACGTCATCGCTGTTGGCGGGACCGACCGCAATCCGTAACGTCACCGGCCGCATCGCAAAGTAGTAAGTGCCCACGAGCGCGCCGGCGATCGCGAGAATTCCTGCCAGCGTGATGAACATCATCTTTCGCTTGGCCGTACGTGGCGACGGCGGCACCGGCGGCCCGACAAGGTCGGGCCCATCCGTCATCGATCTGGCAAACAATCGCTTCAGGTCCAATTTCGTATGGCCAAAATAGTCAGACCGGCATTGTAGCAAATTTTGCTGCCGGCGCGGAGTTCCATCCGTGGCATGGTTACTAGTGTCCCGAATCCGAAGTTCGCCACACCTTGCCGCGCTTCTCTCGCGAACTTCGGATTCGAAAGGACACTAGAAACCTATGATTCTAGTGTGGTTTTGGTTCAGAAGTTCTCTTGATAGACTCGCAGCAATGGTGAAGAGAACTTCTGAACCACCACACTAATCGGCTTTGGACCGGCTTTGCCGCCTTATTGTGGCGGAGGATCCCGGACGTGCCGGTCGGTGTTAGGATAAGGTGCCAGTAAAACGGGAGGCGATCATGGCGGAACGGTTGTCGGCGGAGGCGCGAAAATCGGCCCTGAAGCAGTTGCCGGGGTGGGCCGAGACGCCGGGCCGCGAGGCGATTGCACGGACCTTCACCTTCAAGGATTTCAACGAAGCCTTCGGGTTCATGTCGCGCGCGGCGTTAGTGGCTGAAAAGAGCGATCATCACCCGGAATGGCGCAACGTTTACAAGACGGTGGAAGTGGTTCTGGCAACCCATGACGCCGGTGGCGTCACCGCGCTCGACATCGAACTTGCAAAGGCAATGAACGCGATCGCCAGGCAGCTCGGCGTGGCCTGATACGGTCTTGCGCAATCTTGCGGCGGGGGCACAACATCCCCAGCTTAAAGCGCGTCCCGCGGCGGCGATCCGCCGCGCAAGCTTCAGGGAGCCCGAGGCGATGGTATCCGAACACACCGTGGGTTTTGAGCCGGCCGACCGGCTGGCAAAAGACCGCGAAAGCGTGCGCCGGCGGTTCTGGATCAAGCTTAAGCGGGTGATTGCAAAACTTCCGTTCGCCGAGGATTTGCTCGCCGCCTATTACTGCGCGTTCGACAAGCAGACGCCGCGCCACGTGCAGGTGGCGCTGCTAGGGGCCATCGCCTATTTCATCCTGCCGTTCGATTTCATTCCTGACATGCTGCCGGTGCTCGGCTTCACCGATGACGCCGCGGTGCTCGCCACCGCGATCCGGATGGTCGCGACCCACATCACGCCGGAGCATCGCGAAGCCGCCCGCGCCGCGTTGAAGCGGGGGATCGATAAGGAGGGCTAAGCTTGCCTCTGTCTTCCCCCGCGGGATCGCCCTAGCGTTCCTTCTTTTCGGACTTCTCGGGGCGGACTTGCGCTTGCGCCCTGGCGTTCTTCTCGGCCTCCCACGCCTGGAATTGCTTGAACAGCGCTTCCTTCTCGGATTCCGACTGCACTTTCGCCCCAGCCGGACTCTGCTTCAGGAAATCCTCGAACCTGTCGCGGGCGACCGGTTGGATCCCGTGCTGGTCAAGCCACTGTTTTGCGGCGGGGAAGCGGTTCCAGTCAGCGAGCGGCGCTGACAACGAAACCTCTTTCCATTTCGGATGGAACGGCGGGTTCTGGAAGGTCGGAAACTTCGCGAAGAAGGCGTCCACGAACAGAGCGAGCTTTCGGTACCGGTCGGTGTTGGGGGCCCAATTATAGGCCGCGAGCACCGCCGGCACCGCAATGGTGTCTACCTTCTCGCCATCCCCAATCAGGTTCGGATAGTCCTTCGAGCTCAAAGTCGCTGGCAGATAGTCGGCCTGCAGCGGTTTCGCGTAGTCGACCGTCACCAAATGAAACCGATCGTCCTTGAAACTGCTCACGGACTTATACGGCTTGCCCCCGGTAACGATCACGGCGTCGATTTCACCGTTCCTCATCTTCTCCAGCGCGATGCGCTGCTCGATATAGACCACCTTCGGCTTGAGGCCGAGCCGCTCGAACACCGTCAGCGCGGTGACGAAGGTGCCACCATTGGGAAGGTCAACGCTGACGGTCTTGCCGTCCAGCTCCTTCAAATTGTGGATCGATTTCGGCGCGATGACGTGCATCTCTTCATTGTAGAGCTTGGTCACATAGGTGAATTGCTTTTTGATGTCCTTCGCAAATCCCTTCCTTTCGAGATAGTCGAGCGTGTCGGCGCGGACGATTCCCAGATCGACGCCTTGCAGGAACAGAATGTCGGCGACGCTCTGCACCGAGCCGCGTCCGACGATCGGAAGCACGCGCAGCTTGTTGCCGTCGTCCAGTACGGAAGCGAGGTCCGCGCCGAATTGAACGTAGGTTCCGCCGATGGTGCCGGATATCAGCGTCACCGTGTTGGCGTTCAGAGCCTGCTTGGTGGCTACCGAGCCGAACTGAAAGATGGCCTTGAGACTTTCGCTGACCTTGGCCGGGTCATACTCGGTCTGTTCAGCCCGGGCCGTGAAGCCGCAAGCCATCATTGTGGCAACAAGTGCCAATCGAAGTAAGTGTCGCATTTTGTCCCCTCTTGAAATTAGTTCTGCATTTCAGCGAGCCGACGCCGCGCGTCTGCTGAGCCAAACTGGGCAGCCTTCTGGTACCAGGCGCGCGCCATGGCGGGATCGGGAATGATGTTGCGGGCATCCTGCGTTCCCAGCACCTCGGGATCGTAGGTCCGCGCCAGCATCAGCGCTGCGCTGGGCTCTTGCGCATCCGCCGCACGTTCGAGCAACAGCCGGGCGGATGGAATGTCACCTGCCGCAAGCAGGCCTTTGGCCCGGTTGAAGAGCGTCGCGAGTTCGTCGCCATCGAGTTTTCTTGCCGACGGATCTGCGACCGGCGGAGCGACAACCGGCGCTGCCGCGACGGGCACTGCAGAAGCGACCCGCACGGCAGCGACCGGCGCTGCGGCCGCAGGAGCGCTCTGCAGCGCGCTTTGGTAGGCCGTCGTGATCTCCTCACGCGTCGGCGTTACAATGACCGCTGTGACGCTTCGAACGCCAGGCGTCTGATTTGCCGGCGCCGATGGCCGAGTGGGATCCTTCAATTGAGCGGGATCCTTCAATTGTATGTCACGTGCCGTCAGTTGCGCGGGATTCGGCTGCACCGTTGCGGACGCAGCCGAAAGAACGGCGGCACTTGAAGCTTTGGCCTTGGCAATGATGTCGCGTGTAGCATCCGAAGAAAACAGCGCGACGAGAATTGCTATGGCGGCAGTCGCCACAACGCCCGCCACGATTGGTGACAAGACGGAAGGTCTTCGGTCTTTCCACGCGGGAGTCACGGGAGTGATGTATTCGCTCGGATCCGGTTCACCGTCGTAATCGGAAAGAAACAGTGGGACGGAATCTTCCGGATAATCTGTTCGGGCTGATTGTCCAAACTTGTATGGTGTTACTCGACGATCGGTCAGGTTTTCGTCACAAGGATCGATGTCTGGATCGTACGATCGATAGCGTGGAGTGTGGTCCACCATGGTGATGCTCTCCCAGTTACTTTGACGCAACGATGGGGCATCCCTCGAAATCAGTTTTTTATTATTTTTATTGTCCAGAAGCGCCCCGCTACTGAAGGGCTTAGCTCGCGGTCTGAATCAGCCCAAAAAACGACCGGGGCGGGCGCGAATCGGGAGATATTTGGGTTTCATTGAGGCGCAGTTGCGGAGCGCACCGGTATTTTTGATGCTCAGCGCGAGGGGCGTTGGCGTGAGCGTCGGCAATTATCCAGGTGCAAGAAGTTTCGCAAAGATCGATCAACGTGTGCCGAGACGAGCGGAGCTTGTTACCGGGCCACGTTGTGCGGACCGATGGCGCTTTTGACTACGCCCGACGATTGAACTTACGTCAAATTCACGGATGCAGGATCACCTTGCCCATCGCCTTGCGGCCCGCGAGCACCTTGAGGGCGTCGGCGGTTTGCGCCAGCGGAAAAGTGCGGTCGACATGCGATGAGATCTTGCCTTCCGCGGTCCACTTCACGAGCTTTTCCAGGTTGGCGCGGTTCTTCTCCGGATTGAGCCGCGCCCAGGCGCCCCAGAATACGCCGCGGATATCGCAGCCCTTCAACAGCGCCAAATTGAGCGGCATCTTCGGAATCTCGCCGGCGGCGAATCCGATCACCAGGAAGCGGCCTTCCCATGCGATCGAACGCAGCGCGGCCTCGGCATAGCTGCCGCCGACCGGGTCAAAAATAATATCGGCTCCCTTGCCGCCGGTGAGCCGCCGCAAGCCGTCCTTGAGATCTTCCTTGGCGTAGTTCAGGCCGAGCTCGGCGCCGTGCTGTTTGGCGAATTCAAGTTTTTCGTCCGATGACGCGCAGGCGATCACCTTCAGGCCCATCAGCTTGCCGAGTTCGCATGCCGCCAGACCCGTGCCGCCGGCGGCGCCTAACACCGCCATGGTCTCGCCGGGCTTGAGGCTGGCGCGATCTTCCAGCGCATGCAGTGCGGTGCCGTAGATGATGATGATGCCGGCGGCGCGATCGAAATCCAGATTGTCGGGAATTTTGACGATGGAATTCGCCGGCAGCGCGATCCTTTCGCGCGCGCCGTTGTGGCCGCAGGACGCCACCACGCGATCTCCGACCTCCAGGTCGGTGACCCCCGCACCGACGCTTTCGATCACGCCCGCGACTTCCGCCGCCGGCGAAAACGGAAACGGCGGCTTGATCTGGTACTTGCCCTGGATCATCAACAGATCGAAGAAATTCAGCGCCGCGGATTTGATCGCGATCACGGCCTGGCCGGGCTCGGCCACGGGGTCGGGCACCTCGGTCAGCACGAGATCGTCGGGGCCGCAATATTGCGAGCAGAGAATGGCTTTCATGGACACACCTGAGTTTCGGACGCACAACTAGCGCTGGACGCTTCATGCCGGATTTGAAGCCGGGCTACAATCTGATTCGGTCTACTTCCTCATGGTGAGGAGGCGCTCTTGCGCCGTCTCGAACCATGGGGCCCCCCATCCTTCGAGACGCGGCGAAGACGCTGCTCCTCAGGATGAGGCCGGGTACAGTTGAAAGGTTTGAACGATGTTTGAAAAAGGCCTGCTCAAGGGAAAGCGGATACTGGTCACCGGCGGCGGCTCCGGGCTCGGTGCCGCGATGGGGCGCCGCTTCGTCGAGCTTGGCGCCGAACTGATCATCTGCGGCCGGCGGCTCGAATTGCTGGAGGCGACCGCGGCGCGGATGCGCGGCGATCCCGGCGGCAAGGTCGGCGCGATCAGGTGCGACGTTCGCGATGGCGCTGCAGTCGATGCCATGATGGAGGCGATCTGGCGCGATGCGCCGCTGGATGTTCTGGTCAACAATGCCGCCGCGACCTTCATCGCGCAGAGCGAGCACTTGTCGTTTCGCGCCGCCGACGCCATTCTCGCGCCGACGCTGCACGGCGCAATGTATTGCACGCTGGCGGCCGGCAAGCGCTGGATCGAAGCTGGACACAAGGGCGTGGTGCTGAGCATCCTCTCGACCTCGACCATTACCGGCCGCGCCTTCACGGTGCCCTCTGCGATGGCCAAGTCCGCCATTCTGGCGATGACCAGGAGCCTCGCGGTGGAGTGGGGACCCAGGGGCATCCGCACGGTCGCGATTGCGCCGGGCGCGTTTCCGACCGCGGGCGCATCGGGCCAGCTTCGTCCCGAGGGTCGCGACGAGGGCTGGGCTTCAAAAAATCCGCTCGGCCGCGTCGGCGAACATGGCGAGCTTGCCGATCTCGCAAGTTTCCTGATTTCAGATCGGGCCGGCTACATCAATGGAGAGATGGTGGTGCAGGACGGCGGCGCGCATTTGCGCAGTTCCGGCGCCGAGGATCTGCTGCAATGGACCGACGCGCAGTGGGAGAAACAGCGGGCAGCGCGCTCGAAGGGCCAGGGATGAACGGCGCGGCAAGTGCGCGACAGGGTTCTGGACCTGACGGTTTTGGATGTAGCCTAACCGCCTTCCCAAAAAGACATTTCCCGGCTATCCATCGGCCCTGCGACAGCGGATGTCGGGCCATCTTCCAGTCACAATAATGAGGGAACCAGACTTGGTCATGTCCGTGCGGCGAATGCTGACAGCGCTGGTGGTGAGTGTGCTGGTGTGCGGGGTATCAGACCTCGCGCAGGCGCAGAACGCGTCGCCAAAGGCCTCGAAAGGCGCGGTCAACCCAGCGCCTGCACCCGCACCCACACCTGCACCCACACATGCAAAGCCCGCAAACAAGCCCGCCGCTGCGGCCGCGGGGACTGCCGAGCCGACGTTGATCGGCCAGTTCGGCACCTGGGGAGCCTACACCGCAACCCCGAACGGCAAGAAGGTGTGCTTCGCGCTGGCAAAACCTTCGTCGTCGAAAACCAATCCGCCGAATCGTCCGCGCGACCCGGCCTACGCATTCGTCTCCACCCGTCCGGCGGAGAAAGTCACCAACGAAGTTTCCGTCATGATCGGCTACACGCTGAAGCCCGGCTCGGAATCGACGCTGGAGGTCGGTGGCGCTTCTTACGCAATGTACACCCAGGGCGATGGTCTCTGGATCAAGAACGCCGCCGAGGAAGAGCGGATGGTCGACGCCATGCGCAAGGCTTCGGACGTGGTGGTCAAGGGCATGTCGGCCAAGGGCACCGAGACCACGGACACCTTCTCGCTGAAGGGACTTTCGCAAGCGCTCGACAAACTGGCGCAGGATTGCAAGCGCTAGAATTCGATCTTGCGGCAAATTTAGTTCACCTCTCCCGTAGGGAGAGGTCGGATTGCCTCGGCGATGCGAAGCATCGTCCGGTGCAATCCGGGTGAGGGGTTGGAGCCTGACGATAGACCGTAACCCCTCACCCCAACCCTCTCCCATCGAAGTCGGATATATCCGACTTCGACAGCTTAAAATGCCCAACTCGGGTAGACCCGAGTTGGGTGGGAGAGGGGGCGCACTGCTGTTGTTGCAGCACTGCAGTTAAACGCCTATCCAGAGGGGCCTGAAGAGCCTATTTGATATTCCATGACTGAGACCATGACCCGTTTGACAGAGGCCGTTTCCAGTGCAAGCGCGCCCTTGGAAAAGATCGCGCTGGAAACCTATGTGCCGCCGGCAAAGCCCTCGCTGGTCGGACTGTCGCGCGCGGAGATCGCGGAACGGTTAGGGGCCATCGGCGTGGCCGAGGCGCAGCGCAAGATGCGCGTGCAGCAGCTGTGGCACTGGATCTATGTCCGCGGCGCCAGGAATTTCGACGAGATGACCAGCATTTCCAGGGAAATGCGCACCGAACTCGATGCGCATTTCACCGTTGCGCGTCCCGAGGTGGCCGCGGAGCAGGTTTCCAGCGACGGCACCCGCAAGTGGCTATTGCGATTGCCGAGCGGCGATGCCAACGAGAAGGCGCATGAGGTCGAGTGCGTCTATATTCCGGAAACCGACCGCGGCACGCTGTGCGTTTCCTCGCAGGTCGGCTGCACGCTGAATTGCTCGTTCTGTCACACCGGCACGCAACGGCTGGTGCGCAATCTGACGTCAGGCGAGATCGTCGGCCAGATCATGGTGGCGCGCGATCGCCTCAATGACTGGGCCGATCGCGATACCCCGACCGGCAGCCGGCTCGTCACCAACGTGGTGATGATGGGCATGGGCGAGCCATTGTACAATTTCGACGCGGTGCGCGATGCGCTGTTGATCGTTGCCGACAACGAGGGCATCGGCATTTCCCGCCGCCGCATCACGCTGTCGACGTCGGGCGTAGTGCCGAACATCGTCCGCACCGGCGATGAAATCGGGGTCATGCTGGCGATCTCGCTGCATGCGGTGCGCGACGATTTGCGCAACGAGCTGGTGCCGCTGAACCGGAAATATCCGATTGCCGAATTGCTGCAGGCCTGCCGCGACTATCCCGGCTCGTCCAATGCACGGCGCATCACGTTCGAATATGTGATGCTGAAAGGCGTCAACGATTCGCTGGATGACGCGAAACTGCTGGTGAAGATGCTGAAGGGGATTCCGGCCAAGATCAATCTCATTCCCTTCAATCCGTGGCCGGGCACCCGCTACGAATGCTCGGACTGGGATCAGATCGAAAAGTTCTCGGAATATATTTTCAACGCCGGTTACTCCTCGCCGGTGCGCACGCCGCGGGGCCGCGACATCCTTGCCGCCTGCGGCCAGCTCAAATCCGAAACCGAGAAGCTCTCGGTGCGCGAGCGCCAGGCGCTGCGCGCCATGGCGATGACGGATTGATGCGAATGGCGTGCATTACCGATGGTCCTCATGGTGAGGAGGCGCTCTTGCGCCGTCTCGAACCATGAGGATGCTCATCCTTCGATGACGCGACCAAATGGCCGCTCTTCAGGATGAGGAGCCAGAGAGGATGCGTGCCTGGCGGCAGAACGAGACAAATGAGAAGAATTGCATGGCATTGATCGGCCGCCTGTTCGTGATTCTGTTCGGATTTCTCGCCGCGTGTCTGGTGGCGGGATTGATCGTGGTCGGCGCGGTGCTGTTTCCGGAATTCAGCGATCTCGGCACCGGCCCGGTCGATCCAGGCGCGCTGAACATCGTGCTCGGCTTCGGCTTCATCTTCATCAGCGGCTTTGCCTTGCTGCCGGCGATGATCGTGGTCGCGATCACCGAGGCGTTTTATATCAGGGGCGCGCTGACCTACGCGGTCGGCGGCGGCGTGGTCGGTCTGGCGTGCTATCTCGGCCTGGTCCCGTTTGATCCCGCAACGCTTCGCTTCGATGGCATCGTCCGGCGCCATCTCGAAATCATGACCGGCGCGGGGATCGTGGCCGGCCTCGTCTACTGGATGATCGCGGGCCGCAATGCCGGCGCTTGGCGCGAACCATCGCCCCCGCCGCGGCTGCCGCCACCCTTGCCGTCGCATTCGCCTCAACCTTCAGCGCCTCCACAATCACCGCCGTCATCCTGAGGAGCGGCCTTGGCCGCGTCTCGAAGGATGGCCGCATATTCGATAGGCACCCTTCGAGGCCGCCGCTTTCGCGACGGCACCTCAGGGTGACGAGACCACCGACCCTTTTCATCCCCAACCTCCTCGGCTAAACCCCGCGCCATGAACCGGACCGGACTTTTCATCGCGCTGGGCCTGGCGCTTGTTGTGGGATTGCTGTTCGGGATTTATCCGGAGCTCGACTTGAAGCTCGCCGCGCTGTTTTACGATGCGGCTACGAAATCCTTCCCGCTCAAGCTCAGCATGCTGGCCGCGATCGCGCGCGATGGCGCGATGTGGATCGCGTGGGGCCTTGCGCTGCCGGCGATTGTCGCCTTGGTGGTCAAGCTGGCGCGGCCGGACCGGCCACTGCTGATACCGGGGCGTGCGGTCATCTTCCTCCTGGTCACGCTGCTTCTTTCCGCGGGCGTTCTCACCAATCTCACCTTCAAAAGTTATTGGGGCCGGCCGCGCCCCGTGGTGGTCGCGCAATTCAACGGACCCGATCAATTCGTGCCGTGGTGGGATCCGCGCGGTGCTTGCGGCCGCAACTGCTCGTTTTTCTCCGGCGAAGGCGCCACCGCATTCTGGACCTATGCGCCCGCGGCGCTGACACCGCCGGCGTGGCGGCCGCTGGCTTATGTCGCAGCGACCCTGTTCGGCGTCATCACCAGCGTGCTGCGGATGGCGTTCGGCGGGCATTTCTTCACCGATGTCGCCGCCGCGGGGCTGGTGACGTTTCTGGTGATCTGGCTGGCGTATGGCTACATCTACCGCTGGCGTCGGACCCGGCTCACCGACGAGCGCATCGACGCCGCGCTGACGCGGTTTGGCTGGCCCGCTTATCGCCTGCTGCAGCGATGGCGCGGGCGTGAGGTCGGGCCTGAGCCCCGCACAAGTACGCCTGCATAGACGCTCTACGCTTGCACCCCGGGGCGTTCTGCCTGTAATCAATTTGCGCGTATTCCGGTCGCGAAACCGGTGTTCAGTTCAGCAGGATTTTCATGAGCAAGGACGTGAAGAAGGTGGTGCTCGCCTATTCGGGCGGTCTCGACACCTCGATCATCTTGAAGTGGCTGCAGACCACCTACGGCTGCGAGGTCGTGACCTTCACCGCCGATCTCGGTCAGGGCGAGGAGCTCGAGCCCGCGCGGGCGAAGGCGCTGCTGCTCGGCATCAAGCCGGAGAACATCTTCATCGAGGATTTGCGCGAGGAATTCGTCCGCGATTACGTATTTCCGATGTTCCGCGCCAACGCGGTCTATGAGGGGCAGTATCTGCTCGGCACTTTGATTGCGCGGCCGCTGATTGCAAAGAAGCAGATCGAAATCGCCGAGAAGGTCGGCGCCGACGCCGTTTCCCATGGGTCGGCCGGCAAGGGCAACGACCAGGTCCGCTACGAGGTCGCCTATTATGCGCTGAAGCCCGATATCACCATCATCGCGCCGTGGCGCGAATGGGATTTGCGCTCGCGCGAACAACTGATCGCGTTCGCCGAAGCGCACCAGATCCCGATCGCAAAAGACAAGCGCGGCGAGGCGCCGTTCTCGGTCGACGCCAATCTCTTGCACGCCTCAAGCGAAGGCAAGGTGCTGGAGGACCCCGCGCAGGAAGTGCCCGATTACGTCTACTCGCGCACCATCGATCCCGAGAAGGCGCCTGATCAGGCGACCTATATCACCGTCGATTTCGAGAAGGGCGATGCGACCGCGATCGACGGCAAGAAATTGTCGCCGGCGACATTGTTGGCGAAACTCAACGACCTCGGCCGCGCCAACGGCATCGGGCGGCTTGATCTGGTCGAGAACCGCTTCGTGGGCATGAAATCGCGTGGCATGTATGAGACGCCGGGCGGCACCATTCTGCTTGCCGCCCATCGCGGCATCGAATCGATCACGCTCGATCGAGGTGCTGCGCATCTCAAGGACGAGCTGATGCCGAAATATGCCGAACTGGTCTATAACGGCTTCTGGTTCTCGCCGGAGCGCGAGATGCTGCAGGCGGCGATCGACCACAGCCAGCAATACGTGACGGGCCGCGTGCGGTTGAAACTCTACAAGGGCAACGTCATCGTGGTCGGCCGCGAGAGCAAGTACTCGCTGTATGACCAGGACCTCGTCACCTTCGAGGAAGGCGCGGTCGCCTACGACCACCGCGACGCGGCGGGCTTCATCAAGCTCAACGCGCTGCGGCTGCGCACGCTCGGCCAGCGCAAGAAGAAACTGGGGCTGTAGGCAAACTCTCTCCACGTCGTCCCGGCAAACGCCGGGACCTATAGCCACCGATGCCGCTGGTGACAAAAAGCCTCTGCCACACTGCTCAAACGAGAAGCCACGGCGTATGGGTCCCGCTTTCGCGGGGACGACTCGCGGAGAAATACTGAAAGCACAAATGGCCGGGATCGCTCCCGGCCATTTTGATTCAGGCAAATCCTTCGCCTCACCATCGGTGTTTCGCTCCCTCGCCCCGTGCTTGCGGGGAGAGGGTTGGGGTGAGGGGCCCTTCGTTCGGCAATCTCCGCTGCACGATTCATAACGAATAGCGTGCCTCGCCCCTCACCCGCCGCGAAGGCGCGGCGATCTCTCCCCGCGCAGAGCGGGGAGAGATGAAGAGCGATGCCCTCACCTTGGCGGCGCGGTGCCGGGCGGCGGGGGCGGCAGCGATGCCGTTCCGCCGTTGAGCAGCGGCGTGATGCGGCGGATGGTGACGCGCCGGTTGATCCGGCTTGGCCCGTCGGTCTGCTCTTTCAGATATTGTTTGCCGTAGCCTTGCGAGGTCAGGTTCTCCGCGGGCACCCCGAATTGCTGTGTCAGCAACTCGGCGGCGGATTCGGCGCGGCGGTCCGACAGCGACAGATTGTCGACGTCCGATCCCACCGCGTCGGTGTGACCCTCGATCAGGAACACCTCGCGCGGGTTGCGCGCGATCGCCCGATTGAGTCCGTCCGCGATCGACTGCAGTTTTGCCGCCTGATCGGGGGGAATCTCCCACGATCCGGTTTCGAAGTTGATGCTGTTGAGATCGATGCTCGGCATCAACTGGCGCACCGACGGGCTGTAGCGGATTTCGTCGAGCGAATAACGCCGCTCGATCCGGTCCACCGGCGGCGCCAGCATGGTGTCGTAGATCAGTTCCGGCGACGCGTCGTCGGCGTCGACGATGTAGCGGTCGTAGGGAATGCGGATCACCGGCGGCGGCAGGTCGACATAGAAACCGCCGACCGCGCCGGGATCGCGATAGGTGTTGTCGATAATGATGATCTCGCGGCCCCGTTCGTCGCGGCGAATCCGTCGCAGCAACCGGCCGTCGCGGCCGTTGACGGTAATGATCTGGCTGCCGTCGGGACGAACCACGATGGTGCGGGTCTCGGCGCCGACCTGCTGGGTCCGGATATCGCGCGCGCCGAAGCGGAAGCGATCCTCCTCGTTGTGGCGAATGAACGACTGGCCGCCGGGATCGACAACGATGACCCGGCCGGGTTCGGTGAAGACCGTGCGGCCGCCTTGCTGGGATTCGCGCCGCTCCCCGCGGAAGTCATCCATACGGCGTGGCCCCGGCGCCGTCGCACCCGGAGCAATGGGGGCCAAGGCTTGAGCAGGCGGTGGCGCGGGCGGAATTGGCGCAGCGACCGTTGGCGGCGCGTGGCGCACCAACGGCGCGGCTCCAGGCGGCAGCGCGGTCTGTCCGCCGGGTGCGGGAGCAGCGTTCGGCGCCGCGTTGTTCGGGGACGGTCCGGTACGCGGCGGCGGGGGCGGCGTACCTGCGCCTCCAGCCGGGGGCGTCGTTGTCGAAGGCGCAGTTTGAGTCTGCGGCGCGGCTGCCGGCCGGGTGGTTGACGCCGGAGGCGCTTGTTTGGCGCCCGCAGGGGGCGGCGCAGTTTGAGTCTGCGGCGCAGCTGCCGGCGGAGTGGGCGATGCCGGGGGTGATTGTTTTGCGCCCACGGGGGGCGGCGCTACCGGCGCTGGCGCGCTCTTCTGCTGAGGCTGTGGTGCAGGCGCGGCGCTCGGCGGGGCCGGCGGCTTCGGCGGAGCAGGCGGTGGCGCTGCCGCCGGGGGAGCCGGTGGCGTAGGACGCGGTGGTGGTGCCGCGGCTGGAGGTGGCGGCGGTGTGGGGCGTGGCGGCGGAGCCGCGGCAGGAGGTGGCGGCGCGGGACGCGGTGGTGGTGCTGCGGCAGGAGGTGGCGGCGTGGGACGCGGCGGCGGAGCCGCAGTAGGAGGAGGCGGCGCGGGTCGGGGCGGCGGTGCCGCAGCAGGCGGCGGCGGAGCAGGCCGGGGTGGAGGCGGCGGTGCGGCAGCGGGAGGCGCGGGGCGCGGCGGCGGCGCCGCGGCGGGCGGCGCCGGACGTGCGGGTGGCGCTGCCTTCGGCGGTGCCTTGGGTCTTCCGTCGGGGCCAACCTCCTCCCTGGCCTGCGCCACCACCAGCGGCGCAGCTTGCGCGTGCGATGGAGCGGACGCGAATTGCAACGCCGTAAGCGCAGTCGTGGCAAGCAGCACGAGACGAAGTTTTGTCATGATGGTCTGGGTCCCCGGAAAATTCCTGGCAACAAGGTCTGGCGATCAACGAATAAGCGTTAGGCCGGATTGTGGCGGCCCTCAAAGGCGGACTCGTTTTTATTTCTGACGTCGGAATGTCCAGTTGCGGCCTTGTTCATTGCGCATTCAGACGATCCTTTCAAACCGTAGATTCATATTTTCCCCAGCGGGCATATCTGTCGTGCCTGGATTCAGGCCGGACTCCGGGCCTTGCAAATCCGCAATTCCGGCATCGGTTGGATAAGGTGTACGCGGTTCTGCTGGCCCTCGCACCGGCAATTCGTCGGGCATCTTGCCGGGCAATTCCTCGGGCCTCGGCGATTCGCCGGGATCCCGCATCGGCGGCGGCACCTCAGGCCGCGGATTTCCGGGCGGGCTTTCCTTCGGCGGCTCAGTCGGCTGTCCTGGCTTAATCGGCGGATCCTCTTGCGGATCGATCGGCATCTCGTTTTTTCCGGAAACCACCACGCTGACGCATCAACGGCGCGGCGGCCGCAAGGTTCCCTCAGATCTCGGGCGCCGGTCATTGTCGCACCAATAGCGTATTGCTGCGGGTCTTGCCGGTTTGCGCGTAGCCGCGGCCGAGCATGTCGGCAATACAATCGTCGAGCCATTCGTGCCGCGACAGATGCTCGATCACGACGGCGCGTGGCCATAGCGATGGCGGTGCTTGCCCGAAGAAGCCGGTCAGAACACGGTCCTCATAGCCCTCGACATCGATCTTCAGCGCATCGACATGCGACACCAAGGCGTCGCCGAGAATGCGCTGCAGCCGCAGCGACGGCACCTTGATGGCATTGCCCGAGAGCTTTCCGGTGACGATGTGGCTGGCGCCGAGATTGTCGCCGTCGGTCTCGATCATCAGCTCGCCGTCGGACGGCCCGGCGGCCGCGGCCACAAGGATAACCTGGGCGTAGCCGGACGCGGCACGGTTGAAGGCAAGCCGCGCGTGCGTGACCGGATGCGGCTCGATCGCGATCACCTTTCCGTTGGCGCCGACGTGACGCGCCATCACCATGGCGTAGGTGCCGACATTGGCGCCGACATCGACGAAAATGCCGCCGGCAGGCGTGTGCGCGCGCAAGAAATTCAGCTCCTCGAGATTGTAGTCCGGATTGAACAACGCGCCGCGCTCGGTGGCGCTGGTCTGATGATAGAATCGATACGACGCGCCCTGATACTGGACATCGACCGGACCTGCGCGCAACAGGTTGACCAGCCGCGACAACATCGGGCGGAACGCGCCGCGCTTCAGCCGGGAGCGTTGCGCGAGCGCGATGATCGCAGCTTGCGCGCGCGTAGGTGCGAACGCGCCGTAAGGTGCGGGTGAAAGGTCGTTGTCGGGAATCAAACGATCACCTCGAGGAAGGTCCGGGAAGCGGCGCATGCATAGCCGAATTTAGGCGCGACTCCAATCATCGCGTCGTCCCGGCCAAGCAAGTAGCGCGAGTGGGAGCCGAGACCCATAACCGCAGCGGTGGTGTTTAGGCATGGAGCTAGCTCCGAGCCATCCTATGAACATCGGTGGTTATGGGTCCCCGCTTTTCGCGGGGACGACGAGGAGTCACGCCGCCTTCTGCGTCGTCGCCCTGTGGTGAGGCAGGAAGCGGCCGATGAGCCGGCGCTTGCCCTTGCGCGGAATGAGATCGACGTCGCTGACAAGCTTTGCGCCGCCCTTGCGCCGCTCCAGCACGATCTTGCGGCTGTGGAAGGCTTCAAGTTCGGCGCGATGGGCGACGCTGACCACGGTGGCCTTGGGCAGCTCTTTGATCATCAACTCCATCATCTGGTCCTGGCTCTTCTCGTCGAGCGCCGAGGTCGCCTCGTCGAGCACGATGATGTCTGGGTGGTGCAGGAACAGCCGCGCGAAAGCGAGCCGCTGCTTCTCGCCGCCGGACAATGTCTGGTCCCACGGCGCGTCTTCCTCGATCTTGTCCTTGAGATGGCCGAGGCCGACCTTGTCGAGCGCTTCGCCGATCTGCTCCACGGTCCAGTCTTCGGCGGCTGCCGGATAGGCGGCGGCGCGGCGCAGCGTGCCCGACGGCACGTAGGGCTTTTGCGGCAACATGAACAGCCGGCGGTCGGGATGGAAATTGACGCTGCCGCCGCCCCATGGCCAAAGCCCCGCGATCGCACGCACCAATGTACTTTTGCCGGAACCGGATTCTCCCGCCACCAGCAGCCGTTCGCCTGGCTCGATCACGACTTCCGCTTCGCCGACCACGGCGGTGCCGTCGTCGAGCGTCACCGATAGATCGTGCAAACTCAGGATGGCGTCGCCTTTGGTCTCGCCGCGCTGAATGCGGCCGAAGCCGTCACCGCGCTCGGCACGCTCCAGCCCATCCAGCGACATCATCAGGGAAGCAATGCGCCGCGCGCCGGCATTCCAGTCCGCAAGCCGCGGATAATTGTCGACCAGCCAGCCGAACGCGGTCTGCACGATGGTGAAGGCGGACGCCGCCTGCATCACCTGTCCGAGCGTCATGCTGCCGTCGAGAAATTTCGGCGCACACAGCAACAGCGGCACCACCGGGGCGATCAGGCTCGATCCCTGCGACACCAGCGTGGTGCGCATGTGCTGGCCCGCGAGCCGTGCCCATTGCCGAAGCACGTTGCTGAAAGTTCTGTCGATGCCGTCGCGCTCTTCCTGCTCGCCGCCCAAAAGCGCGATGCTTTCGCCGTTCTCGCGCACGCGTGTCAGCACATAGCGATACTCGGCCTCGGCCTGGTTCTTGTCTTCGGAGATTTGCACGAAGCGGCGGCCGATCGTCATGATCGAGCCTGAAGCGATGGCGGCATAGAGCACTGCGGCGATCACCAGAAAGCCCGGAATGGTAATGGTCGATCCCGCGACCGTGACCGTCAGCGCGCCGCCGATGGTCCAGAGCACCACGATGAAGGTCGTTGCCGACAGGAACGCCGAGGTAACGCCGGCGGCAAAATCCACCGGGGATTCGGTGGCGATCCGCAAATCCTCGGCGATGCGATATTCCGGATTCTGATGGTCACCGCCGACAAGATTGAGTTGGTAGTAGCGGCCGCTGGTCAGCCAGCGCGACACCACGGAATTGGTCAGCCAGGCGCGCCAGCGGCGCTGGATCCCCATGCGCGCGAACACCTGCGCCACGCCGAGCACAACGCTGCCGATCGCCAGCGGGAAAAACACCGCGGTCAGGTAGAACACGGTGGCGGAATCGCGTTTCTCGATGGCGTCGAAGATCGCGCGATTCCAGACATTGATGCCGTATTGGAAGCCGACATTGGTGACGATCAGGATCACAAGGCCGATCGAAAATATCCACGCCAGCCGGTCGCCGCCCTTTCCCCAAAATCCCCTGGCGCTGATCCAGAACCGCGTCAGCAGATAATCCTTCCGCGCCTGCTCGGCGTCTTCCGGAGACTGAGCCGGATCAGGTTCAAGCACTTCGGGCGGAGGCGGTTCGCCATCGTCACCGGTTTCGGTAACCACTTCGATATTCGACGATTTATTGGTGGCGGGTTTGCCGGCGGGATGATTGACCATGATGCGATAACGCGAGGGATTTCATAAGGTTCCCTTGGGTTCCAATCGCGTTGTCGCTATTGCGTCATCGCAGCTAACTTCTAGCTTAGATCTGCCGCTCGACCATCTTCAGCTTGAGTTCGGCAATGGCTTCGGCAGGATTCAGCCCCTTCGGGCAGGCCTTGGTGCAGTTCAGGATGGTGTGGCAGCGATAGAGCCGGAACGGGTCCTCGAGATTGTCGAGCCGTTCGCCGGTGGCTTCATCGCGGCTGTCCTTGACCCATCGGTTCGCCTGCAGCAGTGCGGCCGGGCCGAGATAACGATCGCTGTTCCACCAGTAGCTCGGGCAAGCGGTCGAGCAGCAGGCGCAGAGAATGCATTCGTAGAGGCCGTCGAGCTTCTCGCGGTCCTCGTGACTCTGCCGCCATTCTTTTTGTGGCGTCGGCGTGGTGGTCTTCAGCCACGGCTCGATCGAGGCATATTGCGCGTAGAAATTGGTGAGGTCGGGCACCAGGTCCTTGACCACCGGCTGGTGCGGCAGCGGATTGATCTTCACCGCGCCATCCTTCACGTCGTGCATCGACTTGGTGCAGGCCAGCGTGTTCTGGCCGTCGATGTTCATGGCGCAGGAGCCGCAGACGCCCTCGCGGCAGGAGCGGCGGAAGGTCAGCGTCGGATCGATGTTGTTCTTGATCCAGATCAGCGCGTCCAGAACCATCGGACCGCAATCATGGGTATCGATGTAATAGGTATCGACGCTGGGATTTTTGCCGTCGTCCGGGTTCCAGCGATAAACCTTGAATTCGCGGGTCTCGGTCGCGCCCGCCGGCTTCGGCCAGGTCTTGCCGCCGGTGATCCTGGAGTTTTTCGGCAGTGCGAATTCAACCATTTGTCTTTGCCCTTGCGGTTCAACTCGTCATTGCCGGGCTTGACCCGGCAATCCATCATCTTTCGAAGATGGATGGATGCGCGGGTCAAGCCCGCGCATGACAAGCACTCAATACACCCGCGCCTTCGGCGGGATGTATTGAACGTCATTGGTCATGGTGTAGTCGTGTACCGGGCGATAATCGATCGATGTATTGCCGCCATCGCCGATCCACGCCAGCGTGTGCTTCATCCAGTTCTTGTCGTCGCGGTTGGGGAAATCCTCGCGCGCATGCGCGCCGCGGCTTTCCGAACGGTTCGCTGCCGAATCCATCGTCACCACCGCCTGCACGATCAGATTGTCGAACTCGAGCGTCTCGACCAGATCGGAATTCCAGGTCAGCGAGCGGTCGGTCACCGAGATGTCACTGATGCCGCCATGCACTTTGTGAATCAGGTTCTGTCCTTCCTGCAGCACCTCGCCGGTGCGGAACACCGCGCAATTGTTCTGCATCACATGCTGCATGCTGTCGCGCAGCTTCGCCGTCGGCGTGCCGCCGGAGGCATAGCGATAGTGATCGAGCCGCCCCAACGCCTTGGTGGCCGAATCCGCCGGCAGTTCCGGCTGCTTGCCATTCGGCGTCAGCTTTTCGGCGCAGCGCAAAGCCGCGGCGCGGCCGAACACCACCAGATCGATCAGCGAATTGGAGCCGAGACGATTGGCGCCATGCACCGAGACGCAAGCCGCTTCGCCCAATGCCATCAATCCGGGCACGATGGCATTGTCGTCGCCGTTCTTCTTGGTCAGCACCTCGCCGTGGTAATTGGTGGGAATGCCGCCCATATTGTAATGCACCGTCGGCGCGATCGGGATCGGTTCGCGGGTGACGTCGACATTGGCGAAAATCCGCACCGACTCCGAAATGCCGGGCAGCCGCTCGTGGAGGACCTTTGGATCGAGATGGTCGAGGTGCAGGAAGATGTGGTCCTTCTTCTTGCCGACGCCGCGGCCTTCGCGAATTTCGATGGTCATCGCCCGCGAGACTACGTCGCGCGACGCCAGGTCTTTTGCCGACGGCGCATAGCGCTCCATGAAACGCTCGCCTTCGGAATTGACGAGATAGCCGCCTTCACCGCGTGCGCCTTCCGTGACGAGGCAGCCAGCGCCGTAAATGCCGGTCGGGTGGAACTGCACGAATTCCATGTCCTGCAGCGGCAGGCCGGCGCGTAGCGCCATCGCGCTGCCGTCGCCGGTGCAGGTATGCGCCGAGGTGCAGGTCGCGTAGGCGCGGCCGTAGCCGCCGGTGGCGAGAATGGTGGTTTGCGCGCGGAAACGATGCAGCGTGCCGTCGTCGAGCTTGAGTGCGATCACGCCGCGGCAGGTGCCCTGGTCGTCCATGATCAGGTCGATGGCGAAAAATTCGATGTAGAATTCCGCGGCGTGACGCAGCGCCTGGCCGTACATGGTGTGCAGCATGGCATGGCCGGTGCGGTCGGCGGCGGCGCAGGTGCGTTGCGCCTGGCCCTTGCCGTAGTCCAACGTCATGCCGCCGAACGGCCGCTGATAGATCTTGCCGTCTTCGGTGCGCGAGAATGGCACGCCCCAATGTTCGAGTTCGTAGACGGCCTCGGGCGCGTTGCGCACCATATATTCGATGGCGTCCTGATCCCCTAGCCAGTCCGAACCCTTGACGGTGTCGTACATATGCCAGCGCCAGTCGTCCGGATGCATGTTGCCGAGCGCGGCCGAGATGCCGCCCTGTGCCGCCACCGTATGCGAGCGCGTCGGAAATACCTTGGTGATGCAGGCGGTGCGCAAGCCGGCTTCGCTGCAGCCGACCACGGCGCGCAAGCCGGCGCCGCCGGCGCCGACGACGACGACGTCATAGGTGTGGTCTTCAATCGGATAGGCGTGGCCGTTGGTGGCGGGACCACCATTCCCCTTGCCATTTCCGCCTCCGGCCATGGGCTACACTCCCGATGAAAGTTTGAGGATGGCGTAGATCGAGGCCAGCGCCACCGCGATGGAGAAGAAGTTGTTCGCCATGATGGAGGCGAGCTTCAGCTTCTCATTGTGCACATAGTCCTCGATCACCACCTGCATGCCGATCTTCATGTGCCAGGCGCTGGCGATGATGAACAACAGCATGATGATCGCGATCGGCAGCGAGCCGAGGATCTGCGCGGCGCCGGCCTGATTGCGGCCGAGCAGCATCATCACCACCACGATGACGGGCACGATCAGAAGCGTCATCGCCACCGCGGTGACGCGCTGGCGCCAGAAATCCGAGGTGCCGGAATGCGAGGCGCCGAGGCTGCGGACGCGGGCGAGCGGCGTGCGCATCGAGGAGGACCCGCGCGCCGGGCCGTGCGATTCGTTGATGCTCATCGTCCGCCTCCGATCGCGTAGGCCGCGATCCACAGCAGCACCGTCAGCGAGATACCGCCGATCAGCGCGCCCCAGGTCAACGCTTCGCGTTCGCTTGCCTTGAAGCCGTAGCCGAGGTCCCAGACCAGATGCCTGAGACCGCTGAGCAGATGATGCAGCAGCGCCCAAGTATAGCCGAATACGATCAGCCGGCCGACGAAGCTTGAGGTAAAGGCCTGCACATTGGAATAGGCGGTGGGCCCCGACGCCGCTGCGATCAGCCACCACGCCAGCAGCAAGGTGCCGAAATACAGCGCAACGCCGGTTGCGCGATGGACGATGGACAGTGCCATCGTCAGGGTCCAGCGATAGGTCTGCAGGTGCGGCGAAAGCGGTCGTTCGATCCTGGTGGTCATCGGCGGCTTTGACGGTTTGCGGGCCCGCGTGGGGACCCTTCGGGGATCGCGGTACAGGAATCCTATTTACGAAGTCGAAACAGTGAGCGCAACGGCCAAAATCACCAATTACGAACCGCGGTTCACACCTACGGATGAGCCTTGCAATTGTGGCCATTGACACGATCGGCGGCCGCTGCAGGCTGGTATACCTGAAGCACGATTCAGGAACGCGCGTATTCGACGCGAGTCAAAGGAAACTTGGGGAATGGCAATCGCCGGGCTTGATGCCTCCGAGCTTGTCGAACTGGCGCTGTTGCTGGTGGCGGTGGGCATGCTGTCAGGATTTCTCGCCGGTGTGTTCGGCATTGGCGGCGGCGCGATCCTGGTGCCGGTGTTTTATGAATGCTTTCGGCTCGCCGGCGTGCCGCTGGAGGTGCGAATCCCGCTGTGCATCGGCACATCGCTCGCCATCATCATTCCGACCTCGATCCAATCCTTTCGCGCCCACTATGCCCGTGGCGCGGTCGACATGGACATTCTAAAGGTGTGGTGGCTGCCGGTGGTGACAGGTGTGATCGCCGGCAGCGTGACCGCGCGCTACGCGCCGGAACGGCTGTTCAAGATCGTGTTCGTGGCCGTGGCCTGGTCCGCCGCGGCGCGCCTTTTGCTGGCGCGCGAGACCTGGAAGTTCGGCGACGACTTTCCGCGGGGGCCGCTGATGAAGATTTACGGCTTCTTCGTCGGGCTTCTCTCCACGCTGATGGGCATCGGCGGCGGATTGTTCTCCAACCTGTTGATGACATTCTATGGCCGGTCGATACATCAGGCGGTCGCGACTTCCTCGGCACTGGCGGTGCTGATCTCGATTCCCGGCGCGCTCGGCTATGTCTATGCCGGCTGGCCCGCGGCTGAGCGTTTTCCCGATGTCGCCGCGCTGCAATTGCCGTTTGCGATCGGTTACGTCTCGCTGATCGGTGCCGTGCTGGTGATGCCGACCAGCCTGTTGACCGCGCCGCTCGGGGTGAAGGCCGCGCATGCGATGTCGAAGCGCACGCTGGAAATGGCCTTCGGCTGTTATCTGTTTATCGTCGGCAGCCGGTTTGTGATCAGTTTGCTGTAATGGCTTTCACGGGCTTGTAAAGTTCCATGCGGTTGTGGGGACAGCGAGGCGCTACGAGCACAACCGTTGTATTGTGATTTGATTCGGCTCAAAATCGATGTGGACCCGGAATATTCAGCATGAAACGGCGCGAGTTCATCACGCTTGCCGGCGCAGCGGTTGCCTGGCCGCTCGCGGCGCGTGCGCAGCAGCCCGCGATGCCGGTTATCGGATTCCTGCGTAGCACGTCGCGCGCTGACGCAACGGAACTCGTAACTGCGTTCCGCCAGGGTCTGAAGGAAGCAGGTTTCGTCGAAGGCCAGAACGTCGCGATCGAATTTCGCTGGGGGGAGGGTCAGAAGGACCAATTGCCGGCCTTGGTGGCTGATCTGATCCGTCGGCCGGTGACCGTGATCGCCGGGGACGCCGTTGCGATGCTGGCGGCCCAAGCCGCAACCACGACGATACCGATCGTCTTCACGGCTGGAGGCGATCCGGTCAAGGAGGGACTGGTCGCCAGCTTGAACCGGCCGGGCGGCAACCTCACAGGCGTACACTTCTTTGGCGGGGTGTTGGGGGCGAAGCGGCTGGAATTGCTGCGCCAGTTGGTGCCAAACGCGGCAACAATTGCTGTGCTAATATATCCCAACACGCCGAATACCGAGGCGGAACGAAAGGATGTACAGGCCGCGGCGCAGGCGATCGGACAGCAACTCATCATTCTTGATGTCAGCAGCGACCACGATATCGATAAAGCCTTTGCAACGTTGGTCCAGCGCGGAGCCGGTGCGGTGCTCGCGGGTTCTAGTGCTTTCATGGCCTCCCATCGGGAACGGCTGATCGTGCAGGCGACTCGTCATGCGCTGCCGGCGATCTATCACCTGCGAGAGTTTGCTACGGCCGGGGGCCTGATGAGTTATGGCGCCAGCCTTGCCGAGGCCTATCGCCAAGTCGGCATTTATGCCGGGAGGATCCTCAAAGGCGAGAAGCCGGGTGAATTGCCGGTGATGCAGTCAACCAAATTCGAATTCGTGATCAATCTCAAGACCGCCAGAGCACTCGGCCTCAGCGTGCCGCCGACTCTGCTCGCGACCGCCGACGAGGTGATCGAATGAAGCGGCGCGCGTTTTTCGCCCTTGCCGGATCTGCCATGGTGACGTGGCCGCTCGCGGCGCGCGCGCAACAACCCGCAAAAATCTATCGCATCGGAATCCTGGAGACGGTGTCGTCATCGTCAAACGCAAAAAATCTCGACTCCCTTCGGCGAGGCTTGCGCGAATTGGGCTACGTCGAAAACCGGAATTATGTTCTGGAATACCGGTCGGCCGATGGCCATGCAGAGCGGTTTCCGGCCCTGGCCGACGAATTGGTCCGGCTTCATGTCGATTTGATTGTCACGCGCGGCACGCCGGCTGCCCAGGCCGCGAAGAATGCCACGGAAACGCTTCCGATCGTGATGGCCGCCATTGGTGACCCGTTCGGCGTGGGCGTTGTCGCCAGCCTGGCGCGGCCGGGCGGCAATGTGACGGGCCTCAGCGCCTTCGTGACCGAATTGGCGGGCAAGCGCGTCGAATTGGCCAAGGAGCTGTGGCCGGGAAGCTCGACCGTGGGCTTACTCAACAACATGGGAAATCCCGTCGTCCCTCCGCAGTGGGAAGCGACCAAAAAGGCGGCAAAGGCACTCGGCATCGAGGCTGTTCTTCTCGACATCAGAAGCAGGGACGATATTCCGCGCGCATTTGAGACGGCGAATGCACAGCACGTCGACACCCTGTTGGTGGGAATCGAAGTCCTGATCCAGGAGAACCGGCAGTTGATCACCGATCTTGCGGCAAAGCACCGCCTGCCAGCCATTTATGCATCGAAGGAGTTCGTCGACATCGGCGGATTGATGGCCTACGGCGTGAGCTATCCTGACCTTTACTTCCGCTGTGCGACGTTCATCGACAAAATATTCCACGGCGCCAAGCCCGGGGACCTGCCCGTCGAACAACCGACAAAGCTCGAGCTCATCGTCAACCTCCAGGCCGCCAAGGCATTGGGTCTTGCAGTGCCGGCAGCTTTGCTCTCCCGCGCCGATGAGGTGATCGAATGAAGCGGCGGCGCTGACCTCATCCTGAGGTGCGCGCTCTTGCGCGCGTCTCGAAATGATTCGGCTTCATGGTTCGAGACGCGCGAAGACGCGCTCCTCACCATGAGGTTATTTTTTTTCCGTAAATGTCCGAGTAGGTATCGCGCAAAATATTCTTCTGCACCTTTCCCATGGCGCCGGCGCGTCAGCTTCGCGCCGCATATAGAACTTGCGATCTTCTCTTTGCAGCTAGATCGTCTTGCTGCGCGCCAGTTCCTCGACTTCGCTTGCGCTATAGCCGAGCAGGCCGGTCAAAATCTCGCGCGTATGCTCGCCGAGTCTGGGCGGAGCCGTATAGGTATCGAGCGGCGTATCGCTGAGATGCATCGGGTTCTTGATGTTTTTGACGAGGCCGGCGCTGGCATGCGGCATCTCGGCGATCATGTCGCGCGACTTCAGCAAGTCGCTCTCGCAGACTTCGCCGACCGTCCTGATCGCGCCGCTCGGAATACCGGCGGCATCCATCAAGGGCAGCCATTCATCGCGGGCGCGCTGCTTGATGATGTCCTTGACGATAGGGACCAGGATCTCGCGATTGCGCACCCGGTCCGCCGCTTTGGCGAAACGGGGATCGTTGGTCAGTTCAGGCCGCTCGACGGCGCTGCAGAAACGTTTCCATAATTCGTCATTGGCGACGCCGAGGCTGATCCAGCCATCGCTTGCTTCAAAAGTCTCATAGGGCACGATGGTAGCGTGCGCATTGCCGCGGCGCTTCGGCGATTCGCCGGTGGCGAAATAAATACTGGCGTTGAAGCTGAGCAACGACGCGACGGCCTCGTACATCGAAATCGAAACATGCTGGCCGCGCCCGGTCACCTTGGACGCGTAAAGCGCCGCGAGAATACCCTGCGATCCGTTCAGTCCCGATATCAGATCGGCTATCGAGGTGCCGACCTTATAGGGCGCGCCGTCGGCCGGGCCGGTTATATCCTGGATGCCGGCTTCGCCCTGCACGATGACATCGTAGCCGGGGCGGTCTTTCTGCAAACCGGTATTGCCGAATCCGGAAATCGAGCAATACACCATGGCCGGGCGGCGAGCACTTACTGCGGCGTAACTGAAGCCAAGGCGATCCATCGCGCCCGGCCGAAAATTTTCAACCAGGACGTCGGACGTATCGATCAGCCGCCACAGCACCTCACGGCCGCGTTCGCTTTTCATATCGAGCGTAATGCTTTTCTTGTTGCGGTTGACCGACAAAAAATAGGCCGCCTCGTCGCCTTGATAGGGAGGTGCGAACGCCCTGGTGTCGTCGCCTTCGACCGGCCGTTCGACCTTGATCACCTCGGCGCCGAGATCGCCGAGCTGCATGGTGCAGAACGGCCCAGACAGCACCCGGGTGAGATCGACAACACGTAATCCTTCAAGCGGGCGCATGCGCTTCTTGCCTCATTTTGCTGCGAAAGAAATTTTGGGAAAACAGATTGGCGTTCATGATGGTCTTCTGGGGCGCGTTCATGCATCATTCCGGGGCGGCTAAAGTCCGATTGGCCGCGTATCTCAGGGGTTCAATAGCAAAGACGCCCTTCACAAAGCAACGGAGACAGTTTGCATGACAAATAACGGGAAACGCGTGGCCTGGGTGACCGGCGGCGGCAGCGGCATTGGCGAGGCCGGGGCGGAAGCGCTGGCGGCGGATGGCTGGACGGTGGTGGTTTCGGGACGCCGACAGGATGCGCTGGACGCGGTGGTGGCGAAGATTACCAAAAACGGCGGCAAGGCCGAGGCGATCGCGCTCGATGTCAGCAAGGCCGCCGACGTGAACAAGGCCGCCGAGCAAGTTGTCGCCAGGCACAGCCGGATCGATCTTCTGGTCAACAGCGCCGGCATCAACGTGCCGAAACGCAGCTGGGCCGACATGGAGCTGGACGGCTGGAACAGACTGGTCGAGATCAATCTCAACGGCGTGCTGTATTGCATGCGCGCGGTGCTGCCGGCGATGCGGGCGCAAAAGGACGGCTGCATCATCAATGTCGCGTCCTGGGCCGGCCGCCATGTCTCAAAAATGCCGGGCCCGGCCTACACCACCACCAAGCATGCGGTGCTGGCGCTGACCCATTCGTTCAACATGGATGAATGCGTCAATGGCTTGCGGGCGTGCTGCCTGTCGCCTGGCGAGGTCGCAACCCCGATCCTGAAGCTGCGGCCGGTGGTGCCGTCGGAAGAAGAGCAAGCCAGAATGCTGCAGTCCGAAGATCTCGGCCGCACCATCGCTTTCGTCGCCAGCATGCCGCCGCGAGTCTGCATGAACGAGATCCTGATCAGCCCGACCTGGAATCGCGGGTTTATTCAGACGCCGCACAGCCGGGATTAACGAGAGCTCTTAGCGTAGTCAGCTCTCCATAAGTCGTCCCGCGTGCGCGGGGACCCATACGCCGCGGCTTATCGTTTTTTGCACTCGGGGGGGGGCGCCTTGTGCAACCACATTGGCCGGTGGTTATGGGTTCCCGCGTGCGCGGGGACGACACGGAATGTTTTCGACGCGAGCGCACACACGTCATTCGCCAAAAAAAGTTTCAGCCCCGCGAAAATTTATTCCCTGAAACCGCCCCGCCAAGCCTCCCGTAACTCGGCGCAACGGCGACGCAGTCTGACATCGAGGAGGCCGGCGTCGCTGTTGCCTTCATTCGCCGGCGAACATCCGCCGGTCACTCAATCCATCGGGAGACCAATCCATGTCCAAGCGCATTGCATTTTTATCCGCCGCCGCCTTTGGCGCGCTGGCTCTGACCGCCGCCTTCGTTGCGCCCGTGAGCGCGCAAGACAAAATGATGAAGAGCGAAATGTCGGGCCAGAAGACCGTCATGGTCGGCGGCGCCGCGATGTTCCCGTCGAAGAACATCATCCAGAACGCCGTCAACTCCAAGGACCACACCACGCTGGTGGCGGCGGTGAAGGCTGCCGGCCTGGTCGAGACCCTGGAGGGCAAGGGCCCGTTCACCGTTTTCGCGCCGACCAACGCCGCCTTCGGCAAGCTGCCGGCTGGCACGGTCGACACCCTGGTGAAACCCGAGAACAAGCCGACCCTGACCAAAATCCTGACTTATCATGTGGTTCCGGGCAAGCTTGAAGCCTCCAGCCTGACCGACGGCAAGAAGCTCAAGACCGTCGAAGGCGAACAGCTGACCGTCAGGAAGTCGGGCGACAAGGTGATGATCGTCGACGCCAAGGGCGGCTCCTCGACCGTCACGATTCCGAACGTTAATCAGTCGAACGGCGTGATCCATGTGGTCGACACCGTCCTGATGCCGGCGTCATAACGTCGCGCGTATCCTGATCCAGTCCCCCACAGGATGCGCAACCGCGAGCCGGGGCAACCCGGCTCGCTTTTTTGTGACCGCGATACCCTGCAGGCATCAACTTAATAGCCGTTTGCAGTAACGAAACGCCGGTTCCTGGCGTATATTTGGGATCTCGACTTCAGCGATGGAACAACCATGTCCAGCCTTGCAGCCAGCGATCAGCGCACAGCAGCTACCCCGGCGAAAGTCATTCAGCCGGCATGGGTGCGGATCGTGCACTGGATCAATGCCGTTGCGATGATCCTGATGATCATGTCGGGATGGCAGATCTACAACGCCTCGCCGCTGTTCGATTTCAAATTTTCGAGCTCGATCACGTTAGGCGGCTGGCTCGCCGGCGCGCTGCTCTGGCATTTCGCGGCGATGTGGCTCTTGATGGTCAACGGCCTCGTCTATCTCGCGCTGGGCATCGCCACCGGCCGCTTCCGCAAGAAGCTGCTGCCGATCACCCCGGAGGGCGTGATATCGGATGCCAGGGCGGCGCTGACCGGCAAGCTGTCGCATGACGACCTGACCAGATATAATTATGTGCAGAAGCTGCTCTATGCCGGCATCATCGTGGTCGGCATTGTCATCGTGCTGTCGGGTCTTTCGATCTGGAAGCCGGTGCAGCTGCAGTGGCTGACGGCGCTGTTCGGCGGCTATGACGTGGCGCGCTACGTCCACTTCTTTTGCATGGCGGCGATCGTCGCGTTCCTGATTGTGCACGTCGCCTTGGCGTTGCTGGTGCCCAAAAGCCTGCGCGCCATGATCATCGGCCGCTAGAGCATGATCCGGAAAAGTGGGAACCGGTTTTCCCTCGGACAAACGCGAAGCGTTTGCTCGGAGATCATGCTCCAACAAAGAGATTTCGAGGAGGACATGTCATGGGCCGACTTCGCTCGCTTCTGATCCCCGGCGTCGACAAGCAGCTGCTGGTCAGGGACGCGGCCAAACTGATGCCGGACCTGACGCGCCGGCGCTTCATCGCCGGGGGCGCAAGTATTGGCGCGCTGACGCTGTTGACCGGGTGCGACGTGTCCGACAGTTTTTCGGCCGAAGAGATGCTGAAACAAGTCTCGAAGTTCAATGACGGCGTGCAGGCGCTGATCTTTAATCCCAATGCGCTGGCGCCGACCTTCCCGGAGAGCGCAATCACAAAACCGTTCCCGTTCAACGGCTATTACGATGTCGAGGACGCGCCCGAGATCGACGGCAAGGACTGGAGGTTCGAGGTGCGCGGCCTCGTCGACAACAAGAAATCATGGACGCTGGAGGAGCTCTACAAGCTGCCGCAGGTCAAGCAGGTCACGCGCCACATCTGCGTCGAGGGCTGGAGCGCGATCGGAAGCTGGACCGGCACGCCGTTGCGCGACTTCCTTAAAATCGTCGGCGCCGACACCCGCGCCAAATATTGCTGGTTCCAGTGCGCGGATTCGGAAGGCTACAACTCACCGCTCGATATGGCGACGGCGCTGCATCCGCAGACCCAGATGACGTTCAAATTCGCCGACGAAATCCTGCCCCGGGCCTATGGCTACCCGATGAAGATCAGGGTGCCGACAAAACTCGGATTCAAGAATCCGAAATACGTGATCTCGATGGAGGTCACCAACGACTACAAGGGCGGCTACTGGGAAGACCAGGGCTACAATTCGTTCAGCGGGAGTTAGCCGCACGCCGCGTGCGAAGCCGCGTATCTTTTCGCTATCACGGCGTCGAATGCGATTCCCATCTCGGTGGTGGACGGCGCAAGGCCGGTGAATAGTTCGAACGCGTCGGCGGCTTGATAAATCGCAAGGTCGCGCCCGGTCATGACCGTTGCGCCCTTCGCCTTGGCGGCCGTCAGAAGCGGTGTCCAGAGCGGCGAATAGACCGCGTCGGCGACCCACAGGCCGGCATGCAGCAGGTGATCCGGAACCGGCGTGCCGAGACTCGGCAGCATCCCAACCGGGGAACCGTTGACCACGCCCACGACCCCGCGCAGCGCTTCCTCGACGCTGTCAGCAATGCTTGTTTTGGCGTGGCTATCGAGCTGCGCGGCCAGTTTCGCGGCCTTGGCATGCTCGCTATCGAAGATCCGCAAATCGGCAACGCCGAGCCCCGCCAGCGCAAACGCAATCGCCTTGCCGACGCCGCCCGCGCCGATCAAGGCCACCGGGCCATGCGCGCTCGCGGTGACGAGGTGGGTGATGGCCCGCGTAAAACCGGTCGTATCGGTGTTGTGGCCGATCAACCGGCCGTCGCACACGACGACGGTATTGACCGCGCCGATCAGTGCCGCGCCCGGCGATAATTCGTCGAGCAGATCGGCCACGGCTTCCTTGTAGGGAAAGGTGACGTTGACGCCGGCGAAGCCTAGCCGCCGGATGCCTTCGAGCAACAGCCTCAGCTCGTCTTGCCCGGCGCCGGCGACCTCGATGAGCTGATAATGGCAGCGAAGGTCCAGCGCCTCGGCCGCGCGTTCGTGCATGGCCGGCGCGGCCGACTGCGCGATCGGCGCGCCGAGCAAACCGGTGAGAAAGCGGCGGCTTTGGACATCTGGCTTATGCGTGGCGGATTTCATCGTCTCGGTACCATCGGCGTCGGCGCGGGTCAGCGTAACGATAGCGCACCGGCCATCCAACTCAATTGCCTGGCATACCCGTCATCATGCCATTTCCCTGGATGTTTCCTGGATGCGCGAGGCAGGCGGCGCGAAGGGCGCCTTTGCCCTCCTTACGATTTTCGCACCAGCCTGCCCTGAAACGCCGCTGCGATCGCGCCGAGCCCCAGCATCGCCGCCGAGACGTTGAGCGCGTAGGACAGGCTTCCAAAAGCGTCGGTGACGGCGCCGACCGCGATCGGCCCCAGCATCTGGCCTATTCCAAACGCGATTGTCATCGCCGCAATTCCGGTGGGCCATGCGGCGGGGGGATAATTGAAGCGCACGAAGCTGGTGGTCGATGACACTACTGCGAAGAACGCGACGCCGAACACCACAGCCGAAATCGCCAGCAACAACGGCGAATGTCCGAACAGCGGCAGCGCCGCGCCGATCGCGTTGACGCCGAGAACGATCGCGGTGGAGATACCGCCGCTGTTGCGCGCCAGCACGTTGCGCCACACCCACGGCGTCGCGAACGCGCTTAAGCCGATCAGGCACCAGAATGCGCTCTGCGCCGCCGCGCCGCCGCCGCCGTCGCGCACATAGGCAATCATGAAAGTCATGTAGGCGATGTAGCCGGCGCCGAACAGAAAATAGCCGGCGAGATAGATCAGGACCGGCCGGATCGCGAATTTGGCTGGCGCCGCCTCCGCGATCCCGGCACGGGCATCGATCGGCGCCAGCAGCAGCGGAATGGTCATGACGACCGAGAGCAGCGTCATCGCCCACCACACGATCCACCACGAGCCGGGGCCGAAAGCCTGCAGCACGAACGGCGCGATCAGGCCGGACGACAGGATGCCGAGCCCGGGCCCGGCGTAAAACAGACTCAGCAGGAAGTTCGCGCGCATGGGCTGCGATTGCGCAATGATCGCCGCCAGCGCGCCGGCGGCGACGAATCCGGCCCCCGCGCCCAACCCTGCGAGCAGCCGCGCAAAGCTCAAAACGACAAAATTGCCTGACAGCGCGCACAGCGCCAGCGACGCGACGCAGGCCAGCGTTCCCCAGCGCACCACGGCGGATAACCCGTACCGCTTCACGAGCCTGGAGGCCATCAGCGCGCCGACGAGATACCCCGCTGCATTGATGGTATTCATAAAACCCGCGGCGGAATACGACCAGCCGAGCGCATCGCGCATGTCCGGCAGCACCAGCGAATAAGCGAAGCGGCCGATGCCGAGGCCGACGGTGGGTGCGAGCGACAGGATCAGGATCAACCGCGCGGGATGCACGTAAGATGAGGGACGGTCGGGGGCGTGCAAGGGAATTCTCCGGCGGAGGGTGCAATGTGACAGGCTCTGCCGCGA
>Ga0105238_10000769_pt1 | contig 33403 bp, 28 predicted proteins | sample KBSC34metaG_FD_81526 | JGI IMG/M metagenome (GOLD analysis project Ga0105238, IMG submission 81526) | Corn rhizosphere microbial communities from Kellogg Biological Station, Michigan, USA - KBS C3-4 metaG | ecosystem: Host-associated > Plants > Roots > Rhizosphere > Soil | place: Michigan, USA...
CCGCCAGATCCGCCGCGGAAGCCGCCACCTTCACGAGCCCATAATGTCGAGAAGGCCAGTGGCGAGAAGACCAGTGCGACCAGACAAATCAGTGCCATCTGAGTCAGTCGATAACGGTTCAACATAGCACGCTCTCCGCGAAACGAATTCATTCTGGGCCGGGATGAGTCTGGTTTGGGCGATGGGGTGAAATCAAAACGGAATCGTTGCTCGATCGAAGATTCCGTCATCCCTATTGCTGAATGTCGGATGTTCTCGCCTGCTCACGAGGATTTGCTTTACGTGCAATAATCTGTTTGTCCGTGTCGGCAACACGATCACCATTGATGACTCGATCGATTGTTTCTGACGACATGCGGTGATCGTCCAGTCGTTCGATCACGGCCGTTGTCGATGCCAGACGCCCATCTGACGTGACGCCAGACGTTCTGACGATCCAGCGTTCGCCATCGCGATTGAAATGACCGTCGGAATAGCCGCCCGCTGAATCGAAGACCCAGATCTTCAAATGGCCCGTGATGGGATCGTAGCCAATCCGCTGAGTGCCCGAGACAGTCTTTTTTCCGCCGACTTCGATCGAGAAGTCTCGCAACAGATAGTTGCCACTGGGGTCCCAGCGGCACGAAAAATGTGTATGCGAGCGAGGTCCTTCGCCAATCCACTCGCCCTGCAACCAGGCGAGTTGACTGACCTGATCATGATGAGAAGCGGCTTGTGCCACATCGGCTTCCTGCAGGCTGGCGATCTTTAACTCGTCGCCTTCGCGCGTGCACACAAGGTGACATTGACCGAGCACCACCGCCGCGGTCGGCGTTTTCTTGAAACGCGTCGTACCGTCAGCGGCGATGACTCCCGTCCCAATCGCACGAGTCGTCACCAGATCCATCTCGATGATGGTGCCGGGGACCGCGGTGAAGTAGGCCGCAAATTCATTTTCGATCGCCTGCCGCCCGTGAAACACAGCGCCCTTGGGATCCAGGTATTCTCCATCTGTTGTGAACGCGGCAGCGAACGATTTGGCATCACCTTTTTGATAGGAGGTCAGCAGGCTGTCAGTCAGACTTTTCACGGCCGCATCGACGGGAGTTGCCTTCGCAGATGATCCTTTCGGGACTGCTGCAGCGGGTGCCGCTGGTGTCGCGGCAGGTACAGGAGCTGCTGCCGCTCTCGGAGGGGCTTGTGCCACACGAGGAGTAATCACAGGGCCGCTTGCATCCGGACGATCAACGGCAACCACGACCCCCAGCATTCCGATCAGGGCTACACAGGCAATGACGAGCAATCGTCGCATGACTCACTCCTCCCTAAGCGATTTCTCAGTGCCAAAGGGCACGGCCCTCGCCGCACTTGGTCGAATCGAATCCTCGATTCGCAATGCACCTCATCGTTAATCGACGGTGTGGTATCAGTTTAAGTCCAGTTTCTCAGGATCGATAGAGGAATTTCTTGTTTTACGTCCATGATCGACTGCCGATGATGCGACATCGTAGACGGGCAATACGGTAAATGGATTTCCGCAGTCGTAACGACAGTCGCCTCGTCACAACTCGCGAATCGATTCGAAATCATTCGACTCAGACGCCGCATCAATCCTTTTCGATCGCAGGATTGACGCTGCCCCATTGCAGTCCGATCGATTGAGTCGCCACGACCTCTCACCGCAATCAAGAGTCCATCGAAGCGACGGAAACAGGTTTTCATCGAAATTTCATCGGTTGCTCACTCGAGACTTCACACAAACGCCGTAACCAGATTGCCCGTGCGTCAGGTTTCCTTCTGCGACATATTGATTGACTGGAACTATTCATGCGAATGACTCTGATTGCTGCCATTTTGTTGAGTTTGGAATCTGTCGCTCATGCGGGATTCGTTCATGTGTCCGCTTCGGGCACGTTCGGTCCCTTGGCACCGAACTCCAACACCATCGCACCCAATGAAAACTTTTCGGTATCCTTCGATGTGACCGATCCGGTTGTGGATTTCGCCCCGGCGAGATTCAGCAATGCACAATACTTTCTGAATGGGTCACCGGTCATGCCGTCGATCAACGAGATCGATTTCTATGCCGACTTCAATGGCGGGCTGTTCAATTTGTTTTTCAGCGATGGTACTACGATCAGCTTCTTCGGCGATCAGATTTTCGATGTGAATGGGTTTCTGATCCCGGGCACGTACGCAACGGCTGGCCTGTTTCCCGATGGAGCGGCGACCGTGACTGTCACCTCAGCAGTGCCAGAACCATCCTCACTGGCTCTTGCTGGGTTGGGTGGATTGAGTTGGGGATTGATCGCCATTCGCCGTCGTGCGGCAACAGTTTGATCAACTGAGCTTGAATGGACGAGGAGTAAGTCGCAAGCATCCGTTCAGAACAAAGGATAGATAAAAGGAGCGGCGGCACTCGTCCCCAGGTAGGCGGCACCGGCCAACAGCAGTAAGACGATGACCAGCGGTGTCAGCCACCAGGCACCGTACTCGCGTAGGAAATCGAGAAACTCGACGAACAGCGATGGAGAGGCAGTGTTCGCTTGATCGGCAAAATCATTCGCGCTGGGAGATGAGGGATCGGCACTCGTTGTGAGCGCCGCCGGTACCGGATCTGTCGAAGTCGTCGAATTGCTGTCCTGTGTGGTCATGTCAAATCGCGAGCGAAGGATCGAAATTAGAATTGGCGAAAATAACGGCTCGACGGTGGCGCCGGTCCCTTGGGACTCCAGTATGACGGGCATTCGCGATCAAGGCGACGGCTCAATGGATCGATTCCCAAACACTTTAGTAAGGTTCCAATGGGAATGATGGCAAAAACGTGCACCAAGGTTAACAGGACCTGAAATACCAGCCATCCGATGGGAAAAACGGCAATCATCCATGTCAGATAAACGGGTCTGATTCGCTGCGGCCAGATCGCTCCAACGACTCCGACGATCGTCGAGACTGCAATGACGGCCGCGAGAACAGCGGGTGATCCACCGCGGCGGATGTACCCCGTCATGATCAGCGCCAAGAATGCGATCTGGCCGATCGCAAAGATTCGCAAATCGCGATTCGATGGCTGCCACTTGATGTGCATCGGGTTCCTCAGTCGAGTCGGAATGTTTTTCCCGCAGTGACGTCCTGCGCGATGTTGTGTTGTTCAGATCGAATCAAGACGCATCGTTCCAACACCAGGACATCGATGTTTGTGTTGGCAAAACAGCGATAGGCATCGTCGGGCGTGCACACGATCGGCTCGCCACGAACATTGAAGCTGGTATTAATCAGGACTGGCGAACCGGTCAGGGATTCAAAACTCGCCATCAAACGATGAAACCGTCCATGCCGCGCGCCATCGACAGTTTGTACTCGCGCGGAATAGTCGAGGTGGGTGATCGCAGGAAGCGTTGACCGAGGAGTATTGATCGCTGCCAGGCCGTGAGCAGGCATCCTTGTCGGTGGTTTGATGCGATATTCTCTGCGGACGTTGGCCACAGTCAGCATGTAAGGTCCCAGATCTTTGGGTTCGGCGTCGAAGAATTCGGACGCACGCCGTTCCAGGACGACGGGCGCGAACGGACGAAACGATTCGCGGAATTTGATTTTCAAATTCATGACTGACTGCAGACGCGGGCTGCGTGCATCTCCGATGATGCTGCGCGCCCCCAAGGCGCGAGGGCCGAATTCCATTCGACCTGCCAGCCAGCCGATAACCTTTTCTTGGGCCAGCAGTTTGGCGACGAAATCGCATAGTTCGTCGTCTTTGTCGAAGTGATGGTATTTCGCTCCTCGCTGATCAAGCATCTGTCGGATCAGTGCATCGTCATAGTGCGGCCCCAGCAATGATCCCTGTTGTGAATCACCTGGAATTGGTTGGCGCGGATGTTGTAGTAACTGATGCCAGATCAGCATTGCGATACCCAATGCACCACCCGCGTCGCCGGCGGCGGGCTGAATCCACAATCGCTCGAACGGGCCTTCGCGCGAGAGTCTTCCGTTGGCCACACAGTTCAGGGCCACGCCACCCGCCAGGCACAGATTCCTCATGCCAGTCTGCGCATGGACATGCCGCGCCATCCGCATCACGATGTCTTCGGTCACGACCTGGATCGATGACGCCAGATCGAGTTCTCGTTCGGTTAACGCCGCCTCGGGCCTGCGCGGTGGTCCACCGAACAACTGTTCAAACTTTCGCGACGTCATCGTCAGTCCGGCACAGTAATCGAAGTAGGACAAATCCAGCCGGAACGATCCATCCTCTTTCAAGTCGAGCAGCTTACCGCGGATCAGATCGACATATCGTGGCTGGCCGTAGGGAGCCAACCCCATCAGCTTGTATTCGCCCGAGTTGACTCGAAAGCCACAGAAGTACGTGAATGCCGAGTACAGCAAACCAAGCGAATGTGGGAATCGCAGTTCGCTCAGCAATTCAATCTTGTTGCCGCGACCAATCCCCCAACTGGCGGTGGCCCACTCGCCGACGCCATCCAGGGTCAGGATGGCAGCCTCGTCAAAGGGCGACGGAAAGAACGCACTGGCCGCGTGCGATTCGTGATGCTCGCAGTAGACGAACCGCTTGGTGTACTGATGCTTAAGCTGGGAACGCATCTCTTGTTCAAGAAACAACTTCTCTTTCAACCAGATCGGCATTGCCGTCAGAAACGAACGGAATCCCCACGGCGCGACGGCGAGATACGTTTCGAGGAGTCGGCCAAACTTGAGCAGGGGTTTCTCGTAATAACCGACATAGTCCAGTTGGGCGGGCGACAATCCTGCTTCGGCCAGGACATACTGCACCGATTTGGCCGGAAAGGCGGCATCATGTTTCTTGCGGGTGAACCGTTCTTCCTGAGCTGCGGCGACGATCTTTCCGTCGACGACCAGAGCGGCCGCCGAATCGTGATAGAACGCCGAAATTCCTAAGATCGCCGTCATGAAACCTCGCTGACGGCCAGTTGCCGCAGGCGACAAAAAGGAAATGAGCGACGTCGATGTGATGTCGCACCAGTGGTGATTACTGGCATCGTCACTCCTGCTGCTCGTTCTCTTGTTCGAGTGGTACTCCCAGAAGTTCGAGCAATTGACGCGCTCGGTCGGGACCTGCCCGGAATGGCCTGATCATGAACATCAACCAGACAATCAAACTGAACCCGCCGATCACCACCTTGATGATTCCGTCGAAGGGACTCTTGCCGGCCTTGTTCAGTTCGGAAATCTGGATGGCACCGTAAATCGAGTAGACCAGGCCGAAGATGATCAGGAACGCTTGCAGCCAACCATACACAATCGATTTGCCACTCAACCCAATCTGTTGTCCGCGAAATCCCTTATCACTTTCACTGCCTTCGACGATGACCCAACTCGAAAGTGGAATCAACGGAATGTAGTACACATGAAAGAAACGTGTCGCGACGTAACACGCACCGGGCACCTGATCGACGCGCCCACACAGACGCTGCCCGAAGATGATGACCATTGTCGGCTCCGTACCAATTCTCGAAGGATCACAACCCGTCCAACCAAATTGGAGGTCCAGTGAGCCGAAATCCACAGCATCTAACCCATGTTCAACGCGACACGTTCGTGCGATTCGCACTGAGCGTCGAAATGGTATCAATTTCGGTCAGGCGATAAAGGCGAACTTGATTCATCAAATGGTTCCATGTGAACCAGCAGATGGACGACTTCTGGGTAAGCCTGCTGGATCGATTGTTTCACCTTGCCGCCCAGCGCGTGGGCGTCGGCCAACGACATTGCGGGATCGGCCTGGACGTGGATCTCGCCAAACACGCTGAGCCCAGTGCGTCGCAAAGCCAGCTTTTCGATCGTCCGAACTGCCGGGACCTGCTCGGCCTTTATGCGGATCGCGGAATAGAGGTCACTCTCCAGTTTGCGATCCATCAAATCGTGAATCGCCTCTTTCAGGAGCAGTGCACCGTTCAGGACGATGATTGCGGCCGCGAACAATGCGGCCCAGTCATCAGCGGTTTCCCAACCGGGGCCGTTCCAGACGCCAATCGCAATGCCAACGAATGCGGCCGTCGAGGTAATGGCGTCACTCAAATGATGCCATGCGTCTGCTTTGACGGATTGGCTACCGATCGCTTGACCGGCACGGCTAATGGCTTTCGAGACGACCCATTTGGTGGCGATCACCACTACCAGCACAATCAAGGTCCACGCCGCCGGTCCGTGGTGGGGTGTTCGGATCTCATGGATCGCCGCCCAGGCGATACCGAACGCAGTGCCGATCAAAACAAGTGCCACCGTGGCTGCCGCCAGGGTTTCGGCGCGGCCATAGCCATACGGATAAAGGTCACTGGGTTCACGGCTGGCAATCCGCAAACCACCCAGCACAATCAACGACGTGACGATGTCACCCAACGATTCGGCGGCATCGGCAACCAGGACATACGCGTTGCCCAGCAATCCTGCGACGAGCTTGATCACCGCCAGCAACGCATTCACGATGATTCCCAGCAGGGTCGATCGAATGCCGCGTTGCAGCGCATCGGGCGGGACCGCGGCAATTGAGACATGCTTCATAGTGGCGATTTGTCATACTCATCCACACTTCGGTTGGATGAGCTTTCTTTCAATTGATTCACAATCACGAATGATTCCAGACAGTCAGTCTTGGGAAACAACGGGTCACGGCATAAGATTCCGCGCACAGGTTGAACAGCGTGTTGAAAGCACGGAGCGGCATGATGACCGAAGGTAGACGAATTTGAATCGTCACTGTCCTGAAATGCCGCTGCCAGGTTTCAACTCGCACTGAAACGGATTGAATCACGCCTGCAGTTGATTTGCGAGGAACCTATGACGAATGTCTTGTTGCTGGGAGCTGGGACGATCGGTCGGATGATCGCAATGTTGCTCGTTCGATCGAGCGACTATGTCGTGCGCGTGGGCGATTCCGATGTCGAAGCATTGCGCCGCCTGCAATTGAAGCTGGGTGTCGAGACCGTGTTGCTGGATGCCTCGGATGAAGAACAGCTCAAGTCTGCGATGGCCGGGACGCAAGCCGTCCTGTCGGCGTTGACTTTCAGTCTGAACCCGGCGATCGCCAAGGTCGCACTGGCCCAGGGAATCAGTTACTTCGACTTGACCGAGGACGTCGCGACGACCGCGGCCGTGCGCGCTTTGGGCGCGAGCGCGAAACCAGGCCAGATTTTTATGCCGCAATGCGGTCTGGCACCAGGGTTTGTCGGCATTGTGGCGAATCACCTGGCGCAGAAATTTGACTCGGTCGATTCGTTGCTGTTACGAGTCGGCGCGCTTCCCGAATTCCCGACGAATTCGCTGAAGTACAATTTGACCTGGTCGACCGACGGACTGATTAACGAATACTGCAATCCTTGCGACATCATTCGCGAGAGCCAGCGGCAGGAAAGCTGGGCTTTGGAAGGATTGGAACACCTGTCGATCGACGGTGTCGAATACGAAGCCTTTTCCACATCCGGTGGACTGGGCACTCTCTGTGAGACCTACGAAGGGCGCTTGCGCGAACTGAATTACAAGACCGTCCGCTACATCGGACATCGTGATCGCATGCTGTTCCTGCTGGACGAACTGCGGTTGCGAGAACGCCGTCCACTGCTCAAAGAAATCCTGGAAAATGCGTTGCCGCGCACCCTGCAAGATGTCGTTGTCGTGTTCTGCACGGCGACCGGCAAACGAGACGGCCAGATGGTCCAACTGTGGGACGCGCGAAAAGTGTATCATCAGACGCACGGCGACGAAGTGTGGAGTGCGATTCAGATCACTACGGCTGCGGCCATCTGTGCCGTCGTGGACCTACACTTCAAGGGGAGCTTGCCGAACGCGGGATTCGTTCGGCAGGAACAGGTGATCTTCGAAGATTTTCTGGCGAATCGGTTCGGACAAAACTATGTGGCATCGGGAGTCAAGCTGAACGAATAATCGTGAAGGGCACGAGTCATGACCCAAGACAAGTCCGTTCGATTCGTGTTGGCACTGAGTCTGTTGCTGGCGGCAGTTGTCATTTCAACCCCGGCAAAGGCTGACGATACGTTGAATCCGAGTCCCGACGTCACGGTTGGCAGCACCGAATCCACTCTTGAATCCCCTCAAGATCTCGGCCGAGTGATCTGGGACGTGTTGGATGCGATCGATCGCGAACACATTTCAAGCGTCCCTCGTAGCCAGTTGATTCAGGCAGTTGCTCGGGCGTTGACAAGACTGGATGCAGGACCTGAACTCAATGAGGCCACAGCGAGCCTTATTCGTTGCCAAAACGCTCAGGAAATGTGCGACGAGGTCGCGCGGCTGTCGAGTGCCAATCAGCCTCGACCGTTTTCGTTCGACGACTGTGTCACTCGAACGGTTGACTCTCTGGAAAGAATCGTTGGACAGCTTCGACTGATTCGTGCGAAAGATTTTGTCGTTGAACAGCAGCTTGGCGGCAACCGCTACGTCGGGATCGGTGTCGCCCTCTCAATCGACGAAGAACACAAGTTGCCTGCTTTTCAACAGGTCTTTCCCGGGGGGCCGGCCGATCGCGGGGCCTTGAAGTCTCGTGATCTGGTGACCTCGATCAATGGGAAATCGACCGAATCGGAAGTGTTGCTGTCGGTGATCGATCGTCTGCGGGGTCCCGCGGGAACGGAAGTTCAACTCGAAATTCTGGATCCGAAATCCAGCGAACGTCGCACAGTCACCTTGATTCGAGGCGTTGTACGAACCGACTCACTTCGAGATCAGTCGTACGAGCCACTTAGCCGTGGCTCGATTCAGTCGACGGAAGACAAATCGATCGGCTGGATTCGGTTGCCCACGTTGACCGGAAGCACGGTTCACGAACTGCGCGTTGCCGATGAGCGAACGCGACAGGCCGGTCTGGATGCGGTGATCTTGGACTTTCGACACTCGCAGGCATCATCCAACCTGCACGAAGCCAGGCTGGTGGCCGACGCGCTGCTCGATGGCAGCCCGATCTGGACTCGAGTCGAACGTGACGGACAGAGGATCACTGAGATCGCCGATCGTGATTGTTTATTCCGGAATCTGCCTCTCGTTGTTTTGGTCGACGATTCGACCAGCCTGACCCATCGAGTCGTCGCCGCGGCACTTCAGGATGCCAGCCGCGCCACGATCGTAGGTCCTCGATTCCAGCGCCGGATCGCCGAGGGGTTGATTCCTGCGACCGAAAAATTGCCCAATGTTCCCTTCGCACTGTCGATGTACCGCACGCGATTGAACCGCGCCCGAAACGACCGAGAATGGCCGCTGGTTCCGGACCAGCTTGTCAACGAATCGCACATCATTCAGAAGAAGGTTGCGGATCTTGTGCCTTTTCAGTTCGTTGCGCCACCGGACAGACGAACGCCAATGGTTGTGATGATCCAACCACCTGCATCCGCTCTGAACCCCGCAAATCAATCTGATGGACGTGTCGTCACGAAACTGCCAAAACCGGAAGCGAGCGTGAAAAAAGGACCTCAGGTCTTGGGTGCGGTTAATGGCAACTTGGTTGAGTCAACTGCCCTGCGCGTCGCTCGCGAACTGGTCAAGGCGCGGCCCGCCGGGTGACCCGGCCGCGGTTCGGCGGGATTCGCGACTGCGTTGGGTTCAGAATAGCAAGACGGCTCGCGCGTTGCGGGTGACCCGGCCGCGGGTCGGCGGGGTTCGCGACTGCGTCGGGTTCAGAATAGCGGTATCGCTCGCGCGTTGCGGGTGACCCGTTCCTTCGGCGACGCTATGTTTGACGTCTGTTTCCGCGCGAACTCAACCGGGAAATGCGTTTGCCTTCGATGTCGACTCGCCACGCGATGAAGCCACCAAAGACGACAAGGTAACCAAACAATGCGAGTTCAAAGCTGAAGCGGCGCTGAAAAAAGAGCGCGTCGTCCAAGGCGACAAACACGACCATTCCGGTCGAGTCCATTTGCGACAAGGCATCGACATTAAAACCTGTGACCACAGGCATCAGCATCAACAGCCGCAAATGAGCGTGTCTCTGTAGTGCGTCACTAGCCGCGGCAATGAAAACCACGTGACCAGATCGAACTTACTGCGACGGGGCATCATGATCGATTGATCATAACTCGCCTGGCGTTCGCGGCAATCAGTATTTGAACGTCGTCTGCAAGTAGAACTGACCCGCATTGGCACGGCCGGGCGTCGCGGCTTCGACGTAGCTGCCGTACTGGAAGAAGAAGTAACCGGCCTCCAGCGACAGGTTCTGGTTGTAGTTGTAGGTCGAAACAAAATCGATTTCGTTTCCGACATCGGTTCCATTTCCAACTTTGCCAAACGGCTGGCCTGTGACCGTGTACAATGTGTCGTTCGGTGTCGCAAGCTGGAAGAAGTGCTGCGCCATCATGAGTTGCAGTTTCTTCGTCGGCTTGACCGTGACGCGATAGTTCACGTCGGTCAGGTTCTGACGTGCAATGTTGTCGATCAAACCCAGGTACGCGTGAGTTAGCCCATAGTATTGGAAGAAGGTGCTGTTGGTGCCGCCCTGCGGATTGTTGCTACCTGAGGCGTAGTCATAAAAGCCCCAGATGGTTGGTTCCCAGGGCATCGATTTCCAGCAGTGCCCCAAACCGGCCGTCACAAATCCCGCACTGACCGTCTGACTTGATGTGGCGCCGAGCGCCTTCAGCTGTCCGTTGTCGTGTCCGAATTGATAGCCGCCTTCGATATCGGTCAGCCATTGACGATCGCCGCCGGCGACATTGAACGTTCCAATCCAGTTGTGACCATAGGTCGCTCGATCGCCGACGGGGAAGCCGCCTCCGCCCGTGAAGGGATCGTGATGGTCGTACAGCAGGAACGTGTGGATTGTATGGTCCTTAATGCCTTTGTACGTGGCCCATCCTCCACCGAACACGATACCGCGGTTTGCGGTATCCATCCGATTGGCGAAGTTGTTGACACCCAGTCCCGGGCCAATGCCGCCACCATCTCCGGCTGTCGCAGTATTCACAGGATGAGTCAGCCAGGCATCCAGATCCCAAGTCGTCCCCACGCTGTTCAGCCGCAGACCTTCGAAGTTGCGTCGCGTGTTGGCCCAATCGAGGGGAGACACCAGGCGTTGTGAACCAAACGTCATTTCCTGGCGACCGGTTCGGAACCAGACCGGCTTGTCGTCGCGTTCGAGCACTTTGACGTCAATGAACGCGTTCTGAATGTCCCAGTGATTGACATCGATTCCAGTCACCGGCAGATCGTTAAAGTTGCTCGACGCATCGATCATTTCGATGTAACCGCGCGCCCAGTCCGAGTACTTGACGTCCATGTAATTTCGCCAGCGGACCAGATCGTAAGTCGAACTGCCGCCCTTGGCGAAGGGGGCTCTCAGGCGATTCTTTTCGTCCATGTACCGATAGCGCAGTTCGCCACCGAATGAAATCGTGGTGTCTTCGAACAGTTCAAACGTGCCCGCGGGTTTCAAGTTCTTCAGTTGTTCACCAAAGATCGGCGTGTGCGTCGGATCTTTCATGTAGCTGAAGTCGTTGTCGAACATGTTCAGCTTGAACGGCTGCGGCGGTGTCTTGGGCTTCGCGGCAGGCTTGGCCGCAGTCGGCTTGGGAGCCTGCGCTGCTGGAGTTGGCGTCATGCCGTAACCACCCGGTTGCATCGCCACCATCGGCGGCAACGTGCTTTCGCCTTCGTACGAATCTGATGCGATCGGCGAAGGCGGTACGGCAGAATCTGCCGCAACCGGTGAGGTGGAATCCTGACCGTGAGTAAGTGGTGTCAGCAGCAGGAATGAAAGGATTGACGAAAGAACGAAGAATTGGCCCGCGAGTCGCATTGCGACGCTCCATCAAATCAGCCGCCCCGAAAATCGGTGCGGCCCCGGTCCCTGGAAAAAGGCCAGCGAACCACTCGAGCGCTGGAGTGGTAGCTGACGAGAAGGCAATCAAGCGCGATTGCTCTGCCTTCCAGATTCGTCATTGATTCAGTGCGTTGAGCGTCCGAAAAACCGAAACCGTTGTATGCTAAGAAAGTTCTTACCGTGCGATTTCAGGAAGGAACGAAGTTGCCGACTGGGTAAGCTTGTGGGAAGCCACACTCGGTATTGAAGTTGTGGCGATTTGGGACATTGCTAATCCGATTGCATACAGGGGCCAGACTCTGAAGTCGCCTTTCTCAAGTCTCAACCGCAGGCGCACAATGTCCCTGTTGCATGCCATTCGTGATGCACCCCGCGCATGAGGAACGCCGAATCAAATTGCACGGAACCCTCTGGATAGGCGGCCCTATCATCGAAGAAGCTGGATTGTACTTTCGAGATCGTCACTGGCGAGAAGTTCCAGTTGGATGTGCAAAGTTCAATTCCATCAAACTGGCCGTCCACGGCATTGGCCGAATAGCCGAGTGAACCCTGTTGAAAAAAGTGAGAGGCTTCGGGCAACGTACCGAAGACCGAGTCCTTCGGGATTTCGTCTGCAACGCAGGCCTCCAGCGTCAGGTGAACGAGGCTGTCGTCGCTGTGGACGTTGATCGAGTATCGATTTTCTTCTTCACTGACGTCGAATCGAGCATGGTGCTGAACGCCGGAAAATAGCCTTCCACCAAGTGAATGTGCGAGCCACGACGATGTGTCTCGACGAGGCACATAGACTCCCTGCCTCAGTTCTCCAGCCTCTTCCCATTCCACAGCAATCCGATGCGCCATGTTCTCGGAAGATAGTCCAAGGAACGCAGGAGCGAATATTGGATGAACGCCTTTCAATCGAATCAAGCAGATCCCGGCGACTCCAAATCCGCCGACGAGCAGCGGCCGAAACGGAACTGGTAGTTGCGGCGCCAGAACCTTTGCGTCGACTCTGAAATTGACGAGCATCCGACGATCGATCAGTCCGCGAATTGCAGGAAGGTTCCACACGTTCTGCGCCCTGAATCAAAGTTCAGCACCGTTGTTGCCAAGTTTATAGAGAATCAACCGCAGACAATTCGTTGGATTAACCGACAGACGCACCTGATTGATGGCCATGATCATGTCGAAGCGAAGTCTGATTTCCTGCGTGTCAGGTGGTACAGTGTTCGACAGCAGTGATCGATTTACAAATGGCGAGCCATTATGAAAACAGCACCCAGGGGAATCTTTCTGACGTCCAGGAACATTGATGCAACGGCGCAGTTCTATCAAGACATTGCGGGACTACCGTTGGAACAGGTCGGGTCCGAGTCATACCACTATTGGAAGTGCGACGATGGACACCTACAAATCGCAATTCACGACGCCGCAATCTTCTCGACCTATACCAATCCGCCGCTTGAAGAATCAAATCTCACGCATCTTTACTTCAAAATCGATGACCGGAACGCATTTTTGGAACGGCTTCAACAGTCGAATCGAAACCCATTTCTGACTGATGACATCGTGATCACCGTCCTTGATCCCGACGGTCGGAAAGTCATGTTTGGCACCGCCTGAATGTGTTGCCGATTCAAGTCCCTTGGACGAAAAAAGCCTTGCCGCAACGTCTGGTGCGACAAGGCTTTCTGAGTGGACGATACAAGACTCGAACTTGTGACCTCCACGATGTCAACGTGGCGCTCTAACCAACTGAGCTAATCGTCCAAGGCGTTTCCGCTCGTTCGCGGAACGCACAACAATAGAAGTCTGAAGTAGTGTGGTCAAGTCAGCGGTTACCGTGTGACGGACGACATTTTTGCAATTCGCTCTGGGAACGGTGGATTCTGCCGAATCGCATTGAAAATCGGTTTCCAGACGAATTGTCAGGTGTCTCGGCAGGGCTCTGTAAATACCCCTCGAGAGCGGCAATAGCTCGTAAAAACAGGGGTTTTGAGAACATAACAGGTGTTTCTGCGGATTGAGGGACTCGACGCGCGTCCGTCTGGATCAATCTGAATCACTGTCGTAAGTTTTCCTGTATCCCAAACTGACGGGAAACGGTGCCAGGCAAATTCGGTCCACCCAGTGATCTGGAACTCGAGTGAGTCAATTTCCGATTCTCGATCAGCCGGCCAATTCAGGAGGCGCCTGATGTTCCGAACCGTGCCGAACTACGCAATTTTCTGTCTCGCAGTCGCCCTCATCGCGGCGCCCGGATGCCAGACCTTGCACAATGCCGGTGTGCCTGGGTTGGACATCTATTTGAAGCCCGATCCCGAGGTTATCGCTCGCGAACAAGCGGCACGCGACAGGTACTCGTTGAATCATGAACATCAGGCCCTGTACTGGCTGCTCAGCCATAAGATCCGCAACGGCATGCAACTGCCAGAGGTCGAAGACGCTTTGGGAGAGACTGGCGAGCAAACCAACGAATTCAACCTGATCAAGTCGGACCTATTCCAGACGACGGATGTCGCGTACAAGTGGGGACCAGACAATAAAGGGAATTCTGTTGTCCTCTTCTTCCGCGAGGGTCGAGTCGTGAACTTCGATCAGAAGGACTTCGTCGAAGCGAAAACGACGAGCGATCAAAGCGAGGAAAGACCGTCTCCGCTGGAATAAGTTCGTTCGGCGGCGGCACTGAATTGCCGATCTACTTTCAGCGTCATGATCTGCCACCAACAGCGGGTACGCCGTGTTCCATAGTACGTCGGTCGACCCATTAGAGGCTTTCCGTCCCACCGATGCGGAACACGTCGATGTTCCACGATCCTGAACACTGGTTACCGCAGCGCATCTTCGTGCGCTTTGCATGGTGGCGATGCCCGCCGCCAGATTCGGATTCCGAGAAGGACAAAACAGAGTCTGCCTCGAAAAGAAGAGCGCACTGCAGAGCCGCTGATGATTGGTCGTGTGCCAATTGCCAGAAACGGATCCACTGTGCGGGCTCAACCATTCGCTGCAATCGGTGAGCCAGGATCTTTGGGAGCATCAACAAACCTGATGACTCGCTATCATAGTCACATCTCAATTCTGCGTACATTTGGCCGCCATGGGGAACGGAGATTGCTCCGTTCTGATGCGGAGTTCTTGTTACCAATGAGAGGAACGAGATGCCATTACCCGTCGAAATCAACTATCGAAACGTGGATACGTCCGACGCATTGAGCGCGGACATCGAGGCCAAGGTTGCGAAGCTGGAAGAGCGATTCAATCGCATTCATTCCTGTCGCGTCATTGTCGAAGCTCCGCATCAAAAGCATCATCAGGGAAATCTGTACCGAGTGAAAATCCACGTGCATGTCCCGAACCGCGAATTGGTCGTGGATCATGAGTCCCATGACAAGCAACAGCATGAGGATCCCTACGTCGCAGTCCGTGATGCGTTTGATGCGATGCGCCGGCAGCTGGATGACTATGTCCAGGAATTGCATGGTCACATGAAGGCGGATTCTCGGAGTTTGAACGCTTCATCTGGGCGAACTGAGTCCTCCTGAACCGGTGCATCGTGTCAAGCGAATCGCAGGTGACAGACTGCCATCCAATCGTCAGCAAAGGGGCGGGCCGCAAATGATGAGGCGAACAAAATGAACGAACTCTCGATACCCAAAGACCTGAATGCCATGGGCGAAATCGCCAAGACGCTTCACGAGCCCTGGCTTGTTGCCGTCTGGCCAGGGATGGGGCACGTCGCCCTGAGCGCGGGCTATTACATAATGTCGAAACTGGGTATGGAAGAGTTCGCTGAGTTCTCGCCGCGCGAATTGTTCGAGTTGAATCACGTTGAAGTGAAAGACGGTTTGATTCATTCGGGACAGCTGCCCCGCAGCCGCTTTTTCTTGTGGCGTGATCCTGACCAGCGGCACGATATCGTGTTGTTTGTGGGTGAAGCTCAACCAAACGGGATCATCGCCTTTTGCCAGGCACTCGTTGGGTATGCCAGAAGTCTGGGTGTCAGTCGCATGTTTACGTTCGCGGCGATGGCAACCGGCATGCATCCACGGCAGGGATCACGGGTCTTTGTCGCGGCGACCGATCAGCCAATGCTGGACGAGTTGAAAAGCGATGGCCTGCAGATTCTGACGGACGGCCACATCAGCGGGTTGAATGGTGTGGTGCTGGGCGAGGCGGCCGCAGCCGGAATTCATGGAGCTTGTCTGCTGGGTGAAATGCCACATCCGTTCTCCCAACTTCCCTTTCCAGGTGCGTCACTGTCCATTGTCAGGGCATTCGCGCAACTGGCCAAAATCCCGATGGATGTGACGGAACTCGAACAACAGGCCCATCTGGTTTCAGAGCGGCTTGGTGAACTGTTGACGCAGGTGGAAGAAACGCTGCAGGGTCAGCAGTCTGACGACGCTCAAGAAAGCCCCCCCAATCTCGAAGCGTTCCCGGAACCACCGGCGCCGGCGGAGCCTCAGTTAACCGGAGAAGACCTTAATCGGATTCGCGAACTGTTTCAGCAAGCTCGAACTGACAAGTCCAATGCCTATCTGCTGAAGCAGGAGTTGGACCGGTTGGGTGTCTTTAAAGACTATGAAGACGACTTCCTCGACCTATTCCGAAAGCAGGATTGAACACAGGTCGGTCTCACATGATCGAGAAGTAGTTGGCAACGGCGAAGTCGAACGACGCGGGTGTCATCTTGCGCTGCAGACCTTTGTAGGTGCAGAAGTTTTTCACTTGCAGCAGCAAATCGCGTGGCTGACACGAGCGGAATGGCCGATCGAGCTGTCGATAGTGAGTTTCAATCAGATGATCGACCGCGGTTTGGTCGTACTGGAATCCCATTTTCGGCGACAACCGGCGAATGATCTCGCAAAACTCTTCGCGCGATGGATCCGGCACCTGAATCTTGTAGGGAATTCGGCGCAGGAAGGCGCCGTCAACCAGATTCTTGGGCTCGAGATTCGTCGAGAAGATGATCAGTTGATCGAACGGCACCTGAATCTTTTTGCCGCTGGGCAAGTTCAAGAAGTCGAAGCGTTTTTCGAGCGGCACAATCCAGCGGTTCAACAGTTCTTCCACCGGCATGCGCTGACGGCCAAAGTCGTCGATCACCAGTGTGCCGCAGTTGCTCTTTAACTGCAGCGGCCCTTCGCAGATTTTCGTCTGTTGATTCTGGCACACTTCCAGTTCCGACATCGTCAATTCGCCGCCGGCGATGACGGTCGGTCTGACGATCTGTACCCAGCGCGGGTCGACACCGGACAGATCAAACAAGGAATCGCTTTGTTTCTGCTCGACTTCTTCGTGTACGCCGGGGTCGTACAGACGGATGATATCGCCGTCGACGCCCAGCGCGCGAGGAATCCAGATATTGCTGCCGAAGCAACGAGTAATTCGCTCGGCGATACTGGTCTTGCCGTTACCCGGTGCTCCAAACAGGAACATCCCGCGGCCCGAATTGATCGCAGGGCCCAGTTGATCGAGCAGACCTGGGTTGATCAGCAGATCTTCGAAGGCCTCGGCCAGGTTTGCTTCGGTGACGTGTTGCTTGGCGATGCTCTGGTATTCCATCGCCCTCAAATAGTCACGCAAGGCGACAGGTGCCGCACCGTAATAGGTACACTCTTCGACGTAGCGTCGTGCTCGTTCGCGCCCTTGCTCAGTGATTCCATATTCATAGTCGCCCATATCGAGCGAGTTCGCGAACATCAGCAACTGATCGAATTTCAATCCCTTAACAATGGGGTCGACAATGCCGAACGGCAAGCGAATTTGGTTGGCGATTCCACGACCACTGCAAGTCCCCTTCTGTAACAGATACTTCAGGATCAGCCGTTCCACTTCTTCTGCGGTCAGCCCGGTATCATTCAACGACTCAGGTGTCTTGGGAACGAATTTCTCGGCGGCCGCGGAAGCCTGTGGACCCAGCAGTGATTGCACTCGGCTGAAGAGCGCCGACAAGTGCGAATCTGCCAGAACAGCCTGTGGAACGTGTCGTTTCGGCATCCACGATGTTTCGGACTGCGACTCGTCTGCGTCGGCGACGGTCGCGTTCGAGTTGGCGTTCACATGTGCGACGGGTGGCTCGGCAAGGGCAACGGCAGCTTGTGGCGCCGCGGTCGTGATCGCTGGCGCAGTCGCTGGTTTCGCTTCGGCCGATGCTGCTTCCTTCGCAGCCGCGCGGGCCGCCAACAGGGCTTGAATCTGAGCTAACTGTGCTTCCGCCATCGTCACTACTCTTAGGTCGGTAAAGGGACGACCAACCTGTGTTGTTTACTCGGACACCGGGATGTGAACTGAGTACGAGGAATGTCGTGTGTTCCAACCGCTTGTCGCGATCAAAACGCACTCTGGCAGAACTGCCATCGCCAATCAGAAATCAGTCAAACGAGAGCGGATTTCGGCCCCTGAAAATCTAGGTCACGTTCGCTGGTCAGGCAAATGGAAATGTGTCACCAGTCACCGGCGTCAAAATCGTGACAGACGGCATTCGATGATCAATTGATCATCGGCGCCTATGCCGTTTACAGCGAGGGGTACTTCAGAAGGAAAACTGCCGTGCTTCTAGACGAGTGCCGGCAATTGATCCAACTCTGCCGCTACGGCGTTCGCCAGTTCGTCGATTTCGTTCAGGACGAACTCGATGCGCTCGTGACTGCGTTGCTTGGCCAGGCGTTCGAGCCGGCTGGACGGAATCGTGAACTGTTCGTAGCCCGCCGTTCCTCCGCTGCCTTTCAGCCAGTGAGCCAGTTCAACCAGTTCGTTCCAGTCTTCAGACGCATAAGCGCGCCGCATGCGTTCGACTTGAAGCAGGACTTTGTCCGAGAATTCCTGAACGATCTCGCGGAAGGTCTCGTCATCAAGCGGCAATGCACAGGCAACGCGAACTTTCGTGGTCGTTGCAAGTTGTTCCTCATCATCCCCCTGTTCGAACGATTCATGGGAACCCAGTTTCAGCATTGGAGGCAGGACGAACGGACTTGTCGGCAGACTTGGCAGCGTGATCTTTCCACGAGGTTTTCGGTTCAGCAGGTCGGCCAGCTTGGCGACCAGTCGCGCTTCCTGTATGGGTTTGGCGAGGTAGTCGGAACAACCCGCATTGCGACATTTGTCAGCGTCGCCCGACATGGCATGGGCCGTCAGGGCCACGATGGGAATGGTCAAACCTTTGGCACGCAATTCCATTGCGGCGGTGTAACCGTCTTTGATGGGCATTTGCATGTCCATCAGGATCACATCGAACTCGTGCATCGTTGCCAGATCGACTCCGACCTGACCATTCACGGCGTCCATCACGTCGACACCATGACGCTCCAGCATTTTGTGGATCAGCCGGCGGTTCGTGTCACCGTCTTCAACGAGCAGCACCTTCGCCCCCATGCGGATCGTTGCTGGTTCGACCGCATCGATTTCCGTGGTGGGTATGACGTCCGAAACCGGAGGTGTCGCACGGCGATCGAGTCCGCTGATCTCTCCTGTTGCCACAGTTGCCGTAAATGTGCTGCCGACTCCCATTTCACTTTCGACAAGCAGGCAGCCGCCAAGCATTTCAGCAATTTTACGGCTGATGCTTAGTCCCAGGCCAGTTCCACCGAACCGTCGCGTCATTGATTCGTCGGCTTGCGAGAACGGAGTGAAGATTCTGTCGAGTTTGTCGGAGGCGATTCCGATTCCTGAATCGATCACCTGGATCTGGAGATTGCGCTGATTCACGCCCAACCTTGCGATGACGTGAACACCGCCGTTTTCAGTGAACTTGATCGCGTTGCCAATCAGGTTGATCAGCAACTGACGCAGTTTGGCAGGATCGGTCATCACAACTTTGGGAACGGGACCCACCCAGGTGTAGTCGAGTCCCAGCCCCTTATTCAGGGCATTCACGCGCGTGATCGACACAACATCTGCGATCAATTGATGTGGTGAGACCGGGATGATTTCGGCCTTCATGCAGCCGGCTTCGATTTTGGACAAATCGAGAATGTCATTGATCAAACCCAGCAGGTGTTGCCCGCTGGTACAAATGATATTCAGGAATTCGAGGCGTTCTTCTTCACTGGCCACGTTTCCCTCGCGCAAGATATTCGCGAAGCCAATGATCGCATTCATCGGGGTGCGGATCTCGTGGCTCATATTCGCCAGGAAGACGGTCTTCGCGACAGAAGCGGCCATCGCTTCCTGAGTCTTCTGCTGCAATTCAATCGTACGTTCCTGAACTTGTGATTCCAGATTCTGCTGGTGTGCATCAAGGGCCCCATCGCGCGCTTCGATCGTCGACAGCATTTCGTTGAACTTGTCGACCAGTTCGCCCAACTCGTCACCAGTTTCCTTGGCCGCACGAATCGAGAAGTCGCGACTTTTGGTGACTTGATGAGCGGTGTCAACCAGATGCAACACCGGCCCCGAGATGAATCGTTGCAATCGGGTTGCCAGAGCGACGGCGACTATCAGGCTGAGGCTGAACATGCTGGCGGTAACCACGAACTGGTCCCACCACGCTGATGCCAGGCGTTCGACGCCGACTTTGAAATAGACGTATCCAATCTTGGTCTTGTCTTTACGAACGGGGCGAATGATGTGCAGGAAGCCGTCGCTCGAGAACGTGCCGTTCATTTGCTGAGCCCATTCCAGACTGGGCGGTTGAGCTTCGTTGCGTTGGATTGTTCCGCATTCGGTCCCGTCGGCCAGATACAAGCTGGCCAAGGTAACCTGAGTGTCCTTTTGAATGGACGACAGATCGCGATGGATTGCGAGCGGGTCGTACGATTCAATCGACTTCTGGCAATTCTGACCGACAACGTCAGCTAGCGTGACATAGTTCTCGACCATCGCCATTTTCGACAATTGGCGATCAATCACCGCAAGAGCCCAGAAGACACCCAGCATGGAAAGCAGTGTGGTCACCACCGCGAGCAGTGTTAATTTCCAACTGATCGAAATGTCGCGGAATCTCATGGCCGTCTCGGAATGGAATTCTGATCCACTGACAAGTGGACACGATGCTCCAGCGTGGGCACGTCAGTTCACCAAGTGATCTCTAGTTCTTGGGCAATACGCGCCCTGTACTTTTTCGATGGCACCGCTGGAATTCATCTGGTGATGGCAGGTCAATTGCGCTGGCACACAGATTTGCCGTCTATGCCGAATAGTTTGACAGTTTGACCTTTGCGGATTTGTCTCGATTCGGGGGGACGAACGGCACCGATTGTCGCTCAGCCCACAGTCTGTGCGTTGATCGACCGGGCAGTTTGCTTGATTTCTGCGGTCGTCGTCCGATATTGTCGGGGATCGAATGGGTGACCTGGCCGGATGGGTTCATCCTCATTTCGAGATCGTTCGAGTTTCAGTTCCCTGCGGGCTAATCAACACGTCGAATGAGTCGGCCGAGAAGGCAATCCTTCCTGGCCTTTGGAACATTGAATCACAGCGCATGGTCGAGGTATTGATGGCGAAGAAAAAAGCCTCGGGAGGGCTGATTGGTAGCCGAATCCGCGTGAAAACAGGTATCAATTCGCCTGAGTTTCCTGAGATCTCATTGTCTGGTTGGACCGGAACGGTCGTCGAAATGACGGGCAAGCCACCCGAAGCGAAAGTAATCGTTGAGTGGGATGCGGCAACATTGGCAGCCATGCCTGCCGACTACCTGTCCAAGTGTGAGTCAGAGCAACTCTATCACGTCATGGCGAGTCTTGGGGCCGACGACGTCGAATCGGCGTCGTAAGTCCAGCAACCCTGCGCATGTTGAGCAAGTGGAACTCGACAGCTCAACCATTTGCCACGGCGGCGACGGGACGGTGGTTGGAGTTCGGTCGTTCCGCCTCCCGTGCAGCCTGTTCGCTCGCCTGCTCTTGTAAATAGTCTTCCGCCGTCTTGATCTGCCAAGTTTCTTTGCCCGACAGAACCAGGACGTGCGAATGGTATTTGGCAACGTGTGGTCGATGGCTGACGCTGATCAGTGTGACCGACATCGAGCGCAACCGTTCGTATAGCTCCGCCTCATTTTTCTCATCGAGTGCGCTGGTGGCCTCGTCGAGGATCACGTATTTGCGATCGGACAGTAACACTCGAGCGAACGCCAGTCGTTGCTGCTCGCCCAGTGACAACAACTTGCCCCAATCTGCTTCGGAATCCAGTCCCCCGCATCGTTCGATCAGATGTGGCAGATTGACTTGCTCGAGAACCTCCTGAAATTCTTCTTCGGTCGGATTCCTGGGGCTATTAGGGTACAGCAACTGTTCGCGCAGATTGCCAATAATCATGTACGGGCGCTGCGGCAGGAACAGCATGTGATCTAGCGGTGGTCGAATCACAGTACCTGATCCCTCGTCCCACAAACCGGCCAGAACGCGCAGGATCGAACTCTTGCCGCCGCCGCTCGGGCCGACAATCAAGAGTCCATCTCCGTCATTCAAGGTCAGTTGCAGGTCTTTGACCAGCGTTCGCTTTCCATCAGGCGTCCGAGCGGTCACGTGTTCAGCAGCGAAACGAGGACCTTCTTCGGTCTTGATCCGTTCGCCCGCTTCAGTTGGTGGCGACGACGTGATCGCCAGCATCTTTGAGAATCGATCGAGACGAGTGACGCCGGCTGCGAAGAAGCTAAGAATATCGAACTTCTGCACGACGATATTCAACGCGTTGAAGATGGCCGTGAAGGCACCCGTCGCTTGAACGACCTGCCCGATTTCGAGGTCACCCGACATCACGCGCGGCGCCAGGATAATTCCGGGGACGATCAGTGTTCCTGAGCTGTAGCCGTACTGAAACATATTCAAAAAGAATTGCCAGTTCACCAACTTTTTGAAGTTGTCGTAGACCTTATTGAATTCTTCCGAGACGTATTTCAATTCTTTCTCTTCGCCATGATAGAACGCGATCGATTCGGCATTTTCTCTGACACGTACCAGGCTGAAACGCAAATTCGCCTCGCGCCGCAGTTGGAAGAAGTTCAAACCAACCAAGGGACGACCGAATACGAACGCCGTTGCCAATGTTCCGATTGCCGCATAGATCAGGGTGAAATAGACGAGCGTATGCGAGATGGTCCATAACACACCGCAAAAGGCAATCAATTGCAGGACCGTTTCGATGAACAGCAGCAGGAAGTAAATCGAACGCGTCGTGAACGAGTTGATGTCGTCGGTGATGCGTTGGTCCGGATTGTCGATGTCTGCCGCAAACGTCAACTTGTAGAAGGCACTGTTCGTGAAATAGCCATCGGCGAAATGATGGGTCATCCAGCGGCGCCAATGATTCGTCAGTCGATCGCGGATGAAGTAATACAGCCCGTAGATGGGGACCGCGATCGCAATCAATCCGAAAGTGAAGTAGATCGATCGCCAATAACGTTCTGAATCACGAGCCGCCAGCGCTGATGAGAATTCGCCGGTCTGCCAGTTCAACAACACGCTGGCTCCGGTGTTCGTCAGCATCAGAACCACTAGCAGAAAAACTAGACCGCGCGCTACCCATTTCTGATCAGAGACCAGGTAGGGCTTTGAGAGAACAATAAACCGCGGCACCAGTCGGCTGTCTAACCGAGACATGAAAATGACTTTCCACCATCGCGGTTCATCGCAATCTGAATCGCGGTCCGCTCAACCCGTAATGCCCTTAGCCAGCGATTTCGGAAGCGGTCAATTCACCGCGCACCTGACCATCGCTGGAAGGATTCAGAGACGAGGATCGTCGTGACGCATTTTCAGTGCCGAAGGAGAAATCTGTTTACAATTCCCACCGAAATCCTGTGGAAAATAGTTTTTTTGGAACTCATCCAAGACTACGAACCTTGATTCATCTGTGCCATAAATTGACGGCGTTGGTTCACGAGCAACCACTTCGGAATCAACGGATGATTGACGACGAGGAGAACCGCGAAGGGATTCGGCGGCCAATGAATTGGCCGCGAAAAAAGAACGGAACGACATTCAGGCGGCCACGCGCACGAGTGGTCTGTCGATCACTTGGCCGACGGCCGATCTTTCTTGCTGTATGAAGCGGGCTGTATGTCGCTCGATTTGTCGGAACGAATGGCGACAAGCAGGTCTTGGGCTTGTTTCAAATCCGGCTTCAGCGTCACCGCTTTCATCGCGTGCTTTTCGGCTTCGGCCATATTGCCATGCTCCTTCAGGACGACGCCCAGATTGAAGTGCGCGTGAGCTTCACCGACTGATCTTGTGAAATGTTCAAACGCTGCATCGAAGTCGCCCGAACCCGCCTCGACGACGGCCAGGTGATAGGCATAGATCGTTTCGTACGGTTCGAGATCCTGTGCGGCGCGCATCTTTTCGATGGCCTGTGGCCATTCTTTGCGCGACGCGTGTGAGTGTCCGATCGCCACCAGAACTTTGGGTTCCTTGGGATGGTACTTCAACGCCTTTTTCAGGTGTTGGTCGGCCTCCTCTTCGCGACCAAAGGCTTGAGCGATTCGTGCCAGCCCTAGAATCGCTTCGGTGTCTTTGGGACTCTTTTCCAAGACCTTCAAGTACGACTTGCGCGCTTCGGGAAAGTTACCTGTCTGTTCGTGCCAGGCCGCGTAGGCCAAATGGATCTTATTGGGGTCTTTCAGTTTCTTGCCCGACGAATAGTCGGGTGATCCGACCGTCGTCGAAGAGAATTGAGAATTGTCATACGCCAGCCCCGACTTCGGCTTTTGATCCTTCGCCGTCTTGTTCGCGATATTACATCCGAGCAACGCGGTCAACAGTATCAATTGGCAACAGGTGATTCGACGCATGTTCTCACTCCTTGAACTGACCATTCCTGGGAAATGGTTAAATCTCACCAAAGAATCGCCTGGCACATTCGTCAATCAGCTCTTCCGTGAGCACGAGTGGTTGTTCGTGAAATCGACAAATCGATTGAGCGAGATCGAGTAGATCGCGCGGGTCACTGGATCGGGGAGTTCGCCCTTGGTCGTAGTATTTCCGGAACAGCGAATCGACAATCGATTCGTCGTAGGGAATATCCCGCTGGCGAGACACCAGTTGGAAAATGACGGCGTACAGTTCACGTGTGGGCGGATCAATGCGAATCTTATGCTTGATACGCCGCAGAAACGCATCGTCGACCAAATCCTTGGGATCGAGATTGGTCGAAAAGATGATCAGTTGTTCGAATGGCAGCATGAATTTGCGGCCGGTGATCAGTGTCAAATAGTCGACTCGTTCTTCCAGTGGGACGATCCATCGATTCAGCAGGTCTTTGGGTCGAACAATCTGACGACCGAAGTCGTCGATCAGGAACACGCCCCCGTTCGCTTTGATGTGCAGCGGTGCGGCGTAGTAGTTGGCTGTTTGGCTGTATTGCAACTCGAGCATGTCCAGCGTCAATTCGCCGCCTGTGATCACGACCGGCCGTTTGATTCGTCGCCAGCGAAGGTCGACCGGACCGTCGTGCACTAAGTAGCTGGATTGTTCGTTCGATGATGTCGCCATGCCTCGTTGCGACAAGTCAGCATCGTCCGTAGTTTGATGAATGCCTGGATCGAAAACAGTAATGATGCTGTTTTCGGCCTGAATGGCGTACGGTACGTAGATCTCGCCACCGTACATGTTCAAGAACTGACCGAGGCCTTTCGCGACGACGGTCTTTCCGTTACCTGGAGGACCGTAAACGAAAATCGATTTGCCGCTGCAAACCGCTGGGCCCAGATCATCCAGCATCGAAGGACGAATCACAAAGTCCTTAAACGCTGTTCGTAGCGATGCAGGGTTACAGGGTGTCCCGGTGACATGTTGCAAACGACAATGCTCGACATATCGTTCTACCGGAACAGGTGCGGGGCCAACGTAACGACAGTTCTCGAACGCATCGCGGGCTCGATTCCGCCCGACTTCGGTCAGCCCGAAACGATACGAGATTCGTCCGACGAGGTCCCCGGAAGCGACTTCAATCAGTTTTTGATCACGCAAAGTCCGCAGCGATTCGTCGATGATGTTGAATGGCAACCTCGTGAGCCGTCCGAGATCTGCTCCTTGCAGAACGCCATGAACATACAACGTCTTCAGGACCAGATCGCCAAGTTGGCCCATCGTCAGTCCGCATTCCGAGAGTGTCGTCGGACTTCGCGGAGGTGGCGCCGGTGCAACTTGCCCCAGCACACTGCCCCGTTGACTTGGGGGCACGTCGCTTTGATTAGCCGCACTCGGCGCTTTTGAAAACAGGTCGGCATACAGGTCATAGACCTGCGGCGAACTGGCTCGATTCCGGCCAGCCAAGTCCTGAGGCCCCGAAAATGACGGATTTGATGACATCAACAGACTTTCGATCCGGGTCTTAGAGCGCATCCAAGATGAGTTTGGTGGCCCGCGAGCCTAAATCCAGAACGTCTAACACCTGCTTCGACACGGCATGTCCGGGCGAGGCGCATTGAAACGTCAGCGTCCCGGAGTGGTGGTTGACGAACCAACACCTCCGTTAGGTCCACCTGTATTACCCGGAGTCCCCCCTGCGGCCGCTCCCCCTGCACCACCGGCCGTTTGAGAGCCAATGTAGAACAGACGCGGTCTGGGAATAGACTGTAGTTCCAGTTGTCGGATCCGATCGACTTCGACCGCGGGCCGTCCCATGAAGACGTCGGCGCGAGCGATGACTGACGGCGGATTCTGAATGCCTGAGTCTCGCAAGTATTGATCGCACATGTCCATGCGCATTTGAGCGGTCTCGGCAGATCGTCCCTGCGCCACGTACACAGTACGATACTGAACGGGGACAGACGTCGAGATCCACAACAGGTGGGATCGCCCACCGTCAGTCAGTTGCTGAGTCTCTGCATTGAAATGATAGTCGTGCAGAGTTGTCGCGGAGACCCAGCCGTTGCTGGCCTGCATTTCGATGATATTGCGTGTGTACGCTTCATCCTCGCAGTTGTGGGGATACGGCCAATAGTGCGTGTAGTGATAGGTATGCAACTTGGTCTGTTTGCGACCCGTCGGCCGCGGGTAGACAGGCCAGACCTTGCCATGCGATTCGGTCTGACGGACGCCCGGAGGATCGTCGGCTCGTTCGGCATACCAAGCCTGAGTGAACGGCCAGGCCGCCAGGGCACTATTTGCGATTCCGATAGAGGCCAGTCCTGCTAGCAGGAATGATCGACACGAAAGCCGTCGCATCGGGATTCTCCCAGTCACATCCTGTGGTCGGTCGAGCCTATTCGGCGCGAGGATCAGATTGTCAGGATGGCATCCATCCGACTCCGAAATGCACTTTGTGCATATCGACAATCTGCCATTCCTGCTTATCGACCTTGCCTAAACAGACCGTGACGGAATGGAGTCCCACCCGCAACCTTGCTCTGCTTGACCAATCCTTCGCACTTACGCAGACCTCACGAGTCTTCCTGAATGGCGAATGGTGCCGCGCAGCGCCGCCGAGTTCGGCAGGTACCGCCGGACACGACACGTGAGCGGGAAGCCGAGCGGTTGAACTGCTCGACCTCCCGCCTCGATAAAAAGTAATGGCACCGCAATAGTCGAAACGTCGCGTTCATCGGTGCCTGAGCGGACCGACTCGTTGATTGGCCCAAGTCAGACAAACGACCTTTGAACGCCACGATCGCCGGTATCTGCGAAGGCCCAATTGGTTTCAGGAAAATCCTGACATCCATCTCATTTTGGCCAAGTTTCATTCCAAAACCCGAAGCAAACGAGGCGAATTGGGCAACAACGGGGCAACATTGGTCTTGCCCTAACTGACTTCCCGGTGATAATTCCAATTGTTCATCAACCTGGAACTGAAATACTTTTCTGTCCGCCTCTTAGATGCACCTGGACGACTGTTTGAGGCGGTCTGCCGATTGCTCACAAGGTTGTTGACCACGGTCGTGATGATTTGACTCGCGACGTTCGGGTACTCTGATTGAGCGCCTGGTCGCCTACGGTGCCTGCGACGGCATGGATTTGCTGTTCTTTCCCACATCTGAATTGCCAGGACAGGGCGGTTTTCTGACGGCCCAGGCAGAACGGGAGTCACCGATCTTCCACTGTTTGGGTCACAGACGGCCATCCGGTCGCGAACGTGAATCAGGGCCCCATCAGCTTGGCGCGGCTGATTTCATGATCGACATTTGTCACAAGGATCGGTCACATGGCTACAGGACATAGCTTGCTGCAACAGTTTTCGGCTCGCCAAAGCGCAGACGCCTACCGGCACGAAAACTGGCAGGGTACGTTCGATGAATATCTGGATCTCGTCAAAACGCATCCCGAGATCACTCGATCCGCGCATCAGCGTATCTACGACATGATCATGACATACGGCACCTACCCTGTAGACGAAGGTCGTCGTGACGGTCTGTTGCGATACCGGTTCTTCGATGATCCGGACTCGGGCGGCGAAGATGCCATCTTCGGTTTGACCGAACCATTGACACAGTTGGTCAACGTTTTTCGTTCTGCCGCGCTGAAGTACGGCAGTGAACGACGCGTGTTGTTGCTGCACGGGCCCGTCGGAAGTTCGAAAAGTACGATTGCAAGACTGTTAAAGAAAGGATTGCAGCGCTACAGCCGCAAGCCGGAAGGGGCGATCTACTCCTTCGGTTGGAAGGAAGACGACGGATCGGTGACCTGGGATCCCATGAACAGCGAACCGCTGCAATTGATCCCGCAGGCCTATCGAGAAGAAGCGTGTGCCTCGCTGAATGAAGGACGCGATCGTAACAAGCAATTCACGATCGAAATCAACGGCGACGTCTGTCCGCTCAGCCGTTTTGTGTTCAAACAACGCCTGGAAAAGTGCGAGGGTGATTGGACCAAAGTCTTGCAAGGCGTGGTCGTCAGACGGTTCTTTCTGTCTGAACAGGACCGGATTGGGATCGGCACGTTCCAGCCCAAGGATGAAAAGAATCAGGACAGCACCGAACTGACGGGTGATATCAACTACCGCAAGATCGCCGAATTCGGTTCCGAATCGGATCCACGCGCCTTTAACTTCGACGGTGAATTCAATGTTGCCAACCGAGGCATGATCGAATTCATCGAAGTCCTGAAGTTGGACGTGGCATTCCTGTACGACCTGCTGGGTGCGTCGCAGGAACACAAGATCAAGCCGAAAAAGTTTGCTCAGACGGATATCGATACCGTCATCATCGGTCACACGAACGAGCCTGAATTCCGCAAACTTCAATCCAACGAGTTCATGGAAGCATTGCGCGACCGTACGGTCAAAATCGATATTCCGTACGTGACGAAACTGGGGCATGAATTGAATATCTACGAAAAGGACTACAACGATCGCCGCGTTCGTGGAAAGCACATCGCTCCACACACGCTGGAAGTCGCCGCCACCTGGGCTGTGCTGACGCGGTTGGAAGAGCCCAAGCATCACGGCTTGACTGTGCTGCAAAAGATGAAGCTTTACAACGGTAAGACGTTACCGGGCTTTACGACGGAAAACATCGAACAGTTGCGGAAAGAAGCCAAGCACGAAGGATTGCAGGGAATCTCGCCGCGCTATGTTCAGGACAAGATCTCCAATGCCCTGGTGAATAACACCGAAGCCACGTGCATTAATCCGTTCATGGTTCTGAACGAATTGGAGAATGGACTCAAGCACCATTCCCTGATTCCGAATGAAGAAACGCGCGAGGGCTATCGACGGCTGATTTCGGTGGTCAAGGACGAATACACCGATGTGGTGAAGAACGAAGTTCAGCGAGCCATCGCGGCGGACGAAGAAGCTCTGATGCGGCTCTGTTCGAACTATATCGACAACGTCAAAGCCTACACGCAACGCGAAAAAGTGCGCAACAAATTCACCGGTCAGGATGAACAACCCGATGAAAGATTGATGCGGTCGATCGAAGAACGGATCGACATCCCGGAAACGCGTAAGGATGATTTCCGCCGCGAAATCATGAATTACATCGGTGCGTTGTCGTTGGACGGGAAGAAGTTCGACTACAAGACCAACGAGCGACTGCATAAAGCGTTGGAAATGAAGTTGTTCGAAGATCAGAAGGATACGATCAAGTTGACCAGTTTGGTTTCAAACGTGGTCGATAAGGATACTCAGGAAAAGATTGACGTCGTCAAGGGCCGGCTGATTCGCAACTTTGGCTATAACGACGAGTCAGCCACCGACGTATTGCAATATGTCGCCAGCATTTTCGCTCGCGGTGACGCCAAGCGAGAATAAAGGATGACGACGATCGTTTGAGAATGTGACTTGCTTCCCCAGTGGACTCCGTTCACTGGGGAAAAACATGGTAAAATTTGAAATCCAACCTCGACCGAATCGATACCGATTCCCCCGTCTGGCAAATCCGTCCGGTCCGGTCGCGATCGGATCATTGCCTTCCGTTAAATCACGAGCCGAATGAATTAGGCCGGCAGAGAGGGACCTCTCACCATGACCAGATCGATCGACCGTGACAATCAGCGATTCAAAGAGATTGTCCGGGGGAAGGTCCGGCAGGGGCTGAAGAAGTACATCACGCACGGCGAAGTGATCGGTCGCAAAGGCCGCGAAACGGTCAGCATCCCTGTGCCCAGCATTGACATCCCCCACTTCCGCCACGGTCAGAAGGGATCGGGCGGCGTGGACAGGGAGAGGGAGATCCCGGTCAGCCAATTGGCAAGGGTGAAGATGATCCGGATGGTCAGGGTCAAGCGGGTGATCAACCCGGTCAGCACATTCGTGAAGCCGAATTGACGATCGAAGAACTGGCGCAAATGCTGGGTGACGAACTGCAGTTGCCTGCGATCAAGCCCAAAGGGCAGGACGCGATCAAGTCGATCAAAACGAAGTACAACAGCATCCGACAAACTGGCCCGGATTCATTGCGCCACTTCAAGCGCACTTACAAGCGTGCGCTGCGTCGTTTGATCTCGTCGAGTGAATATGACCCCGGAAAACCGATAGTCGTCCCAACGAGGGAAGACGAACGTTTTCGATCGTGGTCAGAGATTCCGTTGCCGCAGGCAAATGCGGCTGTGGTCTACATCATGGACGTCTCAGGGTCGATGACCGACGACCAGAAAGAGATCGTTCGCACGGAAGCGTTCTGGATCGATACCTGGTTGAAGAGCCAATACGACGGTCTCCAACGACGCTACGTCGTACACGATGCCGTGGCCCATGAGGTCGATGAAGATACCTTTTATCGAGTGCGCGAAAGCGGCGGCACGCGAATTTCGTCGGCGTATCACGAAACAAAAAAGATCATCGAACGCGATTTCCCGCCGGCCGACTGGAATATCTATATTTTTCAGTTTTCGGACGGCGACAACTGGGGTGAAGACAACACCAGTTGCCTGAAGATCCTACAGGAGGATTTTCTGCCCGTCTGCAACCTGGTTTGTTACGGCCAGGTCGAAAGTCCGTACGGATCGGGCGACTACATTCGCGAATTGAAAAAGGTCACCGGCAACTACGAGAACCTGATTCTGTCCAACATCAAGGACAAGGAAGGGATCTACGAATCGATCCGCACATTCCTGGGGAAGGGTAAATGATCCGGCCGCCAGCGATCCTCCACTCTGGACGGTTTCCTCGCCGGTGATTTGAACCGCGATGCCATGAGACTGTTGGCATCACGTGCTGCTTCATCGGAATTTCAGTATCGAAACTCTTCACAATCGCTCGTGACATTGTTTCACGCGAGTGTTGCCCTCGATCACCAGTCGCTCGTTCGTTTCCAACGTGAATCGAGCAAGCTACGATTCGCTGATGCGGGATGACTGGTCAAAACTTGGGAGGAAGACTGATGAAACGTGCGGTTGCGGTATTACTGACTCTTCTCGCGTTCGCAGCGAGTGCTGACGCGGCGGTGCAATCGAAAAAGGTGACCTACAAACACGGCAACACCGACTGTTATGGCTACTTGGCCTGGGATGACGCGATTGAAGGACCTCGACCGGGTGTCCTGGTCGTCCATGAATTCTGGGGTTTGGATGCTTATGCCAAACGTCGAGTCGATCAGTTGGCGGGGATGGGATACATCGCGTTCGCCGCCGACATGTATGGCGAGGGTAAGCATGCGGACCATCCCAACAACGCCCGAGAAATGATGATGGCTGTCAGGGCAAACGTCGACGACTGGCGCAAACGAGGCCTCGAAGCGCTTGACGTCCTGAAGTCACAGCCTCAGTGCGACAAGACAAAGCTCGCGGCCATCGGATATTGCTTTGGGGGATCGACCGTTCAGCAATTGGCATATGCCGGAACCGACCTCAAAGCGATTGTCAGTTTTCATGGCGGGTTGATCACGCCGACGGACGATCAAGCGAAATCCATCAAATCGGGCGTTCTGATCTGCAATGGTGCTGACGACTCGTTCATTTCAGCGGATTCGATCAAATCGTTTCGAGATGCATTGGACAAGAACGGAGTGAAGTACGAGTTCGTCAACTATCCCGGTGCTGTCCACAGCTTTACGGTTCTCGAGGCCGACGAGGCCGCCGCCAAGTTCAACATCCCTATCAAGTACAACAAAGCCGCAGACGAAAAGAGCTGGGCCGACATGAAGGCCTTGTTCAAAGAAAAGCTGGGAAAGTAGCCAGACAGTCCCTTCCAGGAGCATCACCTTCGCAGGTCGCGATTCATTCTCTGAGTCGCGGCCTGCGCAATATTGGGTTACCGGCGCCCAGCTTTATGCATGCGGCGTGACAGGAACTCGTGCAGCGCCACTTCCAGTGGTTGATCGGTGCGCAGCATTACATAATCCATGCGCAAATCTCGGGCGCTCGATCGCAACTGTTTCAAGAACGCCTCGAATTCGCGTTGATAGGCTTTTCGGAGCGCGCGTGGCTCCGTCAGTTGCTCTCCAAGATTCTCGAGTCCCTTGAACAACGTTGGATCGACAAAGGCAAAATCCTGTTCGGCAGGGTCGATGACGTGCAACAGCACCACATCGTGTCGTCGATGCCGGAAATGCTTCAGCCCCATCAACAGAGTTTCGGGGTCGTCAAAAAAGTCACTCAGGATCACAACCAGGCCTCGACGTTTGATCCTTTCCGCCAGATCGTGAAAAATCGGCCCAATCGACGACTCGCCGTTGGACGGCGATTGTTCAAGGGTGTGGCAAAGCTGTCGGAGTTGAGCTGCGGTACTGCCGGGGCGAAGAAATTGCCGTACCGACGAATCGAATGTCGCAAGTCCCACTGCATCCTGTTGCTGAACGATCAGATACGCCAATGCCGCTGCAACGTATTGCGCGTATTCCAGTTTCGTGACCACCGCCTGATCCGACTTGTAGGTCATCGATTCACTGGTATCGACCAGCATATGACAGACGAAATTGGTTTCTTCGTCGTACTGCTTCAGGTAGATGCGATCCGACTTTCCAAAAACCTTCCAGTCGACGTATCGCAAATCGTCACCAGGAACGTACTCGCGATGCTCGGCGAACTCGACCGAGAATCCGTGATAGGGGCTTTTGTGCATCCCTGACACGTAGCCTTCGACGATCATCCGAGCCTTTAGTTCGAGGCCTTTCAGTTTGTTGAGCGTTTCGGGCTGCAGAAATCGTTTCAGGGAGTCCATTCAAAATCCTGGAAGCCAATCGGGATTTGCCTGTCCTGTGCCAATTCGTCCATCGTAGCCCGCGCCATTTGACACCGGCAACTCATAGATCCAGTTTACAAAGTGACGGATAGAGCGTTGCCGATTCACAACATTCGATGACAAGCGTTGTCCTTCGTAAACAGATGATGC
>Ga0105238_10000771_pt1 | contig 33370 bp, 23 predicted proteins | sample KBSC34metaG_FD_81526 | JGI IMG/M metagenome (GOLD analysis project Ga0105238, IMG submission 81526) | Corn rhizosphere microbial communities from Kellogg Biological Station, Michigan, USA - KBS C3-4 metaG | ecosystem: Host-associated > Plants > Roots > Rhizosphere > Soil | place: Michigan, USA...
TTATCTATTCAAAATTCTGGAAGATCATGAAGGAACGGTATGGGCCAGCGGAATGGCGGTGCCTGCCGGAAAGATCTGTGCGATTCGAAATGGCAGCGTCGAGTGCTTTGGTGACGATGGCAGTCTCGGCCGCGGAGCCTTCAATCTGTACGAGGACAAGAAGGGAAATGTCTGGGCCGGAGTGAAGGATGGATTGTGGCGCTGGAAACCTGGACCACCAAAATTCTATCCACTCGCAGGCGAGCCTGACGGCATCCAGTGTTTCGGTGAAGACACAGACGGCACGTTGCTCGTTGGCTGGAAAGGCGGAATTCACCGTTTCATTGATGGCAAGACGGAGTTGTATTCGATTCCCGGAAGAGTGGGCCAGATCCGAGCCCGAAGACTGCTTCGTGACCGCGACGGTAGCCTGTGGATCGGAACTTACAATGAGGGACTGCTACACGTACACGAAGGAAGAACCGATGTATTTGGACCGTCCCAGGGCCTTTCAGGCGAAACCGGCTTAGTACTTTTTGAGGATCGCGAAGGCAGTATCTGGGTGGCGACAGGGAACGGGCTCGATCGCTTTCGCGACTTTGCTGTCCCCACGTTTTCTGTGAATCAGGGTTTGACGAGTCCGCGGATACGATCGGTGATCGCAGACAGGGATGGAGGCGTTTGGCTCGCCACTCCCGATAACTTGAACCGTTGGAATAACGGGCAGGTTACGGTTGTCAACGGTGGCTTCACTCCGAACTCTCTCTTTCAGGATTCTGCCGGAAGAACGTGGGTATCAACTCCGTTTGGATTCGGATACCTAAAAGATAACCGCTTTGTTTCGATAACCGACGTGTCTGGAGTAGTCGCTGGTGTCGCACAGGACGCTGCCGGAAATCTGTGGATCGCTAACGAGCATGCCGGTCTTTTTCAAGTACGTGGTGAGAGTGTGGTTCAGCAGATCCCATGGTCCAAACTCGGTCTTAACAATCCCGGGACTGCTGTGGCCGCGGATCCAGCGCGCGGTGGTTTGTGGCTCGGTTTCTTCCTCGGCGGCATCGCCTATTACAGCGGCGACCGGATCCAGGCCTCGTATACAACAGCCGAGGGGCTGACTGGTGGTCGTGTGAACGACCTAAGAGCCGATCAGGACGGCGCCCTCTGGATCGCAACGGAAAACGGGCTCAGCCGTTTGAAGAATGGACGAATTTCCACCTTGACCAGCAGGAACGGATTGCCTTGCGACGGTGTTCATTGGTTAAAAGAAGACGATGCGCGTTCATTGTGGCTCTACACGCCGTGCGGATTGTTGCGTGTGGCGCGAAACGAGCTGGATGGGTGGGCCGCCGCGATCGACAATGACATAAATGCGCAGTCAGTGGTCCATGCAACTGTGTTCGATATTTCAGATGGGGTACGGAGTATCGCGACGGCAAACCACTTTTTCCCGCAAGTCGCAAAATCAACGGATGGCAAGTTATGGTTTTGGGTCGGGGATGACGGCATCAACGTAGTCGATCCCAATCATCTTTCTTTCAACAACCTCCCGCCTCCGGTGCAAATCGAACAGTTCATCGCGGATCGCAAAACCTACGAAGCGAAATCTGATGGAAGTGTGCTGCTGCCGGCGTTAATACGCGATCTGCAAATCGACTACACCGCTCTCAGCCTCGTCGCTCCTGAAAAGATCCTCTTTCGGTACAAGCTGGAAGGACGCGATCACGATTGGCAGGACGCCGGTAATCGACGGCAGGTGTTTTATAACGATCTTGGTCCCGGCGCCTACCGCTTTCGCGTAATGGCTTGTAACAACAGTGGAGTGTGGAATGAGACTGGCGCCTACGTCGATTTCACCATCGCGCCGGCTTACTATCAAACCGCGTGGTTTCGCGTGTCTGTGGTTGTCCTGTTTCTGTTGGTGCTCGGTGTTCTTTATCAACTGCGTTTGCGGCAAGTGGCGCGAGTCGTGCGCGGGCGGATGGAAGAACGCCTCGAGGAAAGAGAGCGCATCGCGAGAGATCTGCACGACACGCTTTTGCAGAGCGTGCAGGGACTGATTCTGAAGTTTCACGCAGTCTTGAAACAAATACCTGCCGACATGCCCGCTCACAACGCGCTCGAGAAAACACTGGACCACGCTGACGAGGTCCTCGCGGAAGGTAGAGATCGTATTCGAAATCTACGCGTTCATTCGGCGTCACTGAGTGATTTGCCGGCGGCGTTTCGTGCTGTGGCAGAAGAGACGTCGGAAGGACGTGATGCGATCTTCAAAACGGTGGTCGAGGGGCATGTCCGTGAGTTACATCCGCTGGTGCTCGAGGAATGTTATTGCATCGGACGTGAAGCGATTATCAATGCGCTGACACATTCCCAGGGTCAACACGTCGAAGCGGAAATCACCTACGACTCGCGACAGTTTCGTCTGCGTGTTCGTGACGATGGACGCGGCATCGAGCCCAAAATTCTTGAAGCAGGCGGGCGTTCCGGTCACTGGGGACTGCAGGGAATGCACGAGCGGGCTCAGAAGATTGGTGGTCAATTACGATTCTGGAGTCGCCCGGAAACCGGGACGGAGGTTGAGTTGATAGTTCGGGGCGCGACTGCCTATCAGGATGCGTCGCAGAAATCATTTACCCGCGGATTCACGAGGATAAACGCGGATTAGATCTCGATGATGCCGCGCTTCACGGCGATCGTTACGGCGTGGGTTCGATCGTTGGCGCCAAGCTTGGAAAGAATGCTTCTCATGTGGGCCTTGACTGTTTCTTCGGAGATGTTGAGACGTTGGGCCACCATCTTGTTCGCGTTGCCGGCCGCCACTTCGCGCAGCACCTCGATTTCACGTCCAGTCAACGCGTCGTCAGTGTGATGCTGCGCCATCTCGACCGCGATTTCGGCAGGGATTTTTTTCTTGCCTGAGTGGACCGTGCGGATTGTGTCGATCAGCTCTTTCCGCACCATGTTCTTGAGCAGATACCCGAACGCCCCGGCTTTGAATGCGCGAGCTGCCTGCGCGTCGCCGGTGTAAGTTGTCAGCACGATGATGCGTGCATCGGGAAACTCTTCCCGAATCTTCACAATCGCATCGATGCCGTTGACCTCCGGCATCTGCACGTCCATCAGCGTCACGTCCGGGTGGTGAGTGCGAAACTGTTCCACCGCTTCACGACCATTGCTGGCTTCGGCGACGAGGAGCATGTCCTGTTCGCTTGCCAACACAGCGGCGATTCCTTCGCGCAGCACCGGATGGTCGTCGACCGTAAGAATTCGAATAGACCCAGCAGCACTCATAACGAAATGTGCCTTGGAGTCTACTACGAATCGATGAAAAAAGTTATCCACAGATTACACAGATCGTTTTTATAGAATCTGTGTAATCTGTGGACGATATCAGGGATTAATCCTGCTCGAATTCGAAATCCAGGCCAAACTGCTTTGGAAAGTCATCACCACCCACGCCGGCGCCCATCACAACTTCGTTCGCTTCACCGATCAGTGTTAGTTCGGGAGCTTCGTAATTGTTTTGCATTCGCTTACCTCCTTTCTTTCAAAAAGTTATGCTGCCTTGAGAACCTGTACTTGCTCACGATTTGCGCGATTGCGCAGCCACAACTCGAGCAAGATGATCTGACGCAATTGAGACTCGTTGCAGTCAAGCCCGAGGCAAAGACGCTCGAGACGTGTGCGAACGCTATCGCGATCTATGAACCCATGCTCAACTGAGTGCAGTTTCTTCGCTTTGAGTAGCGTGCGCGCTATAGGCTTCGAAGCCTCCTGCCACGGCGCGTTGAATGAACCCTTCGATCGACGTTCACGCAACCTGTTCGGCCAGAGATCGGATAACGCAGAGCGCATCAATCTACGAGGCTCACCGGGACGGCAGAGAATATTCGCCGGTACGCTCATCAGAAATTCAACGAGTGGCCGGTGGGCGAACGGGTGTGTGTAGTCGAGGTGCTGTAGTAGTTCCGGTGATTGCAGCGTGCGAAGCTGGAGCGCTGTGGATAGACAGTGGAAATGCTTCCGGCGTTCCGGCGTGGCCTGCAGCCAATCAGTCGAGAAGAAGTTTGACGATTCAGAGATGCCGGTCCGGTCGCTGAATTTAGAGACGAGAGAAGTCTCAACGCTCTTTGGCGCGTATGAACCGTCCACAGTGTTGTATATCGCGGTTGGCGTCAGTGACGGAGGCAGAGCCGCCTGCGCCGCTCGCCAGAGAATCTGGTAAACAGAAAGCCGTAGAAGCTTGCTCCACGCGAGGGCTTCTTTTAAGGAGCGGGCAATTTGAAGGCGTTGTAGCGACGCGGCTACTTGCAGGCTGTCGTCATACCAGTTGCCCATCAACAGGTCGCCATTTTGTCCGGTCAGAATTGTTCTGGCGCCGAGTTGGCTTGCGGTTTTTGAGACGGAACTTAGCAGGGCCTGAAACGCTTCGGGCATCGCGCCACTTACCTGCGCTTCCGCGAGAAGAGGAACGTCATGCATCGAGATGCGCGCTCCTTCGATACCGCAATGCGATTCGACTTCGCGAATGAACGGTTCGTCGAGCGAGCTCCGCCACGTGAAACTCACGGTCTCGAGGCGCGGAGCGTTGACCGCGCCGTTGCCAATCAGGTGTTGGGCCATGCAAACCACTGATGACGAATCAAGACCGCCGCTGAGCTCAGCCAGCACGGGTGATTCGCTTTGTAGCCGGACGGACACGGCTTCGCGAAAGAGTGTGCGAAGTTCTTCTTCATACCGGTGCTCGTTCTGATAATGGATCGTGTCGCCGGTGGGCATCGACCAGAATCGCCGAATGGTTGTTCCATTTGATGAAACGCATACTGCATGACCGGGAGGAACAGAGTAGACGCCTTTGTACGGCGTGCGGTTCGCACAGCCGCCAAACGTCAGGAAGCCGGCGATGTATTGCTCGTCGAGATCGGTGATTCCTGTTTCGTCTACGAGAGATTGCAAACGATTCGACCACCGAACGCGTCCGTCTTGCACGTGATAGTAAAGAGGGCGCACCCCTGCGAAGTCGCTGGCGAGCACGGTGGCCGTGGCTCGGTGATCGCAAAGGACGAGGCTCCAATCGCCGATCAGTTGAACCAGGCCTTCAGTGCCCCAACGATCGTAAGTGGCGCGCGCAATTGCCTGATTACTGGATTCACGAGGCAACGATAGCCGCAGCAACAGGTCGGAGCGGTTATCCAAACGGCCATCCCAGTGCAGGACTTGTGTGTTGGCAGGCATCTTCGACCCTCCTTTAGACAACATGCAGCGGCAGCAATCGTTTTTGGTAAGCAGCGGAGCCATAGAGAACGCGCCCGTCGACTTCCACCCATGCGTGAGAGAAGAACGGCGACGGACGATAACCAATAACCAGACGCGCGTGGATGCCATTTCTTCTGAGCAGGCGGACTGTGCAGACTGCTCGTTGCAGGCACAGGACCGGCTTCCAGTAAAAGCACGTAGCGAGCAGGACGGCGTCGCAGATCGTCTTTTCTGATTCGGGGCTACTCGACTTAGTTGAGATGGACTGCTGCTTCAACTGCGACAGAATGCGTCCGGATCCGAGTAGTGAAAGAATCACTTCGTAACGAGTGATCTCGTAGAGTGCTCTGAACACAAGCCTGACTCTTTTCATGACGCAACCTCTCTTTTGATTAATCCCTGCCGCTCGAGTGCGGCCAGGAAATTGAGCGTGTGCTCGCGTGCGGTGGTTCGCGCAATCGGATATACGGTGCTGATTTCCGTTGCAATCGTCTCCAATGGCAGTTGTTGTTCGATTCCGCGCCAGATGCGGGCGCCGGTCTCGTTCGAAGTGAATAAGCGACCAGTACCTGCCTGCAAGATGACCACTCCGTCGTCATGAAAAGAACGAACAGCATCCGGATTCACAGTGAAAGTGATTTCTATAATTTGGTTCGTCATGGGCAAGAGGATAGGCCCACGGGGAAAGTTGAAACACACCTATTACGGTAGCGATTAAGCTACATTTTCCCTTAGTTGGGAGATACTACGAAAGTGTTATGGGCCACAAAAAGGAGTAAGAGAAGTAGACAGGATTTACAAGATTTTTCAGGATTAACATGTAAATCCTGTCTACTTCTCTTGTGCCTTTTTGTGGCTATGTTCGGAAGGCGATGCGAGCGGGAACCACCAGAGTGATCACGGTGCCTGAATTCGGAGAGCTGTCGAGGGTGAACTTCGCACCGATGCGTTCAGCACGCTCTTTCATGCCGCGCAACCCGAAATGACCTTCCTTACCTTGCTCTATCACTACTGACTCAATGCCTACTCCATCGTCGCTGACGCGCAACGTGAGATCGTGCGCGTATGCGAGTTCTACTTCCAACTTGCCCGCGCCAGAGTGCGTACAGGCATTCCGAATCGCTTCGTAACCAATCCGGTAGATCTCATCGCGAACAACCGGATGCATCTCTCTCGAGTCTCCAGTTACGGAAAACGATTTCTCGTTACCACCACACTCATCAATCGCGCGGCGAAACGCTTCGGCCAGATTGTTCTTTTCCGTAGTTGAGGAGCGCAGAGACTGGAGCGCCGCGCGTCCTTCTTCGGTAGCCTGGGCCAGCCACGTCGACAATTGTTCCATGGCGCGCACCATGCGCGTGTGGTCCGCGGGGTTCTTCAACGCATGATCGGCAACCATCTTGCTGCCCTGGACTGTCTGCAACAAAGTGTCGTGTAGCTCGCGCGCGACGCGCGTTCGCTCGGCGAGTCGTTCGTCAAAACGAGCGCTCAACATGCGGGAGATCTGCGCCACTCGCAAACGATAGATCAGGATCACCAGCAGCACTCCGAGCGTGACGATCGCGGCAACGAACCAGCGTGTTTGATAGAAGTAAGGTTGCTGCGTGATTCTGAAAACCACGCCCTGCTGGTCCCAGATCCCATTCCGATTACAAGTGCGAATATGAAACGCGTGAGTCCCGACAGGGATATGGCTGTAGATAGCGTTCAGATTTGCCGGCGCGTCGAGCCATTCCGAGTCGACACCGTCCAGCCGGTATTGCAGGCGAATTTTTTCAGGCGCGGAGATTTCCACGGCCGCGAAATAAATCTCGGTATGAGTCGTTCCGGGCGGCAAAATGATTTCGCTGGCGGCGCATTGTTTGTTCCTGCCGATGGTTACGTCTGTCAGATAAATCGAAGGTTTGATATAGGTGACCGCCAGGCTATGAAGGTCGAACACGGCCAGGCCTTTCGGTGTGGCAGCCCAGAGTTTGCCATCATGAGTGAGCGCCATACTATGATTCGCGCCACTCGAACCAGCGGTATCCAACCCATCGGCGGTCGAAAACTCTTCATAATCCACAGGCGCATCGCGCGGCCGCGAGTTTCTGAAGTTGTTTGCTTGAATCCTGGCGAATGGAAAAGCGCCGAACCATAATTCTCCAGTTTCAGTTTCGACCATATCGTAAGCCGCCATGTACTGCATCGTGTCGGTGCGAGCTTTGCCGAGGCGGCGAGTAACGGCCTCGCCACCGGCTTCCATAAGGACGAAGAGACCATCGTCTCGATCCTCACCAATTGGAATGATCAACGTTTTGGGTAGAGACGAATAATTCTCGAAACGATCACCCACGAGCCGGTCCATTCCGTTTCGCGTCCCGATCCAAATGTTTCCAGCGCGATCTTCGAATACGTTCAGGATCGTATTCGCTGAGAGCCCGTCAGCCGTCGTGAAAGTGCGAAACTGTCCATCTCTCAGCCGCGTTAGGCCACCGCCGCGTGTCCCGAACCAAACGGAGCTATCGCGTGCTGCGACGATGCTGGTGACTTGATCGTCCGCCATGCCCTCGTTCTTTGAGTATTGAGTAAACGTGCCGTTGTGATAACGAAAAGCGCCGCCACCCCAGGTGCCGATCCATAGATCGTGGTTGAGATCCTCGGCGAGCGTCCAAACGCAACTATTTAGCAGGCCGTCCTTCTCGTTGTAGGTTTGAAAACGAGTTCCGTCGAATCGCGAGACGCCGCCGCAGTTTGCCCCCGTCCAGATAGCGCCGTCGTGCGTTGTAATCACGGTCATGATCACATCGTTGGGTAGGCCATCCTTTTTCGTGAACGTTCGAATCCCACTATCTCTGAATCGATAAAGTCCGTCTCCATTTGTACCAACCCACAGATTGCCGTCGCGATCGCTGTAAATAGAGCGCACCTTTATTTCGTCAGCCACTAATTCGAGTCCGGTAGCTGTTGCGCGAAACAGACCATTGTCCGTTCCGAGCCACACGTTTCCTTGTGCGTCTTCGTATGCGTGATTGGCGGCGTGTCCGGTTGGGCCATTAGTTCCCAACTTCTCGATTCGTCCACTACTCTCGCGCATGATTCCGCGCGCCGTGCAGTACCAGGTATTTCCGTGGCGATCTTTTAGAACATCAAAAATTTCGTTGTCTTTCACTCCGAGTTGGCGAGCGAGTTCCGGGTGAAGCATAACCTCGGATCCAGCTATCTCCATCAGGCCTTCTGCGGTTAGGACTAGCAGGTGACCATCAGGCGCCTCTTGAATTTGGCTCGTCGACACCGATGGCCCCACGGCGACGAACTGATTTCCATCGTAACGAAATAGCCCGTCAGCAGTTCCTACCCAAAGCACGCCACTGCTACTGAACCGAAGACACTTAATCTCGCTCTTTTTGCCGGGAACCGGATGATAGGAAGTCAATCCAGTCAAGGTGAACTTACTGAAATCAGCCGCAGGCATGCGTATGAGATCTTCACCCGCACCAAGCCAGAGATCTCCATTCGGAGCGGTGGTCATTGTTGCCGGCCGTGGGCTGGTTAAATTGAAGAAATTCTTTCCGTCGAACCGGCTCAGGTTGTTGCGGTTTGTGATCACCCAAAGAAAGCCATCGTTAGTTTGTAAGACGTGATCGACTACTGTGCCGGGAAAACCACCATTGTCGGGAGTGAAGTGGGTACGGAGGAAGCTGCCGGCCGGCTGGTTTGGATCAAGCGCGCGGACAGGAACACCTGACAGGAAGACAAAAAGGGAAGCGAGCGCGAGGCTTCTGAGCTTTTCTAATCTGTTCACAGCGGCAGTAGCCCGCGACGGACAGCAATCGTCACTGCGTGCGTGCGGTCGTTTGCACCGAGCTTTTCGCAGATGTTCTTGAGATGAAAGACGACAGTGTTTTCGGAAATCGAAAGTTGATCGGCTATCTGTTTGTTCTTGCAGCCGTCGCGAACTAGTTGCAGCACCTCGAGCTCGCGCGGTGTCAGGTCTTCTTCACCCAGATGCTCTGCGATAAGAGCCGCGACTGCTGGCGGAACGTGTCGTTTGCCCGCATGAACCGATCGAATCACGGCGAGCAAATCATCCTGTGGCATGCTTTTGAGAACGTAGCCCGCCGCTCCCGAACGTAGTGCGCGCTGAATCTCGCCATCGCTGTCTGAAGACGACAGCATGATAATTCGTGCGACCGGAAACTCGCCGCGGATTGCGATCAAGATGTCAGTGCCGTTCGTGCCAGGGAGGCGGAGGTCCATGAGGGTGATGTCTGGCCGGTGGCGACGAAACTCGGCGATTGCCTCAACTCCGTTACACGCCTGGCCCACCAGGACCATATCCGGCTCCGTCTCGATAATCGTGGCCAGCCCCTGTCGAAAGACCGGATGGTCTTCGACACTGAGAATGCGGATCTGTTTGCTGGGCGGCACAGTACGACTCTGGGCTTTTGGCCGCAGTCTAACTTATGCCTGTCTGGTTAGGCCAGCATAAGGATCAGGGTGTGATGTTTTCTGATTACCTACCACTCTTGAAATGTCCTGAGTCATACGCAGACAGATGGAATAAACACGACGATGATGTAGTTGATAGAGATCGTGAAAGAGTTCTTGATCGGCGTTGGCAGCAGGCGTCCAACAACTCTGCCATAACAACGGGACGAACATTCAGGCAAGAACCTGAAAAACACCAATAAGCCCTTCGAGGTAAAATTCAATAGTGAGCAAAGTTGTCGCCAGCGTTTTGTTGTTTTGCCTGTCGATGTTTGTCGCAGCGCACACGCAGCCAGCCTTCGACGGGACTTACAAGCTGGACGACGCCCAAAGCGACAACATCGACAGCGCCATAGATCAAGGAGTGAAAGGGCTGAACTTCCTGGTTCAGCATATCGCGCGTAACCGCCTGAAGAAACTGAACCCCGGGTATCGCACAGTCTCCATTACATCTTCTGCTAGTGAAATAAGCATAGTCGTAGACAATCAGCCGGCGTTGAAAATGCCTACCAGTGGCTCGACCATTGTTTGTACTAGTCCCGCTGGAGACAAGACCACCGTCAAACTGCGCTTCGAAAACGGGCACTTGCTACAGCAGTTCGACTCCTCAGACGGACATCGAGTGAACGATTACACCCTGAGCACTGACGGCCGAGTCCTCACGATGCAGGTGACCGAAACAAGCTCGCGATTATCAGCGCCAATCAAATACAAACAGGTCTATAGACGAACCATTGAATGAAAGTCGCCGTTGCGTAGCTTGTGCGGCGCCGTCACCAAAATACTCCGGTACATCAGCTTCAACACGCTCGAATCCTCCAACGCCTTGAGCGCCTCCCATGTCTTCTGCCGCGACGCCCCAATTAGATTTGCCAGATCCTGCTGAGTAATCTTAATCCTGACAGGCTGATCCGGTTGTTTCGCCGACTCGGAAGCAATCAGATCGATCAAAGCTCCTCTGACCCGGGTCGAAACATCATGGCAAATGACATTGAGCAGTTGAGCTTCGGCTTTCTTTAACTTCAAGCCCACGGACTTGAGCAACTGCAACGACAACTCCGGATAAACCGTCAACAGCGATTCAAAATCCTTTTGGCGTATTTCATATAGCTGCGACGCCTCGAGAGCCTGGGCCGAAGTCGTGCGTGGGATGCCGAGTATCGAACTCGTATGCCCGAAAATCTCGCCGGGCCCGACTATCTCATGCACTACTTCATGACCATCTTCGCTTAAGGCAGTGATCTTCATCCGGCCTTTTTGGACGAGGTAAATGCTGTCGCCGGGATCGCCGTGCACGAAAACCCATTCACCGCGCCGGCGTTTTATTCTTCGCACTATCGCATTGAAACGATGAACTGCCTCCTGGCTCATTCCCGGGAGCAGCTCGATTCTGCCTGTAAACCAAAGCTTGGAAAAAGCGTGAGCGACTTCTGTTGATGGAGACATTCTGAAGCTTCCTTAACCACCACGGAACTGACTTGCGGTTGCAAGGCACACGGGTGCTCTCAATTACAGTTGAGTGGTTAAAGCGAGTTCAGTCGGGAGGGGGAGACGTAGAATATACAAAGTGGGGCAAATTGTCACGCAGGTGACATTCATGTTTAGAACCCCGTTGTATCTTCACGACTCCACTCAATGCTTTTTGCAGTTTCGCTTAATCGCTAAGTCCTGTGACGGGCTCCAAAACTTCTCGTCACTTAGAAATTGACCCATAACCAAGCTAAACCAGGTGGTTCCTGGATCTGAATCAGGATTCCGCGTTGCCGAACGTTCGCCCCCACCGTTTCGCTTTCCGCGAATCCCCTTCGGAGATTTGTGTACCAATAGAAGGAGAAACAATGCCTGATAGAAACTTCTTTTTGTCTCCAAAGGCCTCGAAAGCGCGCTTGCGTGAAGCCGAGCAGGCGCGTAAGGAGCGGTGGGACATTATCAAATCAAATTCCCATGGACAGGTCTCTCGTCGTGACCTGATCAAAATGGGATTATTCACATCAACTGGACTCCTGCTTCCAATCAGTGGCCTCAGTCCATTTGCGCGTAGCGCATTCGCGTCTTCCAACATTCCGACCGGACTTCCACCCAGCCCGCTCTTCAACACCGCGGCTTTTTCGACGCCGATGCCGCGTTTCGACGTATTTCCGCGGATTCCTGTGGCTGCCCTGACTCCTGCGCCAACGGCTCAGGCGAACACGACACAGCAACCTGTCGATCCTGCATTGGGCGGCGGCACCGGTCCTATCGAAGGACGTCCCCCGGGACCAATCTGGGCGCACCAACAGTTTGGCCTGCTTCCGCCTGCGGTCGCCGTCGATGCGTCAGTGGAAGGAGCTAAGACCAATACCACCTACAATCCACAAGTTGCTTCGAACATGAACTCGGGCATCAACCCGGCCAGTCCGATTCCGCTGAAGTTTCACCCGAATCTGCCTACACAGCAGGTTGACAAGGTCTGGACTTACAACGGAACCATTCCGCCCAAGCTCATGCAGGTGCGCTACGGCGAGCCAATGCTCTTCCGTCTGCACAACAGACTCTCCGTTTTCCAAAACCAAAACGGCGGGTTTGGTATGCACACGATTTCGACTCACGAACACAACGGACACCACGGAGCCGAGAATGATGGCTTCACTGGCGCCTTCTTCTTCCCCAACCAGTTCTACGATTATCACTACCCAATCGTCCTGGCTGGCCGTAACACCATCAACACCACCGCCACTGACATCATGGCGTCGAGCCCAACGGACGCGGGCGGCCTGAATAAAGTTCCTGGCGACTGGCACGAGACCATGAGCACCCACTGGTTCCACGATCACATGTTCAGCTTCACCGCGCAGAACGTGTACAAGGGAATCGCTGGCATGTTCAACATCTACAGCGGCCTCGATCGCGGCGCTGAAGACATCATCGATGGCGTCAACTTGAGACTGCCGAGCGGACGAGCCGCCACCACCGGCAAATCGTGGGGTAACCTCGACTACGACGTGAACCTCATGCTTGCTGACAAGGCGTGGGATAACAACGGTCAGCTCGCCATGGACATCTTTGAGTTCGACGGCTTCCTGGGCGATCAGATGACCGTAAATCTCACTTACAAACCGTACTTTGAAGTTGAGCGACGCAAGTATCGCTTCCGCATCCTGAATGCGTCAGTCTCGCGCTTCTTCAAGATCGCGCTGAGTGACGGCTCGCCGATGATTCAGATCGGCAATGACGGTAACTTGTTACCGCACCCGGTTGTGCTCACGCAGCTTGACGAGCAGGGCATCGCGGAACGTTACGACATCGTCATCGACTTCTCTCGTTACAGCGTTGGCCAGACGGTTTGGATGGTGAACCTGGCTGAACACCAGGACGGCAGAAGGGTATCGAAGGACCTCAGTCTTTCGGAAGCGCTGTCAGGCAACTCGGACGATCCTTGTGTTGGAAAATTCCTCCAGTTCAGAATCGTTCGCGATCCCGCGCAGCCGGATATCAGTCAGGTCCCGTCAACACTGATTCCGAATCCGGATCTGTCGAATATTCCAGTAGCCCGCGAACGCGTTTTCGAGTTCAACAGCGGCGCTAATCAAACAACCAACGATCCGATAACGACGTTCTTCGGTCCGTGGGGTATCAAGACTGACAATCAGGGACCAACGCTCGCAGCCGACTATGGCCGCATCTCAGCGGCGCCGAAATACGGCACCAGAGAGGTATGGACATTGAGGAATGGCGGCGGTGGCTGGGATCACCCGATTCACATCCACTTCGAAGAGTGTCAAACGCTCTCTCGTGATGGAAGCGCGTCGAAGGTTCCCGCCGCGGAGCGCGGTCGCAAGGACGTCTGGCGGTTGAGACCAAGCGGTGAAGTGAAAATCACGCTTCAGTTCCGCGACTTTGGCGGCATGTTCATGGAGCACTGCCACAACACCATGCACGAAGACAACGCGATGCTTTTGAGATGGGAAATCGATGGCGCCGGCACACCGTTCTTGAATCCGCTGCCGACTCCGATCGCGAAACCACAGGGCGTCACGTTTATGGCCCCGGACGACATACTTCCGACCGCTTTCTACTAAAGAGGCCAGAAAGGAAAGACACATGAACACACAGTTAAAACTAATGACTCTCGTGCTCGGTATCGTTGCGGTGTTGGCCTTTGGCGGTTCATCCGTCCAGGCGCAGACGGCCTCGGACACGACCACGACCACGGCTGCTGATGCTCCTGTAGACAGTAGCATCACGCTTGTAGCAAAGGGCTCCTTGACCGATGCGAACGGCACTGTCACTGTCACTGGCAACGTACCCGTTTTGGTTAGAAGGGTAGTCGATACCACTTCGGTAACAAGCCCTTCGCTTGTATTGCTTGACATCGATTTTTCCCAGTTGAAGGGAACGAGCGGTAGCACAAAAGCAACTCTGAAGACGTATGTCACCGGAGAAAATCACGCTACCGAGATCAGGCCGCTGCAAGCCTCCGACACGGTCATCATACCAACGCCTTACTACGACAGCAGTAAGGATCCGTTGACGGCTCGCACGATGCTGGTGTCCGTTACTCTCAACTACGACGTCTCGTCGGGGAAAGTGACGGGTGGCAGCATCACCATTGGAAACAACGTTGTTACAGCCAACTCGGTTGGCACGATCCAAACAGCGCCCATTCAATAGGGCTTCGCGATCAATGACATTGAGCTGAGCGATCAGGCGAATGCGGGGCATGCCTGTCCTTGGGTAGGCGGCCGGGTCGCTCAGCTCAATAGGTTTTAGATAAGGAGAAGTTGGATATGAAACTACAGAACGCGAAGCTTGTTTTGATTGGAGTGCTAGCACTCAGCATATCTTTATTGATTATTTCTCAAGTTCCAGCCGGCGTCAGTTTCGCACAGCAGCAAACTGTCGAAGCTGCCGAGTACAGTTGCCCGATGCATCCGGAGGTCAAGTCAAAGACTCCCGGCTCTTGCCCGAAGTGCGGCATGCACCTGAAGCAGGCGTCGAAAACGGATGCCGCCGCTGAGGCCAAGGCGGATGCGCAGTGGGGTGGAAGCCACTTTCCAAACGTTGAGCTGATCACGCAGGACGGAAAGAAGGTTCGCTTCTACGACGATCTTATTAAAGGTAAGGTTGTGGCTCTCGAGCTTATCTACACGACCTGCAAGTACAACTGTCCGCTTGAGACCGCGCGACTGGTCCAGCTTCAGAAATTGCTCGGCGAGCGTATGGGGAAAGATATCTTCTTTATTTCGATAACGATCGATCCGGAACATGACACGCCCGAAGTGCTCAAAGCGTATGCGGAGAAGTATCACGTCGGGCCTGGCTGGACGTTCCTAACTGGAAAAGAAGCGGACATCAAACTCATTAGTAAAAAGTTGGGACTCGATAAGCTTCCCAACGGTAACGATCCTGACGGTCATACACCGAGTTTGCTCATCGGTAACGAAGCCACCGGAATATGGATGAGAAACTCGGCGCTCGACAACACCAAGTTCATGGCTTTGAAGATGCAGAATCTGCTTGGTTATGGTGCGCAGGCTGCGGTCCCCGCGGTATCGGCGAACAGGACCGAATCGGTCACGCTGAATATCGACAAAGGCGCATACCTCTTTCAAACGCGCTGCGCGGCGTGTCATACGATTGGAAACGGTGACAAGGTTGGGCCGGACCTTCTCGGTGTAACCAGCGTGCGCGAGCGCGCGTGGCTCACCCGGATGATTATGGAGCCGGACAAATTGATTGAAGAGAAAGATCCGATCGCAACGGCGCTCTTCAAACAATACAAGGAGATTCGCATGCCCAGGCTGAGCCTGGCCCAGGCGGACGTGGACACAGTCATCGAGTTCATGAAAATCCAAACCGCCGCCGCTGACAACAAACAGAAAGCCCGAACGCAGAACTAAGCTCGCGAACTCAGAACTGCGATCGAACGGCTTTGAACAAGCTCGCGAAGCGAGCGACAGCATCAGAAAGCCCGCGAAGCGGGCGACAGTGTAAAGCCTGGGGCGCAAGCCCCAGGATCACGATTGAAAAATACGAATGAGCCCGCGAAGCGGGCGACAGCTCAATGCATCGACGCGCTGTCGCCCGCTTCGCGGGCTCGAACGTTTTGTATCGCTGATCCTCGGGCTTGCGCCCCAGGCTTAGGCTGTCGCTCGCTTCGCGGGCTCCGTAATGGGTCAGTTTGAATACGCCGAAGGCGTTGGCTAATTCCAGCCCAAGGTTCGAGCGCAGCGAGAACCCTGGGTTTGTTGTTAACGATCAATTGAACCCTGTAAGGGTTCGCCAAACGCCTAACCCTTTCAGGGTATAACGTATATTTTGAACCTATACCTAGGGTTGTCGCTGCGCTCCAACCCTAGGCTGAAATTAGCCAACGCCTTCGGCGTATTTTCAAACTGACCCACTACCCGCCGATCCTGGGGCTTGCGCCCCAGGCTTTACGCTGTCGCTCGCTTCGCGAGCTCGAATGCTTTCGTGGCTAAGCGAAATGTTGCTGAATTTGTCCCGATGTAAATCAGGGCACGGCGAGGTTCATTGTGCCGCCGCTCTCGTCTTCTGCTCGATCAACCTTAGATACTCCGCGACTGTGGTGGCGAAGGCGTAATTACTCTTCTTCGACAACTTCTCAAGAGTCGTACGAGCCTTCTGGTAATCACGAATGGCGAATTGCACCTCACCGAGCGCCAATGACGCGTCGTCTCCATAGGAAGACTCACCGTACACCGCCACGAAATTCTCAAGCACCTGTAGTTGTTCAGGGTTTTTAACTGCACGAATGCCGGTGAAGAAATACGCCGGTTCGCTATGATCGCGGATAAATTGAAGCGCCTGCGCATCGAGCCCGTCCGGCTGTACGATCTCCAGCTCCATAGGTTTGGACGAGACGCTGTCCTTTCCGTCGAGCGACCTCAAGCGCACATGCAATCGGTAAGTGCCGGGTTTTGGAAATACTGTATTCAGCCTGAAGTTGAGACCTGCCGTTTTCTTTATCTGCTCGCCTGGCTTGAACACGCGGGGTTCAGCATACACATCCAACGTCAACATCGACACCCGTATCTCCTGTAGGCCATCGCTGCGATCGATATAGAGGTGCAAAAAACTGGCTCCGAATTCCAGCACGTTGTGACCAACGATAGGGGTCTGCGTGTCGTTCTTGAGTGTTATGACAAACGGAATCGGCTGGAGTTCGAGATATCTAGCCTGGGGCGTTTCCAGAACGAGACTGAAGTCCTGGAATTGACCCGAGGGCTGTGCGGAAAGTCTGGCGGAATCGAGACCCACGATCAAGACTGCCGCCAGCAGCAGAACATGTCTACGGAATCTCATAATAGACTCGGATTGTTACCGCTAACTGAATTAGATGCAACTACGGCGGAAAGCTGGGCGGCGACGGAGGGCCGCCCCTACAATTGCGCCCTCGAAAGTTGGTATTCTAAGCGCTGAAGAATGAGGCGCGAGTTTCACCAAAGATTAAGCGGTCTCTTACTGAACATGCTCTTGATCTGCGTAGTGACTGCGCAGGTCAAACCACAAGTGCAGTCTGACGATGTTATTCGCGTCAAGACGGAGCTGGTGCAGACCGACGTAACCGTTGTTGATAAGCGCGGCCACTTCGTCGGAGGCTTGCGTGCGGATGATTTTCTCGCATCAAGGTGGCGGTAAAAGGCCGTCCGGATCTACGAGTGCGAATGAGGCAGCGCTTCTTCGATTTCAGAAGTACTGAAGCGGCAGCGAAGACGACACACGCGCCTGATGTTGAGCTCAAGATGGCGCTCGGATCGCTGTATCCGCGTCGCGAATTGCCGATATCAGTCTCTGCGAGCTTTGCGAACACGGCCGGCAAGGGCACGGTGCTCAATGCGTCCATGCAGATCGATGGAGCAAGCCTGAGTTTTGGCGAACGAGAGCAGGCGATTGTTGATGTGCTCGGAATCGCTGTGGACGATCGCGGTCAGTTCTCCAGCTTCAAGCAGAAACTCGACATCCCGCGCGCGGTCGTCCTTGGTAAAGAAGGTCGCTTCATCAAGTGGAGTCAGGCGTTGCCACTCCCGTCGGGTCTATACCAGGTGCGCGTCGCTGTCAGAGATCGTTACACAGGCCGCACCGGCAGCGCTATGGTTTGGATCGAAATTCCTCCACGCTAGCTTTGGCCGGATCGATACGAGTCCGCCACCACCCAACCCGCCACAGTCAACGCAACAGTAATAACGACCTCGCCCCATTGAAAAGCGCTGAGCGAGCCACGGGCTACGGGTATCCGCCACACCAGCAACCAAAGGACGAAAAGTGCAAGCAGCACACGAGCAGCGAGAGCAGCAGTGCGTCGCCAAAGCAGGCCGATGCCCGAAGCAAGCGTGACCACCGCGCACAGATAGACCAATACCTCGCGTGCGGGTATGGCCTTTTGGAACCGGCTCCCAAAGTACCGTAAGATCTCCCCTGATTAGGCCCCGAATACCGAAGCCGATCATGACTGCAGCAAAGGCTGCATGACTGACTCTGACAATGCGCACTGCCGTTCCTCTGGGTGGTGTTCTCTGCGGCCCTCTGCGTATCTCTGCGGCCTCTGCGTTGAAATAGACCATTAACGCAGAGAACGCAGAGATACGCAGAGGGCCGCAGAGGATTATTTCAAATACTTACGACGCTGTGTTTCTCCACAGATCGAGCGGCAGGGTTAACCTCAAGCTCGCCCCGTAATCGCTCATCTTCGCACTGTGACGCGTCACGTCACGCAACCACTGCTTGATCTAAATAATGCAATCCACCCGGCATGAAACCACCTATCCGGAAAACTTTGCTGCTGTTGCTGGTGCTCGCGCTTATCGCGGGTCTGATCAGTGTGTGGCAAGTCAAACAGCGGGCGGACCTGCGACTCGCCGAAGAGCGGGCGCGCCGCGAGAAACAAGACCTCGTCCCATTCGAACAAAAGTTACTCAAGCCGATCAGCAGCAAAGCGATCGAGATCTGGCAGAACCATCAAGCCACAAGAGCAATCGCCAGGTTCAACGATTCGTACTTCCTCGCGTCTGACGGCGGACTGATCGAGTTAGACCAAACGGGAAAACTCGTGCGGCACTATACGGTACTTGATGGTCTGCCCGAAAGTGATCTGCTCAGCCTCGCTGTCTTCAATTCAAAACTCTTTATCGGTACGCGGACGGAAGGGTTGGTCGAGTTTAACGGTTCTCAGTTTCATGGCTATCGCTGGACTGACCGCACGTCGCAATCGATCGACGCACTGTTCGTGGATGAAGGACGTTTGCTGATCGGTACGCGAGCCGGCGGGTTGATGGCATTCAATGGTCGCGAATTCAAGGAGCTCACGGCAGGTACAGAACACCAGCGGCTGCTCGAGATCAACCATCTCTCGAAAGACGGCTCAAAGCGGTTATTTATCGGGACCTTTGCTGATGGACTCTGGATCGAAGAAGGTGGCCGCTGGTCTCACTTCACAACGGCTGATGGTTTACTCTCGAATCGCGTTGTCGGTGTTGCCGTCGCAAGCCAAAAACTCTTCGTGGCCACTGACTTCGGGTTGTCAGTGACGGAGAACAAGCAAGCTGGCTTTCAAACACTGGTCACACTTCCGTCTTTATCGAGCCTCGCTCTTACGGCTGACAGGCTCGTGCTCTGCAAAGACAATGGCGAGACCTTTAGTAACCGAACCGATCAGGAAATCTCGTCTTCGAGACAGGTGACTCCGATTGCCTGGGCCAAAGCCGGACACGCAACCGGAACACGTTTGCTCACACTCGACAATCAGCTCTGGCTGCTTACCGAAGAAGGACTGTACCGCACGGCACAAGCGAATGCTTTCGTCGCGTGGGGACAGCCTGACCACAATCGCACGCTTACAACCAACCTCGTTTCAGCGTTGACGATCGACTCGCAGGCTCGTGTTTGGGCTGGGAATTTTCGACGTGGCATAGACGTTCTTAGCGCGCAGGGAACGCAGTTGGCCCATTTGGAGTCGGAAACGAATCGTGAAATCAACTCGCTCACGAATGATCGAGAAGGGAACAGCATACTGGCGTCTTCTTCCGCGGGCCTGCTGCGTTTTGATTCGAGCCTGCGAAACACCGAACAATGGTCGACCAAAGATGGTCTCTTGAGCAATGCCGTTCTGCAAGTGGCTCGTTGGGACGTTGACCGCGAAAACACGCTCGCACTTGCGACTAGCAAAGGTCTGTCACTCGGCGCGCGCGGTAAGCTTAATGGTCTAACTACCGTACAGGGGTTACCGAGTAACAGTCTCTATACCGTTCTGGTCCAGGGTCGTAAAACTTACGTCGGCACTCTCGGTGGTCTGGCGGTGGTTGAAGACGGCCGCGTGTCGCGAGTGTTCAAAGACACGAATTCAAAACTTACAACCAACTGGGTTACCGCGCTCAGCGCCGTCGGCAATCGCATCTTCGTGGGCACGTACGGCGGTGGACTGTTCGAGTTGAACGCGAGCGGTGAGTTGCGCAGCTTCGCGACTGAGGTTGGTCGTGCTGTTGTAAATCCGAATGCAATGTGGAGCGACGGCTCGCGGCTCTTTGTAGGCACACTGGACGGAGCCCTGATCTTTGAGCCGTCTTCTCAACAATGGACGAGGGTGAAGAGCGAATTGCCGTCGCGAAATGTAATGAGCATCACCGGCAACGACAACTACGTTTACTTCGGCACAACCGGCGGCATCGCCCGCATCGAGCGCTCGTATTGGAATGGTAGTTGATTTCTCTGTGCAACCTCTGTGTTCTCTGTGTCTCTGTGGTGAGTTATTGCTGTGATTAGTTGAACCACAGAGACACAGAGAACACAGAGGTTGCATAGAGAAGATGAGATGAAATGACACATCCTCTAAGAAAACTACTTCGCCTGCTGATCGTCGTCGCGCTGTTGTTGCCGCTATTCATTAGCTATCGCCACAGCTCCGCGCAGTCCGGCGTGTTGATTCCATCGACCAGCAGTAAACCTGATCCCAACACACTGTCACTCCAGGTAATGAACGTCGATGTGCTGATTGATAACCAACACGCGCGCGTGAAGGTGATGCAGATCTTTGACAACCACTCAGCGCAGACCCTCGAAGGCAAGTACCTGTTCGCCCTTCCGCAAACTGCTTCGATCTTCGACTTCGCCGTCTGGGACGCGGACGTTCGCATTCCCGGCGTGATGATGGAAAAACGACGCGCGAACAAGGCCTATAGCGAGATAAAGCAACAGCAGATCGATCCAGGACTTCTGCAACAGGACGACGAGCATGAAGGTCGTTCGGCGTTCTCCGCGAAGGTATTTCCGATTCCTGCCTACGGAACGAAACGCGTCGAGATCGAGTACACGGAAGTCTTGCCGGTCGACAGTCTCGTGTCGCATTTCACCTTTCCTCTGAAGCCATCATTCGGCGACGCACAACGCGTGGAGGAGTTTAACCTGCACGTACACATCCTGAGCGACTACCCAATCTCGCCAATCAACAAAGAACGAGACGAGTATGCGTTGGCAGTTACAAAGTCGGAGCCGAATGAATTCGAAGCAGACTTTCACGCAACTGGTTTCGACTTGAAACAGGATTTCTCCTTCGACTATCGCATCGATGTCCCCGAAAGCACACTCGCATTCACAACCTACCGCGCGCCGGAACAGATCTCTGCATACGACCTGCGCGATCCGGCGCTCGCTGTACAAAACCCCAGCGGCTATTTCGAAGCGCGCGCAGTCTTCAATCAAACGGGGGCAAATGTTCAAAACAGACAGCCACGCAATGTCATCCTGCTCCTCGATACGTCTCTATCGATGTACGGTGAAAAGCTCAAGCGCGCTGTCGAAGCGCTCGATTACTTCCTGAATTCACTTTCGCCACAGGACCATTTCGATCTCGTGCTCTTCAACGAGGAGACCTACGCCTTCTCGCCCACACCGCTGCCGGCGACTCCCGACAACACGGAGCACGCCCTCGATTTCATCAGGAATTCGATGCTCGGAAGCGGTAGCGATCTGCGCAAAGCTCTCGCCACTGCAGTCGAGCTCGCGCCGCAGTTTCCGCAAGGCGAGCGCAGCATCGTCCTCGTCTCCGACGGCAATCCCACTCTGGGTATACGGAATTCCAAACAGATTCTGCAGACCCTTAATACGAACTCCACGCGCGTTTTTGCTTTCGGACTGGGAAGTGATGCTAATAGCGTGCTGTTGGAGGAACTCGCAAAAACAGGTCATGGCTTTTTTGCCAGTGTGCGCGAGACCGAAGAGATAACAACTGCGCTCAAGATCTTCTTCGATCATGTTGGTAGTACCAGTATCGAGAATGCACACCTCAGATCCAGCGAGAATCTCTATCAGGTGTATGCGACCAGTGACTATAGTTTCGACGGCTCGAGTCTCGCGTTTGTCGGTCGTTATCGCACACCTTCGCCGCGAGCGACCGTGACCGTGACGGGCCAGTTTGGCACTGAAGGGATCAAGCTCTCGCGCGATGTCGTGTTGCCGGAGCTGGCGGATATTCATTCGCATCTGCCGCGCGTTTGGGCGCGCGCGCGCGTCGATGCGTTGTTGCGAGAGATGGATCTGAATGGTGAGCGTGAAGATTACATCGCGGAGATCATTCGTCTCTCGCAAAAGTATCGCTTCGTCACGCCTTACACCGCTTTCATCGCCGCGCCACGTGCGCTATTGCGCCCGCGACTGATTCAACCAGGCGATCCGGTGCTGCGTGTAAAGACTGACGAATCGATCAATTCAGTCTTCGCGGTGTTTCCGTTCGGTGAAACGCTGCCACTCAAGTTTCTGGAGACAGAAGGCGTGTGGGAAGTCCGCTTTTTGGCGCCCGCGTGGTTGCCTGATGGAACGTATCGCTGCCGGCTATTGATGACTGACAAGAATGGCAACGGCTACCAGGAGACAAAGAGCTTCGTGATCGACAGTCACGCACCGAAGCTCGGCGTCAAGCTCGACGACAAACCGATCAAAGCTGGTGAGGATCTGATCGTGAAAGTCTCTGCTGACAGCGACACCGTGCGTCTGTTCGCGCGCATCTATGGCGCGCAACCGGTGCGGTTGTCGTGGTCGCAACAGGACCAAACGAATGTTGGAAGACTGCGCGTGCCGGCAAACCTCGCGGGAGGTCGTTATACGTTGACGATCTCGGCTGAAGACGCGGCGCACAATCAATCTACGGCGGAAGTTCCGATCGAGGTCCTGTCACGATGATGGCCAAAATATTTCTCACGCAAAGACGCAAAGGCGCAAAGACGCAAAGGCGGGTCAAGCTTCTCTTTGCGTCTTTGCGCCTTTGCGTCTTTGCGTTAATGCTTTTTGTGATGATCGTGTTTGTCCATCCATTTTTTTCAACTCGCGCCAAAAACGAAGAAGTCTCGTCGCTGATCGATGCTGCGCTTTACACGCGCCACGAGTTCTTTGGCGCGCAGGCGATCGTTCCTTTCCCGACTGCCGAAGCGCGCAATCGCCTTGCAGACGTTCTCGCAAAGCATCCCGATAATGCAGAGATTTATCTGAAGCTGTCTCAGCTCGACGAAAAGCTGGGCAACGAAGAACTGGCATTGAAGGAAATGCACAGCTTCGTCAAACACGCGCCCGATGAATTCAAAGCACTCCAAACGATGGCCGAGTTCTTCCATCGTCGTGCGCAGTTTCCCGCCGAGGCCGAGACACTCGAACGCATGTTGCACCTCGCGCCGCCCGAAAAACGCCTCGAAGTTTTCAGTCGTTTGATTGAACTCGCGGAAACGCATCTACTCGAAAAATATCTCACCCCACGCTTTTACGAACAGACGATCAAGGAAAACCCCGCGGCGTATGAAATCGTCAAGGAGTATCAGGAAAAACTGATCGACAACGGCGACAATGACAAGGCGCTCACCCTCATTCGCCAAAACAGAAAGCAATTTCCGGAACATAATGACGAGCTGATCAAGCAGGAGGCCTCGCTGCTCGAAAACATGGACCGCGTGAAAGAAGCGGAGGAAGTTTACAAGCAGGCCTTCGATCCGTTCTGGTCCAGCGAGTTCTCGGAAAACTTCTACGACTTCCTCAAGAGCAACGATCGCTTTCGGGCCTACGGACATGAATTGCGCGAAGCCTACCGTCGCAACCCGGCGGATTTTGATACGGCCCTGCGTCTGCTTGATTACTCAAAGTATCTAGGCGACGCGCGTCCGGACGTCTTCGTGCAACTCGAAAAAACGCGAGCGGCTCGACACATCAACTGGACCCAGGACGAGCTGATCACTATCACCCGACTCCTGCTTGCCGAAGGTTATGGCGAAGCAGCTTCGCGTTTCCTGTACACGCTCTATCTCCAGGGCGACATGAAGCCGGGAAGTAAGCTGCGCGCCCGTGTTCTCTATCAACTCTTCGAAATACTTTCCGACGCAGGCGATCAAAGACTCTCGCTCACCCGTGGCGATCTGAAGTTCTATCAGGACATCGCCACTGCCGATCCACATCCCGGCATGATAGGTGGAATTCTGTCGCTCATCCTTTCCGACACCGATCCCAAATACGAGTTTTCCGTAGAAGAAAAACGGGCTGTCTCCTATTTCAATCGCGCCGCCGCCTATCGCATCTTCACGGCGTACAAGAAGGAGAATCCGACGTCGCCCGAGTTGGCCCAGATGTATCTGGACATCGTTCGGCTCTATACCGCCGATAAAAACCTCGACGTTGCTTCAGAAACACTCGCCGAATTCGAGCAGCGTTACACAGACGCACCGGAGTTTCCCGAAGTTGCACTCAAACTCGCCGACGCTTACGTCGCGACCCAAAAGTACGACGCGGAACGCGCGTTGTACGTACGCATTCTTGATTACCTGGGCCAGCATCGCGCAAAGGATAAACCGCTCATTCATCCGCCCGACACGAGCGTCGCTCAGAATGCACAGACACAAGCCCTGAACGCGCTTTCAGAACCAACTACAGTCAAGCCTTCGGTGATCGCTTATCCACCAATCTCAAATCCCGGAGTCAACTACTCGACCAGCGAACCCAGTGAAGGCTCTTACAATAACAACTCTTCGTATTCCGACCAGTTCATCGATGGCGATAACGATCGGGCAAGCGAAGTCGATTACGAAACAGTCCTGCAGCGTTACGTTTCATCACTCGCGAAGGACAATCGCACGAGCGACATTCTGGCTCTCTACTCGAATGAAATTAAGAAGTATCCCGACGAGCAGGCTTTGTACGAACAAATGCTGCAATGGCTCGGACAAACCAACCTTGTTGACGAGCAACTGCGCGTTTATCAGGAAGCTTTGCGCGCGTTTCCTTCAACCACGTGGCGCGACCGTCTGGCGCGCTGGTATGTGCGGCAGAAGCGAAGCAAAGAATTTGAAGCGTTATCGCGTGACGTAATCGGAAAAGTCGACGATGCGGAGGCTGAAAAGTATCTACACGAATTCATCGACGTCGGGGGCTTCGACGCGCAGCTCTACTTCGCTCTGTATTCCGTCGCGCATCAGCGATTTCCGCACAACCTGAATTTCGTAAACGGGCTGTTGAAGTTTCATAGCGAACACAAACAGTGGGATCAATGGCGCGTTCTCATTTCTGAGTACTACTTCGAATCGCGAGAATGCCGCGATCAATTCCTGGCCCATCTCGCGAGTCATAATGAGCTGCGGGGATATCTCACACGCGCTCGGACGACGCTCAACCAGTCAACGGATTCCCCGTCCCTGCTGCCGTATAAACTCTTTCGCGCCGACGCCAGCGCACAACTCTCAAACTTTGAAGAAGCCATCGACGCTTATCGCGAGCTCAATCGCCTCTATCCGAATTCACCTGAATTTGCCGAGCGTCTGATCAACCTCACTCGATCGTTCGGACAACACAATCGGCGCTTCCTCGAAGAGTCGGCCGCTATCTCGCAGTCGCTCGCAGACGCATCACCGTCGGTCGCCGCCTATCGAACGCGCGCCGGTGAAGTGCAGGCGGAACTCGGCGACTACACCAAAGCGCGCGCTGAGTGGGAACAACTGATTCCGCTCGCGCGCGGCGAGGAAGATACTTACCTCGATACGGCGACGATCTACTGGGACTATTATCAATACGACGATGCGTTGCGCACGATCCACGCCCTGAGAAAGCAGGAGAAGGACGAATCGCTCTATGCTTATCAAGCCGGAGTTATTCTTGAAGACAAACATCAACTCCGCGCCGCGCTCAACGAGTATGTCAGGGCGCTGGATTCGACAGGCTACTACGATCCAGACACGTACCGCGCCAGAAACCGCCTCGTAACGCTTTCCAAACGGCCTGGGGTTTCTAATCAGATTGATGCTGCTTTTGTCGAGGAACGCAAACGTAATCGAGACGATAACCTTGTTTTGGACCACGCAGACTTCCTGGACCATGCAAAGCGTTGGCCCGAGGCCTCACGGCTGTTGCGGGATGCGGTGGCCCGTAGTAACTCACGAAATTTTCTGCGATATGCACGTAACCTGTTCGACGATCATGAGGAAGTCGCCGGAGAGGTTGCGGCGCTGCAGCGGTTGATTGCTACGACAACTGCTCGTCGTTTCGAAATGTCATATCGTCTGACTCTCGCTGACGTTTACAGCAACAACAACCAGCCCAATCAAGCCGCCGGAGAGTTGCGGACTTTGGTCCAAAAGTATCCGACGAACTATGGCGTGCTGACCGAGAGCGCTGAGGTCTGCTGGCGACTCGGCCTGCGCCCGAACGCGGTCGCGATTCTGCAATCTGGTATGCAACGCGGCCTCGGCCGGTACCATTATCTATTCGGACGGAAGCTGGCGGCGCGCTACGTGGAGATGTAGAACTACAGCGCTGCACAGGCGGTGCTCGAAAAACTCAACCGCGAAGACCGCTTGAACACCGAAGTATTTCACGAGCTCGCGAAGGTTTATGTGCGCAGCGGAAACCAGCAGCAGCTACGCACGACCTTCGGCGCAACTATCGAGGCAATCAAAAAGCAGGACATTGATGTGCGGGAGATCCGGTCGCAGGTGGCGGGCCTTCGCAAAGACATGATCGAAGCCTTTACTCTCCTGAAAGACTACTCGTCCGCAATCGAACAACACATCGAGATTATCAATCGCGATCCGGATGACGAGGAACGGGTCGACGATGCGATCAGTTACGTGCGCCGCTACGGTGGCGGCGACACCCTCGTCAATTATTACCAGCGAGTCTCACGTGAGGCGTACAAGAACTATCGTTGGAATGTTGTGCTCGCGCGAATCTACGACGCGAAAGGCGATTGGGCCAACGCGGCGCGGCAATATCACATGGCGCTCGATAACCAGCCGGAGATGACCGAGCTCTACGATTCTCTCGCTGATGTTTATACACGCGCAAAAGACTACGGCTCGGCGATCAACGCACTGCGAAAAGCCCAGGAGCTGTCCAACGATGATCCGCAGTACATCAAGCAATTAGTCACGTTGCTCGAGAAGGCCGGCCGTCACCAAGAGGCAGAAGCCGAACGACGCAAGCTGCCGCCTGAAGAAAACAAAAAGCTTTCCGTAAGTGATCAATTCGCGGAAGCTGCAAGGCAGCGTGGAACCGATCTCAAGATTGCCGTGCAGAAATATCGAAATGCATTCAACGCGTTTGCTGCCGACCCGTTCAAGAATGAGTTGAAAGCTTCAGACATCGTTGGTTATGTGCAGACGGTTAGAAGTGAAGAAGGTTTAGATCAAATTATGCTGCGGCTTTGGGAACTGCGTGGCCGTCTGACTGCGGAGGCCGGAGGGCAGAATGCCACTCATGCCGGTAAAGCGAAGGAGTTGCTGGCGACACTCGACGGCGCGATTGCTGAAGGCGTTGGCGGTGTCGCTGCGGAACGAGCAACGGGTGATGAGCTGACGGCGTTGTTCAAGTTCATCAAGGGGCAGACTGCGCTAAACAAAGATGGCGGCACGTTGGCGCTCATGCGCGATCTCAGCAGGCGGGCGGGATTCGGATCGATCGAAGAAGAAGTATTGATCGCCTTTAAGGAGCGCGATTATGCAGCGCGTGATTGGCCGGCCTATCAAACTCATGTCCGTGGCATCGTGGACCTTTATGAGGAACGCGGCGCGTATCAATCAATTCTCAATCTGCTAGAGGCCGAGCACGACCGTGAACCGCACGCTGTTGATTTTGACTTTGCGAGTTTGATTGCGACCAATGCGCGTCTGCTGGGAGACAACGCGCGTGAGCTAAAGGCTTTGCGAGAGAATTATCAAAAGCCGGTTAACGCTCAGTTACTAACTTCGCAGGATCCGCTCATCGAACGCTACTTCGAGGTTCTTTGGGCCAACGGTGACAGAAGCGAGTTGCTTTCGTGCGCGCAAAACTCAACGCCACATCAACTACAGCTCATCGCTTTCCTGGTGCGCAAGGAAGACAGGGAGTTAGCCCACATCGCGATCCAGAGTTCGCCTTTACCGGATGTTTGGAAGTACTCGCGCAACGCAGAAGCCAGTTTGGCGCTGAATGAGTTTGACGATCGCAGCGAGCAGTATTTTTCTTTAGCGCTGAACTTCCGGCCCATCGGCGAGCTGGTCAAACAAACACCTGATACCAAAGCGCAACTCGTCGGTGACGATTGGTATCAACTGGCGCAAAAGTATGGTCGCTGGTTGTATTCGACGGCGCAACCGGAGCAGAAGTTAAAGTCTCGCTCATTCCTGCCGGCCATGATTGAGAGCCGGCCCGCTGACTCGGGTGAGCAAGCGAGACTCGGACGCTGGTTCCTGGAGCAGAAGGACTTCGCACACGCTAAAGAGCACCTCGTGCTGGCCCATGACGCACAACCTGACGACAAGACCATCGTCGCTGACCTTGGCTCTGCATACTTCCTGAGCGGAGACTCGCGCAAGGCGAACGAGCTGTGGGACGAGATCATTGTTAAGAGCGATTCGATTGCCGATCACTCGCTTTATCTCGAGACTCTGGTCAAACACAGGTTGAATGAGCAGGCCCGTCTCCGCGTGACGAAGTTTGTGACGACCACTTTGCAGAAAGAACTTCGGGCGGAAGAGAGCTACGACTCGGCCGAAGAGAAGCAGCAGTTCACCAGTTTCGGAAACCTCATCAAGACTCTTGCTCGTTCATTCTCTGCTTCTGACTCTTCGGAAACGCCACTCGCTCCCGCGACAGAGGCAAAGAAGGCCCGGTTCTTCGCTCAGCTTTGCGCCGCCGCTCCTGACAACCGGTTCCTGCCCGAGTTTCTGATTCGCAACTCAGTCGTGTCGCGTCATGAAGCCGGGCCGTTCTACCAGATGCTGATCAAGCGCAGTGGAGGGATGCCAGGCTATGAGCGCGACTATGCTTATTCAGGACTGATCAGTGAGAGTTTTGACGATCCCACCGTTGAATACGCGCTCGATCGGGAGACCGAATATCACCGCTCGGAACCCGACTACGATCGGATCAAGTGGCAGCGAGAGTATCTCGACTATCTGATCGAGCAGCGACAAACGGAACCTGCCCACCAGTTGATCGCGTCGATTGAAGCCGATCTCAAGTGGCGCTACGCGCGTCCTGTTTGGTTGTGCTTCGCGTCTTTGCGATTGGACGTCCGGGCAGGACGTGTCGCTGAAGCCATGGCCGAGATGCAACGGCTGATCGGAATAAATAGCAATCATGAAACATTTGCGCCGAGTATTGAGCGTTTGAATGAAGCAGTTGCGCTGCTTCGCGACGAGGGACAAAACGAAGAAGCACGCTCATTGCTTGAAGCCGCATACACGAGAGAGCTGGAGCTGGAATACTTTGAGGCGACATATTTCGCTGGACTAGCGCGGGTTGCTTTCGAACGTGGAGACAAAGCTCTTGGGTTGAAAGGGCTTCAATCAATGATCGATTCGACGAAGCCGGATCGAAATCAAGCTGTCGCAATCGATCCGGCAACGGCGTTACAACTCGCTGCGGAGATGGCGGGCGAGTTTGGAGAACTTGAAGTCGCTCTTGGATTCCGACAACAACTCCTCGTCGAGTCACCGGACGACGAACAAAATCAGATCGAGCTCGTGCGCTTACTCAGTGCGAACGGAAAGTCGGATGATGCGATTCAGCAGCTCGCGGACATCATCGGTAATCGCATGCTGACCCGAAACACACGCTGGCAGGCCGTATGGCTCGCCCCCGAGATCGTGGCGCAGAATTCTTCGCGGTGGGAAAAGCTGCGCGATCACGTTCGTAGTGTTAGTCCAAACGATACTGAGATGAATGTCGCGCTTGAATCTCTTTCCGTGGGCTCCGTGAAATCACTCGCGAACGATGTTCCGAATGCGTATCTGAGCAGTCTTCGGGCCCTCATCGAAAAGCGAGCGGGGAACGATGCAGAGAGTCGGAATAGCTTCCTGCGTTCGTTGGTTGAGTCTCGCGAGTCAGCGGCTTGGAAAGCGTTCGCGTTTGTGGAAGACGAACCACTCGAGCAGCTCGTGGCGCTCTATTTAAAGGAGAGCCAACCCGGTGCGGCGTTGAAGTTGGCGGAACGTGTGGCGGCGTTCCAAGCTCAAAACTCAGCAGCTCAAGAAGCAACTGCAGCCCGATATCAAACGCTGCAACAACGGGCTGACGAACGCCGGCGCGCCTCGCACGTGAACTTGCTCGAGTTGCTATCGATCGCAGCCGAGCAGCTCGGTGATTTGAAGCGTGCCGAGGAACTGGAACAACTAAGGTTGGCGTTCCTAAGCAAACAACCCGACCGCGATCTCGCGCAGGCGCGACTCAACCATCTGCGTGAAGTTCGAAGCGGTGCACAACCGCGGAAGTTATCGCTCGTTATTGATCAAAGACTCGTCGGATCTGGTTAACCGGATTTCTCTGTGCAACCTCTGTGTCCTCTGTGTCTCTGTGGTGAACCTTTCTTTAACCACAGAGACACAGAGGACACAGAGGTTGCACAGAGAAGAAAGAGATCATCATGCGCTGGAAATCACGCCTAACATCATTCGCAATTTGTTTCGCTATTGGTCTGGCTGCCGCATTCATAATCGCCAGCCTGCTACGGCAAAGGCGCCATCAACCACAACTGACACCTTGTCAGACCAACGACTACTTCAATCGACCGGAAGAAGTACTGACTGCGATCAAGAGTGACGAAGTGTCCGTCCGGCGCGAGATGTTCAAACGCCTACTGCTGCGACCCGAGATCTCGACTGTCTATTACGACTACGAGCGTGACCTCAATTACCCGGAGCGCGCCGATCGCGCGCGCCTCGACTACGTACAACTCGATGCCACCCCGCCGGCGGAAGCGGTACTCACCTTCGTGCGTCTCGAACATCCGATGGCGTTGATATTCAGCAGTGACTCCTGCGGCTGGAAACCAGTTGGCGCGCTGAGCAGTTGGTTGCGCTTTGAAGATTACCCTTATGACAATTGGCTTACTCTGCCCACGACCATCAAGCCTGGGATTCACGAGTTGCTGGTGCGCGACAGCAACGGCGACGCAACGTCTTACATTCGCAAAGCACGGTTGCTGCGATTGGATCGTGGTCAACTCACGCAGATCGCCGAGTTCGACGAAGAGATTCTCGAACCCGTAGAAGGATACGCGGATCGTGATTGGAGCGACGTCAAACGAAAGCAGTCCAGTAACATCACTTTCTTTCCTGGTGAGAACCCGGGACTCGAGATCGAAACCACGACGTCATTGATCAAACTGCGTGGTCCAGTACCGTCTTACAGTTACTGGTTAGAAACCGACGGCGCCTGGCACACGAAGAAGAGAAATTGGAACGCCAGATCCTCCCAAGTGCTCAAAGTGCTAAGGGTCCACAAACAACCAGGCCTGTTTTGGAACGCGACTACAGGAAGGTTTGTCGGCAAATGATCAGGAAATACAGAATTCGATTAACTACTGCATCGCTGGTGCTGATCTGCGTAGCCGTATTCGTCTACGCGCGCTCAACTCGCTCGGGCAAAAATCCCTACAGTCTCGCCGGAGACTTGCCGCGCGGCGCGCTGGTCTATGCTCAATTCCAAAATCTTCCCGAACTCATCAAGCAATGGGAGCAATCGCAGCTCAAGGAGCGTTATCTCAACAGCACGAGCTATCAACAGCTCCAACACCGGCACCTCGCGATGAAATTGATCTCGCGCTGGGAGGAATTCAATAACGCACTCGGCTTTCCGCTCGACCTCTCGACGGTTGGTTCTTCGACTGACGGCGCCGCGGCTGTCGCCGTCTATGACATCGGACAACTTGATCTGCTTTTCGTTGCGCCGATTAGCGACGAGAAAGTCGCCCTCACGCAGTTTTTCAATAACAAAGACCAGTTCGAACAGATAGAGACGCCGGATGGCGCTCCTTATTACAGTCACACGGTGGAGGCTGATCGCGGGCGGCAGAAGCAGGTGCTTGCCTTCGCCACTGTGAACGGACGCTTCCTCCTGGGGACAAACGAGAAGTTGTTCCTGCGCGCGCTCGCCAACATCAACAAGCGCGCAAAAAACGACAGCATCGCCGACGATCCCGCATTTAAGACTTTGAGCCGCAAGCTGACTCCGCACTTCGCGACAATCTGGGTGGACCAGTCGAAGCTCAACGCCGATTATTACTTCAAGCATTACTGGCTGATGCAAAACGTCGCCGAGTTGAAATCTATTCGTGCGGGGATTTTTGATCTCGAGCAACAGCAGTCGCGATGGATCGAACGGCGCGAGTTTTTGACGACTGCGCCGGCGGAGCGCAGTAATTCCAGCATCGCGCCGGCTGAGTTGCGGCAGTTGTACTCGCGCACGCCCGACGATGCTCCTTTCGTCAGATTACGGTCGCTCGCAAATAATCCGGGGCTGCCGGGTGCGATCATTCGCGACACGCTTTTTGACAGTCCGGTTGAGCAGAAGGGCAGCAGCAGATCGTGGTCGTGGGATTCGTATAGCTCCGAAGATTTCTATCCAACCAGCGGCGAAGATTACGATACCTATGATCGCTATTCTAATCTTGATGACAGTTACGAAAGAACGATCGATGATCCATACGACGCGCGTGTCAGCGAACGCGTCGAACCCGGTCGAAATCCACAGGCTGCGGAACTCGAACATCAATTCCTCACTGGTTTGCAAAACGTTCTGGGCCCGGCCCGACCTACTTCTGTCGCAGTCGCAACCACGCCACACACCAGCAAGGGTCCGCTGTTCGTAGAGTTTCGCAAGGTCGCCATTTTCAACCTGCAATCGCCGGGAAGTTTGCGACGTGAGTTGTTGGAGCAGACTGTTGCGCAAGGCGCGCAAGGACGTTTGACAGTCGTGAATTCCGGGTCGCAACCAAGATGGCAAACAGGTTCTGCCTGGCGCTTCCTCGATCTGCCGATGCTCGGTTGGGAAATCTGTTACACGCTCAAAGACAACATGCTGATTGTCTCGAACAGCAACGAAATGATGAAAGCCGTGCTGGAGTCGCATGAGAAACAGTCGAATGTTTCTGCCGATATCGATGAGTTGACAATCATTCGTTTGGATCTACGCAAGGAGTCGTTTGACGACATCGTCAACGTACTGGACGCTGACGCGATCAAGCAGCAACAGGCAAATAACCCGGATATCAAAACCTCGCAGGAATTCTTTTCCGGCAACATCAGCAGCTTACTGAACGTTGCTGCGGACGTCAGCCGCATCGAGATCAAGCGAAAGTCACAGGGAAACAATCTGCATGAAGAGATTGAGCTCGTGATGAAGTAGTGCCCACAAAAGGGCACAAAGAAGAGAAGCCACAAAGGCACAA
>Ga0105238_10000772_pt1 | contig 33291 bp, 28 predicted proteins | sample KBSC34metaG_FD_81526 | JGI IMG/M metagenome (GOLD analysis project Ga0105238, IMG submission 81526) | Corn rhizosphere microbial communities from Kellogg Biological Station, Michigan, USA - KBS C3-4 metaG | ecosystem: Host-associated > Plants > Roots > Rhizosphere > Soil | place: Michigan, USA...
TACGACCACGCCGATCGCTACCCGCAGGTCCTGGTCGAGCAGATGAAGGAGCTGGGACTCTTCGGCGCGACCGTCGGCACGCAGTACGGCGGAATGAGCCTGCCGGCGAGCACCTACGCCAAGCTGGTCATGCACATCTCCTCGGTGTGGATGGCGATCACCGGCATCTTCAATTCCCACCTCATGCTGGCGTTCGCGATCGAGAAATTCGGCACCGACCGGCAGAAAAAGGAATGGCTCCCGCGGCTGGCGAGCGGGGAGATCCGCGGCGGACTGGCGCTCACCGAGCCGGACGCCGGCACCGATCTGCAGGGCATCCGCATGAGCGCACGCCGCGACGGCGATCACTACGTCATCAACGGCACCAAGACCTGGATCAGCAACGGCGTCGAAGGGTCCTGTTTCGCGCTGCTGGTGAAGACCGACCCGCAGGCGCAGCCACGCCACAAGGGCATGAGCCTGTTCATCGCGCCCAAGCAGGCAGGCCTCACGGTCGGCAAGAAATTCGACAAGCTCGGCTACAAGGCGCTCGATTCGGCCGAGCTGGTGTTCCAGGATTACCGGGTGCCTGCTCACTACCTGATCGGTGAAGTCGAAGGGCAGGGGTTCTATCAGGCGACCGGTGGACTGGAGCTCGGACGCATCAACGTGGCCGCTCGCGGCGTGGGCATCGCGGAGGGTGCGCTGCAGCTGGCGACGCAGTATTCCCAGGGGCGGGTCACTTTCGGCAAGCCGATCTGCGAGCACCAGGCGATTCAGCTGAAGCTGGCGGAGATGGCCACCCGGGCGCGGGCAGCGCGCTTGCTGACCCTGGATGCGGCGGCGGCGTTCGATCGCGGAGAGCGCTGCGATCTGCAGGCCGGGATGGCGAAATACTTCGCCTCCGAGGCGGCGTTGGAGAATGCGACGGAGTCGATGCGCATCCACGGCGCCTATGGATACTCGAAGGAATACCACATCGAGCGGCTCTATCGGGATGCGCCACTCACCTGCATCGGGGAAGGCACCAACGAGATCCAGCGGATCATCATCGCGCGCCAATGGATCAAGCAAAACCCGGTGACATGAGCACAACCCAACCGCTGTCCGGGACGCGCATTCTGTCGCTGGAGCAATTCGGGGCGGGTCCCTACGGGACGATGATCCTCGCCGATCTGGGCGCGCAGGTCATCAAGATCGAGAATCCCGCGGTCGGCGGCGACCCGGCGCGCTACACCGGTCCGTTTCTGCTCGGTGAGGCCGACAGCCAGTACTTCCAGACGTGGAATCTCAACAAGCGCAGCGTCACCCTCGACATCAAGTCCGAGTCCGGACGCGCCGCGTTCCTGCATCTGGTCGCCGGTGCCGATGCGGTGGTCAACAATCTCCGCGGCGACCTGCCGGCGCAGCTCGGACTCGACTACGCGGCGCTGTCGCGTATCAAGCCCTCGGTCGTCTGTGTACACATCTCAGCGTATGGTCGTGACAACGAGCGCGCGGCATGGCCGGGGTACGACTATCTGATGCAGGCCGAATCCGGCCTGATGAGCCTGACGGGCGAGCCCGAGGGGCCGCCGTCGCGCTTTGGCGCACCCTCGATGATCGATCACATGACGGGGATGACGGCGATGGTGGGGCTGCTGGCCGCGCTGCTGCAGGCGCGCACGAGCGGGAAAGGCTGCGATGTCGATGTCAGTCTGCTCGATGTGGCGCTGCATCAGCTGGGCTACGCCGCCACCTGGTACCTGAACGAAGGGCTGCGCTCGACACGCCTGCCGCGCAGCGCGCACTTTTCGGTCGCGCCGGCCCAGACGCTCGCCACCCAGGATGGCTGGATCTTCGTCATGTGCATGACGGACAAATTCTGGCTTGCACTGATCGAGGCGATCGGGCGGCCGGACCTGCAGGCGGATGCCCGTTTCTCGAGCATCCGCGCGCGCCACACCCACCGCGAGGAGTTAACTCGCGTGCTCGACGAGGAGCTCAGCCGCAAGCCGACACGCCACTGGCTCACGCGGTTCGAAGGTCGACTGCCGGCCGCACCGGTGCTCGACGTCGCCCTGGCTCTGGACAGCGAGTTCGTGGCCTCGACGGGGATGATCCACACTGTGAGTCACGCCAACGAGGCAGGGCTTCGCGTGTTGAGCAATCCGTTGAAGATCGACGGCCGGCGTCCGCTATCCCGGGCGTGCTCGCCGTTGGGCGCGGACAATCCTGAGCTGCTGCAGCCGGCGAGCCCGGGAGGAGTGACGTGAAGCTCCAGGGCCTGCGCGTCGTGGATCTCTCGAGGTTTCTGCCCGGCCCCTATCTCACGCAGGCGCTGGCCGATCACGGCGCTCAGGTGATCAAAGTGGAGGAACCGGGCGGGGACCCCGCGCGTGGGATCGGGCTCGCCGACGGCCCGAGCACGGTGTTCTTCCGCGCTCTCAATCGGGGCAAGCAAAGCGTTGTCCTGAATCTGAAAGACCCCGCACAGCGAGAGCAGCTGCTGAATCTGTGTGACTCCGCCGACGTGTTCGTGGAGACGTTCCGTCCCGGTGTCGTCGAGCGCCTCGGTGTCGGCTACGAGGTGCTCAGTGCGCGCAACCCCGGCATCGTCTACTGCTCGATCAGCGCCTTTGGTCAGACAGGGCCGTATCGCGCTCGTCCCGCTCACGATCTCGCGGTAGAGGCGCTCAGCGGCATGTTGAGCGTGACGCTCGGCAACGACGGTGAGCCGGTCATTCCTGGTATTCCGGTCGCGGACATCGTGGCGGCGCTGCAGGGACTGGCCGGAGTGCTGATGGCTCTGTGGCGCCGCGAGGTGACGGGCAATGGCGACTATCTGGATATTTCCATGCAGGACTGCATGGTCGCCGCTCTGCCGAACATGCTTGGGCCGACGCTGGCTGAGAATCGGCAGCCAGTCGCGCGCGAGGAGCGCACTACGGGAGGGTCCGCGTTTTACCGGGCTTATGCTACCCGCGATGGGCGTCACATCGTGCTTGCCGGGCAGGAAATGAAATTCGTGCGAGCGCTGCTGGAAGCGTTGGGGCGGCCGGAGTTGGCGCAGCTGAGCGAGCGCGGACCGGGACCTCATCAGCAGCCCCTGGTCGCATTCCTGCAGGAGACCTTTGCCACCCGGACACGTGACGAGTGGGACGCGTGGCTCGCCAGGCTCGATGTCTGCTACGCGCCCGTGAAGACGCTCCCGGAAGCACTTGCGGACCCGCAACTGCTCGCGCGCGAGATGGTCGTCGACGATACGCTCGGCCGCCGCCATCTGGCTTCGGCCATCCGCTTCCGGGAAGAGCCCGCGCAGTTGACTCTGAACGAGCCCGCGCTCGGCGCCGAGGCGGCGAGCCTGCTCTCATGGTCGTGAACCCACTCGACAGGAACGAGCTCGCATGACGGAAGATGAAGTTCTGATCGTCGGTGCGGGCCCGGTCGGGCTGCTGGGGGCGCTCGGACTGGCGCGCTCGGGAATCAAAGTCACTCTCATCGAGAGTGAGCCATACATCGTCGACTCCCCACGAGCGGCCGTCTATCACTGGTCGGTGCTCGAGGGCCTGGAGCGGCTGGGCCTGCTCGAGCGCGCCCGCTCGATCGGCTTTCCGAAGCAGGACTATCACTACCTGGTTTTCAAGACGCGCGAGCGGATTTCCTTCACGCTCGAGCCCCTGTCCGCAATCACGCCGCATCCCTATAACATCCACCTCGGGCAGAACAAACTCGCGGAGCTCGCGCTGCAGTGCCTGCAGGGAATGCCCCACTTTGCGGTGCATTGGAACACGCGGTTCACGGGTCTGCGGCAGGACAGCAGCGGTGTCACGGTCAGTGCGCAGACCCCCAGCGGCCCACGGGAATTTCGCAGCGGCTGGGTCATCGGCGCGGACGGAGCCGGCAGCAGCGTGCGCCGGGCTGTTGGTTTGCATTTTGACGGCATGACATGGCCGGAGCGCTTCGTCGCGACCAATATCTACTATGACTTCGAGGGGGACGGATACGCGCGCTCGACGCTCATGATCGACTCGCAATACGGCGCGATCATCGCCAAGCTGGACAACGAGGGCCTGTGGCGCTGCACGTATTGCGAAGACGCCGCGCTGGCGGAGGAGGGAGTGTTGCAGCGCATGCCGCACTATTTCCGGACGATTCTGTCGCGCCCCACGCAGTATCGGCTGGCGATGCATTCTCCGTATCGCATGCATCAGCGCGCGGCCGAGCGCTTCCGTGTCGGCCGCGTCGTGCTGGCCGGGGATGCGGCTCACGTCACCAATCCGACCGGCGGGCTGGGACTCACCTCGGGCCTGTTCGACATCTTCGCCCTCTATGAGGCCCTGGCCGCCGTCATACATGGGGAGGCTGTCGCAGGGGTGCTCGATCGATATTCAGACGAGCGGCGGCGAATCTTTCTGGACTACGTGTCGCCGCGTGCCACCGAGAACAAGCGTCTGATCTACCACTCCAGCGATCCGGTGCGGCTCGAAGAGGATCTGCGACAGCTGCGCCGCCTGGAGACCGACAAGGACTTCGTGCTCGAGGTCGTCTCCTTCACGAAGCGGCTGGAAACACCATCGTTGCTGAGCGCCCGCAAGCACTGAAGCGAGTCGGAGGAGGTGCGCGTGAGCGGCAGACTGAAAACGCCGGAATCGTTCCTACCGGCGAGTGATTCGCGGACCTGCGGACCCGCCGTCGCCGTTACTGCTTCAAGGTAAACGGGGACTCCACCGACGCGCGCATCCAGGATGTGTGCTGCATGGCGTGCCAGACGAAGCGCAGCCACTTCGAGCGCAGCACGAAGTGCATGATGACCGTGAAGATGGCCGCCACCAGAAACGAGCTGCCCGCGGAATTACCCTGCTCGCGGACGCTCATGTAGAACATGAAGATGAAGCACAGGCCCAGCCGTATCCAGCGACGCGCGGCCAGGTAGCCGGGGATCTCACCTTCGAGGCGAGTCTCGGTTCGCATCAACGCGACGACTCCCAGGAAACATCCGGTCCATGCCCAACCGTGGGTAGTGTCATATCCTCCCCCCATGATCCGGGCAAGCAGATAGAACAGCCCCGCGCCGACCAGACCGGCGGCACCAGCAATGGGATACAGCGCGGCTACGACCGGTGCGAACAGGTACACCCACAGGAAGAAAAAGAACCGTGCGATCGGCTGGGTGACCCACAGCGGCAGTCCGGGGCCGGTGTAGGCAGTGTTGAAGCCGCCATTCGCTGGAGTGGGAGCATCTCCACCCCCGAGGGGTAGGGACGGTGCGCCCGGCACATGCCCTGGAAGGGGCGCGTCGTGGCGCGGAAGACCCGGTGCTGATTGCCCGACAGGATTGAAGCCGCGTGGCGTGTCCATCGTTCACTCCCCGCCTTGTTATTCTAATAGACGTTGATGCGGGCATAGCGTCAGGCAACTCGCAAGCGAGCCGGCCGGCGACGGCGCGCTTCAGGCAATTCCCACCCATTGCTCGCTCAGCCTCCACAGATCCTCCGCGGCCCCCTCGTCCTGGGCGGCGGGTGAGGGCTGCGTCGGCTTACAGTCGAAGTAGTAGCCACCGGAGGCGCCCTGGACTTGCGCGGAGGTGGCGAGGTACACGATCGTCTCCGCACCTTTTTCCGGTGAGCGGGCGAAACGGGACACCCACCCGAAAACGAGCCTGCCCACCGCTGACAGGTCGCGTCCAAAGTTGGTTCGGACAAACCCGGGGTGCAGGCACGTCGCGGTCACGGAAGTGCCGGCGAGGCGCTTTGCGAGGGCGCGCGTGAACAGGATGTTCGCCAGCTTCGAGCTTGCGTAGGCCCCCATCGCCGAGTAGCGGCTGCTCGCCTGGTCCAGTTGCAGCCTCGCCCGTCGATGCGCTTCGGAGGAGGTGGTCACGATCCGCGCCGGCTTACCGCCTCGCAGCGAGCTCATGAGCAGGTGAGTCAACAGGAACGGGGCAAGGTGATTGACCGCGAAGGTCATTTCATAGCCGTCCTGGGAGAGCTTGCGCCGAGCGAACAGGCCGCCGGCGTTGTTGATGAGCACGTCAATCCGCGGGGCGCGCTCCATGAGCGTCGCGGCGAGCCGGCGCACATCGCCGAGCGAGCTGAAGTCCGCTTGCAGGAATTCGACCGCGGCGTTGCGACTGCGCGCTTTGATCTCGGCGACGGCGCTTGCGCCCTTTTGCGGATCGCGCCCGTGAATCAGCAGCCGTGCTCCCTGAAGCGCGAGGGCGTGCGCAGCCGCCTTGCCGATTCCGTCCGTTCCACCGGTGATGACGCAGGTTGTGTCCGACACTTTTTCTCAGTCCCCGCGGCGTTCGCTGCTTCATACAGTACCTTGGGTGAGCGGTCACTGGATAAATGGCTGCGGGATTTCACTTGCCTGTTCGTGAGCTGGCTGTATAAATACACAGCACACCCCGCCTCACCGAGAAGTGACCGGCCATGACTCCCACCCCGCATACTTTGCTCGATATCTCGATCGCGCAGCTTCAAACCCTCGCCTCGTTTCTGGCGGAAGAGATGGGCAGCGCACGCGAACGCGAGAACATCGTGTCGCCTGAGACACGGGCATGCAGAGAGATCCTGCTCACGTTGAGCGTGCTGATTCCGAAACTGCAGGCCGCGCGCTACGTCATTCCGAGAGATTCGAGCGCGCAACCGGGAGAGCCGTGCGAGGCGTGCACGGAAGGGTGAGACGCCTTTGCGAGAAACTGCTGCTCGCCCTCACGGGCATGGCGCTGATGTATCTGGCGGTGAATCCGTTGACGCTCCAACGGGTTGCGAGTTGCGGACTCAAAAAGGTAGCGCTCCCATCGATCGCCAAACGCATGTGAGCGCTACCGCCAAGCTTTGCCCGAGCGCAGGCAACCTTCGTGTCTCTTTATCTGCCGGCGCGCCATCGCGCGGCGCGAATCTGAGCGCGACGGGCCGGACAGTTACCCTCGCCAGGTTGTATCGAATCAGTACTCGCCTTCGGGGTCCAAAAAACGAGGTGACCCGGTCTTAGCAGGTTTCATCTCACGCAACCACTCGTTCGCAGCCTCCGTTACGTGGACGCTGGCGATCACGCACGCTGCGTTGCATTGTCTTTTTCAAAAGCATGAACCATATTGCGCGCGCGATATTTGGGGAGACACGACGAGCCTGCACGCTTGCGGTACGTCTGACCAAGAAGACCACAATTCGACCCGGAGTCGCGCAAGTGTGCCCCAGGTGGCCTCATAGACGGGAGGGGAGATGTCTGTCACGCAGTCCGGCTCGGTGTCGTATTTGGTACGCGTTGCGGTAGTTGCCGCGCTCGGCGCCACCTCAATGGTGTGCGTCCCAACGGTGTGGGCGGCGGATGAAGGCCCGCCGGCGGCAGCAAACCCAGGAGCGTCATCCGCTTTGGCGCAAATCACGGTGACCGGCTCGCGCATCCGCCGTCCGGACATGGAGGCGACCAGCCCGACCGTGACGGTGGACGCGGAGCAGCTGGAGACCCGCTCCGGCCTGAACATCGAGTCCTATCTCAACCAGCTCCCGAACTTCAACCCGGCCACTACGCCCACGACAGGCAATGCCGACGTCCAATCGACGGCCGTCAATTCGGTCGGCATCTCCACGATTTCCTTACGCGGCTTCGGCCCCAACCGCAGCCTCGTGCTGGTCGACGGCCATCGCACGACACCCGTCAACCCGCTCATGGTGACGGACGTCAACAGCATTCCGACGGCGATGATCGATCGGGTCGAGATCATCTCCGGCGGCGCCTCGGCCGTCTATGGTGCGGATGCGATCGGCGGCGTCACCAATTTCATCCTGAAGAAGAATTTCCAGGGCCTGCAGGTCGACGTGCAGGACGGCATCACCCAGGCGGGCGACGGCAACGAGCTCAGGGCGACCGTCCTCATGGGTACCAAGATCGGCGACGGCCGCGGCAACATCATTCTGGGGGCCGAGTACTACGATCGGCGCGCCGCCTACCAGAAGAATCGCGACTTCTACACCGAAGGGTGGTCCGACCCGGGCATTGGCGGGCAGTACCTGTACCTGTTCGGCACGAACGGCATCAATACCGTTTCGACTCCTCCCAGCAAGTCCTCGCTCAACGCGCTCTTTCCCACGCGTGGCACGGCGACCACGCCCTATGTGCTTCCCTATCCCGGGTCGGGCATCCTTGCCGGGCTGCGCTTCAATGCCGACGGCACCATCTGGGATCCTGCGGGCCCCATCGGCTCGAGCAACTACGAGGGCCCGACGACCGGCCAAGGGTACGGCCTCGTCAACGTCTACGATACGACGCACGCCAACAACGTGGCCTCACCACCGACGGTCGTGCAGACGCTGAAGTGGAACAACCCGAACGAGACCGTCAGCGAGCCGCAGACGCGCTACTCCTTTTACGGCAGCGGCACGTTCGACCTCACCGACAAGGTGCAGTTCTACTCCAATGTGCGCTTTGCGCAGAGTCTGACCTCGACGTACTTCTTCCCGACTTCTGCGAACTACGGGCGCGAGGCGACGGTTCCGTACAACGCGGCGACCGACAGCCCGATCAATCCGTCACTGCAGACGGCGACCAATGCGCAGCAGATTGCCGCTGCGTTCGCTGCGAACCCCACGAATAACGCCTTCAGCAATCCGAATTTCATTCCGACCGGTACCAAGGGCGCGCAGCACCCGGTGCCGTGGCAGCTCGCCTTGCTGCTCAACAGCCGCAGCATTCTCGGCAACCCGGCCTATGGACCTCCCGGCAGCCCGACTCCCGCAGCCATCGCCGCTCTCGGACCCAATGCTTATTCGGTGAGCTACGGCGGACCCGTCCAGTGCAATCCGGCCATCCTGGCAGCCGACTGCACGAACGCCCCCGCAAGCTGGACCTCGGAGACCTACCCCGTCAACAGCCTCGGCAGCCGCTCGACGATCGACACCACGACTGAGTGGACCATCGAGACCGGGATCCGCTTCCCGATCGCAGGGGACTGGACCGGGGACGCCTATTACTCGCGCGGCCAATCCACGGCTTACACCCTTGGCAGTGGCTACGAGTCCGTGCAGCGCTGGCGTGCGGTCATCGACTCACCGGACTATGGCCGCGGCCTGTCGTTGATCGGTAATCACAACAGCGCATCTCCCGGCTTCGGGACGACCGTGCCGTCGACCTGCACCAGCGGCTTCTACAACACGCTGTTCGCCGCTGACCAGGCTCCGAGCGCCGACTGCTCGTACGCGGTGCAGGCGGTCCCTCAGGCGCAGACCCAGGTTCAGCAGGACATCGTGGAGGGCAACTTCCAGGGCTCGCTGTTCCAGCTGCCTACCGGCACCATCACTGCGGCGCTCGGCTACCAGTGGCGGCGCGACTCCGCGCAGTACATTCCCGATCAGCTGCAGTCGAGCAACTCGTTCCTCGACTCGGTCTCGGGCGTGTTTCCGACGGGCAGCCTCAATGCCCAGACAACCGTCCGCGACTATTACGCGGAGGTGTTCGTACCCGTCGTCAACGACCTGGGGCCAATCAAGAAGGCGAGCCTGGACTTCGGCGGACGCTACTCCGACTACAGCGCAACCTCGAGCACGACGACTTTCAAGGTCGACGCCGACGTGCAGCTCGGTCGCTCCTACCGCCTGCGCGGCGGCTTCAATCGTGCGACGCGCGCCCCGAACCTCGGCGAGCTCTACCTCAACGAGCAGGAACTGGTGGTCACGACCGGTAACATCTTTGGTGACCCCTGCTCGGTACAGTCCGCCTCACCCTTCGGTGCCGGTGGTGCAGCGCCGGACTTCTCGCCCTCCGGCTCGGTCGCGGGCAACACGACCAAAGTCGCCGCCGGACAGACGGCCGCCGGCGCTGCGAGCACCTACCTGATCTGCCAGGCCATGATGGGCACGGCCGGGACGGCCAACTACTATCACAACCAGTCGCAGGCCTCTTCGGCAACCTCGACGCAGTTCTACGTGAACCAGGAAGGCAATCCGAATCTGAGCTCCGAGACGGCCAACACCTGGACCGGTGGCCTGGTCGTGAGCAAGCTCTCGGATAACCCTTTGCTGCGGGACCTCTCCACGTCCATCGACTGGTGGCGGATCGATATCCGCCACGCCATCGGGCTGGACTCGACCGACTACGCCAACTATCTGTGCTACGGCGCAGTGCAGGTTGCCGATGCGGCGGCCGCCGCGGCCCGGGCGGCCAGCAGCGCCTGCCAGAACGTGAACCGCGATCAAGGCACTGGCTTGCAGAACAGCGCGCTGCTGATCTACACCAACCAGGGCACGATCTCGACCTCCGGCATCGACTTCCAGCTCAACTGGATGGCGAAGTTCTCCGACATGGGATTGCGCTGGCTGCCGGGCGCGCTCACGTTCAATTCGCAGGACTCCTGGCTCAATTTCTACCGCACCAAGCAGTCACCCGCCGACTTCGACGTGACGACCGACTGGAAGGGATCGCTGGGGCCGACGCTCTCGGGGACCAACCCCGGTTCTTATTCCTATCGGCTGTTCACCACGATCGGCTGGATGATGCCGCGGTTCAACGTCAACCTGCGCTGGCGCTTCCTGCCCTCGGTCGAGCCCGCGGCGATCGCCTCCCAGAAGGCGGTCATCGCCAACAACAACAAAGTCGCCGCCGGTGGGGCGGGCCAGATGCTCAGCTACACGCCCTCGTCGGCTCTGGCTGCGCCGGCGTGGAGCGCGTTCGATCTGTCGTTCAACTGGAACATCAACGAGATGCTGCAGCTGCGCGGCGGCATCAACAATCTGTTCGACAAGGCGCCCGCGATCACGACCGCCACGCTGGGTTATCCTGTCGGGACCAATCTCAGTGCAGTGTGCAGTGCCGATGCCCTCACGAAGGGTTGCCGCAATCCGATCTCGTACAGCCTGCCGATCTCCGGCCAAGGCGTCACCAGCCCGGGCTTCTACGATGTCTATGGCCGAACCTTCTTCCTGGGAGTGAAGGCTCAGTTCTGAGGATGAAGCCATGCGCAACGCGAACAGCGTGATCCTTCTCGCAGTGGCGGCCGGCACTCTTGCCGGCTGCCACACTGCGCCGCCGACCGTGTCCGACAATGTGATGGCCTGCGGAAGGATTACGGATACGGCGGAGCGGTATCGGTGCTACGACTCGCTTAACACGTCGATGCGTCCGGCAGCCGCAGCTGCCAGCACCTCGAGCGCAGGTGCGGCGCCTGCCGCAGCCAATGCCGCGGTTGCCAGCGCGGCGCCTCCCCAACGGGCGGCCATCCCGCCAGCGACTGTCGCATCCCAGTCGCGCGCGCACGAGGCTCCCTCGGCGCGACAGTCGCAGGCGAGCGCTCCGTCAGAGGCACGTAGCGTGGCTCAGGCCGCGCCGGCGCCGGACTTCGTGCTCCCGTCGGAGAATCAGGTCGGAGAGGAGTATCTGGCACCGGCTGCGAGGAATGCCGCCCCCGCGAAGGCGATCACCGAGCATGCGAGCATCGCTTCGCTGAACGAGATCCGCCCGAAGGTCTATCTCATCGAGCTGTCAAACGGGCAGGTCTGGCGTCACGATGGCATCGAGACGATGGCGTTCTTCACTGTGGGCGATGACGTGACGATCAAGCGGTATCTGTTCGGCTCCTATCACATGTCCTCGCCCGCGACCGGGGGTGCCACGAACTGGGTGCGGGTCACTCGCGTCGAGTAGCGGCGGCGCCAGTCGCACGGGCACCCGCGGGACGCGCGACGACGGCGTTGTGCGAAACCTTCAGTCGGGCGCGTAAGCCAGGTTCAGACTGGTAAAGGCGCCGCGGATGAATGCTGTCGGATCCCCGAACTGCGCCTCGAATGCCTTCAACGGGCGATCGGCGATGGCATCGCCCGAATCCCAGCCCTTGATGAGATAGCCGACCATCCGTTCGTGAAACTCGGCGTACATCTGGTGGTGGCGCGCGAGCTCCGCACCGGTGAGCAGTCGTCCGTTGGCCGGCACGATGCGCGTGTCCGGCTTCACCAGGGCGACGAGCTTCTCGTGCGCTTTCACCAGACCGCCGAGCCACGCACCGTTGCGATAGTCCAGCAGCGGCCACCCATCCGCACACACGGGGCCACCGGCGGCCAGCAGGTTGAGCTCCGGAAAGTGGATGTATAGATCGCCATCGGTATGGGCGGCAGGCAGATAGCCGTAGTCCACCTGATGCGTGGCGAACGCCAGAGAGCCGCCCTCGCGGGTCGTCTTGGCGGGTCGTGCGACTGGCGGCAGCGGTCCGTAAAGGCCCTCATAGTCCACTGATGAAACCGCGCGGCTCAGATACTGCCGCGTGCGCTCATGCGCGATGATGAGCCCGCCGGCACGGCCGATGACCTCATTCGAACCCGTCTGGGCTGGGTGCCAGTGCGTATTGATCAGCGTCTTGACGCGGTCATTGGCAGTGGCGTGTGCGACCGCACGCAAGAGCGGCTTGGAATTTGCGGCATAGCCGCCGTCCACCAACAGCGAGCCGTCCGGGCCGTGCATCGCGACGACGTTGCCGCCGGCGCCGGCAAGCAAGGTCACGCCAGGTGCCAGCTCAGTGGCAGTGATCTGCGCCTTGTCGGAACCGAAGGCCGAGCGCGCCGTGACGCCCAGCGTGGCTGCACCCAGCGCCTGCAACCCGGCGCCCAGGAATCTTCGACGTGTCGTGCTCACAGGGGCCAGATTTCCGATTCGTGATGGCGCGGTGGGCCGATGGGAGGGAACTCTCCCGGCCAGTCGGGCGTCTTGCTGAGCTCGACCGTTGCGCCGAGATCGCGCAGCAGTTTCGCCAGGTCCATGCGAGGGGCCGGGCGGACCGTCAAATACGTCAACCAGCCGCGCGCCATGGCGTAGACGAGCGCGGTGAGGCCGTCCTGGTCCTTGAGGATCACGTTCTCTCCATAGGACACCAGCTCGGCCATGGCCTTCTTGAGGCCACGCTGCGTGGCAATGTGCAAGGCGGTGCCGCCGTGGTCGCGACGGATGTACATGATCTTGGCAACCGCATTCACATCATCGCCCGCTGCGTGCAACACGCGCAGCATGGCAATGATGTCCGCCTCGCGGTGCCGCGCGCCCAGGGCCAGCATGGTTGCCGTGCGGCCATTGGCTTCATGCAGAGTGATGTCAGCGCCGTGAGCCAGCAGGTACTTCACGAGCTCTACGTTGCAGGAGGCCGCGGCGCGCAGAAACGGCGTCGTGCCGCGTGCGCCCGCTGAGACCTGACCGCGCTCGCGCGGAGGCCGAAAGAACATGGGCTGGTTCGGGTCGGCGCCTTTCTCGACCAGAATCTTCACCATCGCCTTGCCGTCGATCTGGTTCGGGGTGCCATCCGAGCCGAGATTCGCCGGGTGCTGAGCCGCCACATAGGCGTCCTCGATGGCCACATGCAGCGGCGCCTGGCCGTAGATGTCCCACTGATTCACATCCGCGCCGGCCTGGATGAGTTGCCGGGCGATGTCCCAGTTGCCATTCATCATGGCAAGCGTCAGGGCCGCGATCCCGTCCGGGTCGGGCAGCAGGATATTGGCGTGATGCCTGATGAGTACGTCGACGCAGGCCTTGCAGTTCTCACGCACGGCGTACAGCAGCGGGGTGAGTCCGCCTACGTACGTATCCTTGGCGCGGCCTTCCGCTGTGATGTGGCGGTCGTAATGGCGCACGATCGCGCGTGCATTCACATTGGCGCCATGGGAAGCCAGGAGATCCACCATCTCCGGATGGCGGCGCGCCGCCGCCCACATCAACGCGGTCTGGCCACCGAAGGTCTCGAAGGCATTGACGTGTGCACCATGTCGGATGAGCAGCTTCGCGGCCTCGACGTTACCGGTGCGCGCTACGCTCATGAGGGCGGTCTGGCCTTCGGCTGTCGGGGATTCCACATCGGCTCCGGCGGCCAGGAGCAGCTTGATGATCGCGGTGTTGCCCGTCACGGCCGCCAGCTGCATCGGCGTCACGCCATAGACATTGGCCTGGGAGACGTCGGCACCCGCGGCGAGCAGCCGCTTCACCTCGGCGACATCGCTCCGATAGGCCGCCCACTGCAGGGGCGTGCTGCCATCGGGTTCGAGCTCATCCGCCAGCACGTTGGTCGTGAGGAGGGCGGCGAACAGGGCGACTGCAACGCGAAGGGCCATCTCAGACCTCGGTCAGGAGGCCCGTGCTGTCGGCGAATTTCTCGGCCGGCACGCCCGCGCGCTGAAGTATCGTCGCCAGCAGATTGGCGTGGGGTGTGCTCTTGGGATAGTGCAGGTGCTGGCCGCCCTTGATGGTGCCGGCACCGTGGCCTATGAGAGCGGACGGCAGCGGATCCGCGTCGTGCAGGTCACTGTTGCTCATACCGCTGCCGAACATGACGACGGCATTCTCCAGGAGGTTGTTTTCGCCGTCCGGGATGCCCTTGAGCCGCTGAGCGAATTTCGCTACTCGCTCCGTATGGTAGGTCTGCACTTTCAGCAAGCGCGCGACCTTCTCGGGGTCCTCGCCATGGTGCGACAAGGGATGAAAGGCCTCGGAAAGGCCCAGCCAGCTGTACACGCGCATGGACACTTCAATGCCTACGCGGTAGGTCGCGATCCGGGTCTGGTTCGTCTGCCAGGCGAGAGCCATCAGCTCCAGCTGCAGGTCGAGCAGCTCGGTGAAATCATCCGGTGCGCCCAAGGGGGCCTCCGGCAGATCCACGGCATGCCCCTGGTTTGCCTCGAGCTTCTGCAGGCGCCTCTCGATCTCGCGCACCGAGTCCAGGTAGTCGCCGACGATCACGCGATCGCGGGCGTCGACTTCCCTGTTGAGCTCCGTGGTCGCATCCGCGACGTAATCGAGGAGGCTCCCGGTGGTGCGCGCGATTCGGTCCCGTTCTGCCCGGGTGTCTCCCTCGCCGAACAGTTGATAGAAAAGCTTGCGGGGGTTCGCTTCCATCTCCAACTGCTGGTTGGCGGTGCGATAGGACAGTGAGCTGTAGCCACCGACCTCGCAGGACATCTCGAGCGAGGGGAGCGGAGTGTCCTGGCCGATGTGACGCGCAGCGACCTGGTCGACCGAAATGCCCAGCCCGCCGGCCCGTTGTTGCGGGGTCACGCAGCACAGCCAGGCCTGCTCCGTCGTCGCGTGCGGGGCGAAACTGTTCTCGGCGCCCCGGTTACGCAGGCCGCTGACGACCGTGACGTAGTCGCGCAAGGGTTCGAGCGGCTTGAGGATGGGGCTGAACTCGAAGTCGCGCCCGGTCTGCTTCGGGGTCCAGTGCTGCATGACCGCGCCATGGGGAAAGTAGATGAATCCGAGCCGCGCCTTCGGGGCGGCGGCCGTCTTCGCCAGCGCGGTGCGCGCCGGGATCATGGCATCCAGCAGAGGCAATGCGATGCTCGCGCCGGCGCCCTTGAGCACCGTACGTCGCGAGAGATGCTTCTTGGTCAGGAACATGGCTCAAGGAGCTCCAGGTGTCGGCACGGTAGGGGAGAGGGCCGTCGTGAGCGTGGGCGGGACACCGGCTTCGCGTTTGCGGAAGGCATCGGTGGCCACCACCTGGCTGACGATCGAGGCAAAACGATACTGGTCTTTGGCAGCGTTACGCACGATGCGACGTACGACCGGCATGTCGCGATAGTCGAGCGGGCGGCCCAGCGCATAGGTCATCAGCTGCTCGGTGAGGGTCTGCACGAAGCGCTCCGGGTGAGCGAGCAGCGCCTTGCGCAGGTCATCCGGGCCGGTGATCCGGGTCCCATCCGGGAGGGTCCCCGTCGTGTCGACCGGATCGCCGGTATCGGCGTCCCGGGTGCGGTACTGGCCCACCGTGTCGAAGTTCTCCAGCGCAAAACCCAACGGGTCCATGACGCTGTGGCAGGAGAAGCAGGTGGGATTCCTGCGGTGCTGCTCGAGGCGTGCACGCAGCGTGGTGGGTTTCGCGCCTGTGGGAGGGTCCTTGAGGATCCCGGCGTTCGGCGGCGGTGCCGCCGGCGGGGTGCCCAGCACACGCTCGAGGAGCCAGGCGCCGCGCAGCACCGGCGCAGTACGGTTCGGGTACGCGGTAACCATCAGCACCGCGCCTTTCCCCGTGAGCCCGTATCGCTTGCTGTCGGTCAACGAGACTCGCCGGAACTGGCCGCCCTTGACGTTCTCGATGCCGTACAGCATCGCCAGCGGCTCGTTCAAATAGGTGTAGTCGGCCGTCAGCAGCGCCGTCACGGGTTGATCGCTGCGCAGCACGCTGTCCATGAACAGCTCGAGCTCCTGGCGCATCAGCGGCCGGGGATCGAGCACCCCGCTGGCATTGGCGAAGAGGCGGCGATCCGGCTCGATCTCATCGAGCTTGCTCATGTTGAGCCATTGGAAGCCGAAGTCCGTAATCAGTGAGCGGGCTTTCGGATCGGCCATCATGCGTCGAACCTGGCGGTCGAGCACCGCCGGTTGTCCCAGCTCCCCGCGCATGGCGACCGCGAGCAATTCGTCGTCCGGGATGCTGCCCCAGAGGAAGAAGGACAACCGCGAGGCGAGCTCGATATCCGTCAGCGTGTGGACGCCCCCGGCGCCCCCGCCGCCTTCGACGCGGTACAGGAAGAACGGACTTGCGAGGATGGCCGTGAGCGCATCGCGCACGCCGCCTTCGAATCCGCCGCTCTTGCTGCCGCTGTCGTAGAAGGCCAGCAGGGGTTTCAGCAGGGTGTCGTTGATGGGCCGGCGGAAGGCGCGCTGGGCAAGGCTGCTGATGATCTGCCGTGCGCAGGGGGCTTCCTCCGCCGGATGTGCCGGCTTGCAGGTAAAGATCCTGCGGCGGGTAGGGGAGTCGCCGAGCCCATCGATCGCAAGTGGCCCGCGAATCTGCAGCGCGCTCAGGAAGGCCTGGCGCATCTCACCGCCATCCGGGGGAGTGGAGGGAAAGCGCTCCTCGCTCTCGATGTCGGTACGCTTCAGGAAAGTGACCGCGATGCGGTGCTGCCCGGCAGGGGCATGAAAGCGGATGTCGCGCAGGCGCGCGTTGATTTCCGCGACCGCGGTCTCCTGCCGCTGGTCGATGGCTTTCTGGTCCAGCTCACCGCCGATGGCCGTGCGGAAGAACTCCTTGCCGTCCAGCAACGCGATCACCGTGTTGCTGAACTCCATGCGCGGCACCTCGCGGCCCGATGCCAGATCGTTGATGGTCAGCGCGTACTCACCGGCCGCCGGAAAGTCGTGCAGGAAGCTGATCCCGCCACGTGTGCCAAAGGGCATGCTGTCCTCGTGGCGCAGCTGTGAGCCCTCGCCCTCGATGCCCTCGGCGCGCAGCGCGATCACCATGTCCGTGAGCTGGCCGTAGGTGGTCTTGATCGGCTGTGCCTGCGAGTTGCCCACCGCCTGCTCGGCCACATGGCGGGCGGCGGCCAGATACTGATCGAGGTAGGAAGGTGAGACCTGCAGGTGAGCCGCGTCGTTGTCAAATGCGTCCTTGCGTTTGTCCGAAGGCAGCAGCGCGGCGACATCCGCATCGAAGCCGATCAGGTCCCGTACGGCGTTCGCGTATTCGCGCCGGTTCAGGCGCCGCAGCGGCACCCGGCCCGGGGCTTGCCGTACCTGTGCCGAATCGAGATTCGTTTCCAGAAAGGCGATCAACGCGTTCACCGAGCGCGTATCCGGGTGGGCCTTGGCGCTGGTCGGGGGCATGAAGCCGCCGCGCAGCTTGCGCACGGCCTCTTCCCAGACCTTGGCGTCATCGGACTTGAATTCAAAAGAGGACATGGTGTCGAAGGCCACATTCCCCGCCCAGTCCGTGGTGTTATGACACTCCAGGCAATAGTGGGAGATCATCTCCCACTGGGTATGGGCCTCCGGGGTGTCAGTCGTCGTACCCGGCTCCGCCGCCAAGCTGGAGGAGGCGAAGCCGCCGGATAGACCCAGGGCGAGGAGGGTGGCAGTCAGGCGAAACCGAGGGAGAGTGCGCCGCAAGCGGTGAGGGCCCATGTGGCTCGAACCAAACTCCTGCAAAGGTAAGAGTTGAGTATAGGGCCGCGCACCTGCGCAAGACCAAGGATGTTCAGGCGCGACCAGTACGAGGTCGGGTTCAAAGGGGGGACAAACGCGCGCGATCAGGCAGGACGCGGCCGCGGGGTTTGTTTTCAGCCCGCGTCGGGCTTTTCATAAGCCGCCAGCAGCGCCTTCTCGATCAGCTCGCCGGCGTCCTTGTCGATCACCTCGGGGTACTTGTCCAGAAAGTCCCCGACGATGCCGAGCGAACGCTCACAAGAGGGGTCCGCGGTGAGAAAGTCGGTCTTCATCAAGGGAGCAATCAGGGGAAAGGCCTGGACCATCCCGGAGAGCAGGCGCGGATCGATGGGTTGTTTTTTCTTCTTCCCACGGCGCACCGCACCTTCCAGCAGGTCGGCCCTGTGCACCAGGTACTTCTCGAGCTCGACTACCCCGCAGATATAGGAGCCGACCACGAGCGCCTGGTGCGCGTCTTTTTCAGAAAGGCTCTCGTGGGCATTCAGACGCTGCTGCTGTTTGATGCCGTTCTGCAACCAGGCCCCGTCGTGCTCGCTGGATTCCTCCGCGGCGCCGGCGGCGAGAGCATGGCAGGCCGCCAACACCAGAAACATCGGCAGGTATTTCATTGCAGACCTCCGTGATTGTCGCCTCGGCGATCGAGCTTCAGCCATCGCTGCGCGACTTTCGACCGCTGCGATGCTGGAGTGGGCGGCAGCAAGGCGGCGAAGCTCCATAGCAACGCCTGCACAATGCCGATGAGTGTGAGCAGCTCGAGAAACAGCGGCAGCGATGACCCGCCCCTATTTTCCTACGGGCTGTTGGCCAGTGGAAGGTGGAGTGCGACACTGGGGCGCCTCGCCGGGAACGTCGGCGGCTGGGGCCGCGGGCCCTGGCAATGGGGCAGACGGGCACCGTGGAACTTACTCGGCGGTGGAGATATCGATCCGACGAGCGCTGCGCCCCTGCGGTGGGGTGAGTTGATGGCCGGGAAGACGTTGGCCTCTGCAGTGGCCATCGCCTGATCCGCGGTCTTGTCGGACACCGGGCGAGGGCTTCCATGTCTGGAAGCCCTCGCCCGAAGTTACGCACTCAACGCTGGTGCAAGCTCAGGGCGCGGTCCACAGAAGGATCACGCCATCGCGATCACGCAGAGTGACCGTGGTTACGGCCCTACCGTTGTTGGTAACCGTATCCTGCTTGCCGGCAATGTGCCGGAGACCGGCGTGGCCGTGCGGACTGAGCAGTCCTCCCACATTCACGGTTCTCGCGCCGTTGCCCTTCGGATTCCAGAGGACTACGCCTTTGGAGAACTCGCGCATCCACACGCCATTGCTCCATGCGCCCGACTGTGGATTGCCCAACGAACCGCCGACGGGCTGACCCAGGTAACCGACGCCGGCACCCGCGTTGTCGTACTCGTCGAACCAGCGATGGTTGCTGGTTGTCTCCTCGTCGTAAGCGCCGCTGTTGGCGAAGTAGTAGCCGTTGTTCATCAGGGCCGCAGTGATTCCGTAGCGCGCGCCCTGCCAGGCAGCGGACCACGAGGAGGGTTGCCCGTAGGAGTTGAAGGTCACCGGGTCGCTGCCGTTCGCCTGGACGTTGTCGTGATTGAACAGCATCATCTTGGCACCGGCGAAATTGAGCATGGCCGTGCGGTACTGCTGCTGCATCGCCGCCGAGCCGCCCCAGGTCTCCACCGAAGAGCTCTTGCCCATCATGTGCTCGAAATCGCCACCCTGCATCGCCCCGCTGAGCGTGGCCGTACCGGCCAGGATCTGCGTGTAGAGAGTAGGGTCAGTGGACTTGTAGCTTCCGGCCACAGCGGCGCCGAAGTGCTGCCCTGAGTTACCGAGCTGCACGCTTCCCGGCCAGGCGGTGCTGAGGTAGGTGTAGAACGACCTCTCACCGGTCATCACGGCTTGATACGTGGTGGGGGCGTTGTGAGCCTGGGTGGTACCGATCCTTTCCCAGTCACCGTTGCCACCGGAACCGCCGTTGCCCGGATCGATCATCACGGCATCCAGGAAGAAGCCATCCAGCGACGGCGAGGAGGAGGTTCCGGAATACCGGCCCAGGTGAAACAGATCATTCACGAACTTCGCGCCCCACTGGTAGGGCCCGAGCGCCGTCGACGGATCCACCGGAACATTCGGCCCCATGTCCACGAGCCAGCGCTGCGCTGACTGCGGGTCGGTGACGGGAGTGCCGATGGTGGTGGTGGGGTGCAACCACCAGTTGCGGGCGCTGACCTGGTTGTACCAGTGGGGGAAGCCGTTGTGGCTGGCATAGGTGGAGTTATACAGCGAGTTCAGATTGACGTACTGAAACACGTGCGTATGGACGAACGACTGAGTCTTGATGCTCGAGATGACCTTCTCTTTGCTGTAGCCGGCGCCGGCCTGCCAGGCTTCCCAGTCGCCGCCGATGATCACCATCTGGAATTTCGCGGCGTAGGTTTGAAAGGCGCTGGCGTACTTCTGCGCACCACCGATGGAAATGAAGCCGATGTGGGGATAGTTGTCAGTGTTGGTTTGCGCTGCGGAGGTGCCGGCGATGGCGAGCGCCATGCAGCCGAGGAACGCTTTACGGGCATTACGACCCGATACAAGCGCGGGTTTGCTTGATGTCATGCGGACTCCCAAGAGGAAATGACCCCAATGCCGGTCGGCGGGGCTCGAATACTCGAGCAGGGGGGTTGCAGGATGGCTCAGTGCAGCAGGACGCCGCTGGCCATTCTCACGAGGCCACCTGGTGCCCCGGCAACCCCGCTGTCATAGGCATCGAGCCGTTAGACCGGAAGTTTTGCGCGCCCGCCTTTCGACGGGGTTGCTCTTGTGTGGCGCAGGACGATGCAGCGGCACGTCGGCCGAAATGCAGCTGCCGTGCCAGTCGCGTTAACGTATTGATCCCGTTGAAATTCGCAGCTTGGGCGCAAACGCGGTGGCACACGCGCAGGCACGATTTATGTCTGTCCTGGGCGACAGGGTCTCGGCACTGTGTCCGTTCGGCGACACCAACCTGCTGATTAAAAAGACAAAAACGGGCGTCGCCAATTGGCGACGCGCTGCCTTTGACTTGGCTTGAACAGGGCGCGCCGCACGCCTCTGCGGGCACTGAAGGTCCACTGAATGGATTGCCCGGGCTGTCTGCGAACGCAGACAGAAGTTGTGGGGCACCGCGCCCCACGAATGGCTGCCACAGCGATCACTCGCGAGTTTCACGCGGATTTCACAGAACCGTCTTAAACAGCTCGGATGACCTTCGCCACCGTGCTGCACTCACCTCGCCTCAGGGCGAGGCTGCGAATTCTCGTGATCCTGATCGCGGGCAGCGCGCGCGCTGCCTTCGGCGGGCGCTCCTGCCTCGATCACCATCGGTGGCGCGCCGGTCAACACCAATGGGGTCTACCGCGACGCCTTCTGGGCGGTGATCGGGCATTACAACGCCACTTACTTCTGCGGGCACGAGCACATCGTCAACGTGCAGCGCTATCCGGCCCTCGGCACCAGCAACCAGCCGTATCAGGTGATCGTCGGCGCCCGCGGCTCACCCTTTGACGACACCCTCGCCAACAACGACACCGCCGAGCCGGTGCAGTTCCGCACCCCCTGGGATCGCCACTACGGCGGGCGTGGGTGCAGGTGCATCGCAGCGGCAGGGTGACTCTGTCGGTGGAAGGCTTCAGTGATGGCGCGGTGTTCAACCACAACACCGGCGTCATCAGCGAGGTCGGGGTGCAGGGTCCGGTGCAGACGATTCTCCACGATGGAGCCCGAGCGACGGCCGCGGTCGAGTCATCGAGGGATCCGGTAAGGGCAGACTACGCGGACCACGGGGGGTGTCTGGATGCCCACCCGCCTTCCGGGTAAAAATCCCGGCAGTGGGTGACACAAGCTTTTGAAAAATAAGAGGACCCCGCCAGGCACGGCGCGGTATCCGGCTACCGGGCGGAGCTTCGACGATAGCGAGGCGGGGTGCGGGACTGCGTCAACGGTGTCGTTCCGCAGCCGCCAGCCATAGAATGGCGCCCCCATCCTGATAACAAGTCGCCGCGCGACGGTGACAGGCGAGGAGATACCCAATGTGGAAGTTGTGCTTAGCGTGTGCGGGCGGCGTGCTGTTGTCATTGCCGGCATTCGGCGGGAACCTGTGCGTGAACCCCCGCGGCTCCAACGGCTGCGAGAAGACGATTCAGGCGGCAATCAACGCGGCCAGTCCCGGCGACACGATCGAGGTGGCCGGCGGCACCTACGCCGGAAACGTCATGGTCGATCGGCCGCTCGCGCTCATTGGGAGCGGTCTCTCCAGGACGATCATCGACGCGACCGGCCAGCCCAACGGCATCGTCGTCGACGGGCTCGACAACGCAGGTTTGAGCCGAGTCATCATCCGGGGGTTTACGGTCCAGAACGCCCAGCATCAAGGCATCGTCGTCACCAATGCCTCGGACGTCACCATCGCCGATAACCGCGTAACCGGCAACGATCGCGGCCTGCAGTTGACTGCCAATGCCGCGCCGACCTGCCCGAACCTGCCGCCCTATTTCGTCGCCTTCGAGGGCATGGATTGCGGTGAGGGTGTTCACTTGAGCGGTGTGACGTACTCCACCGTGACCGGCAACCTCATCGACCACAACTCCGGCGGCATCCTGATCAGCGACGACACTGCGGCGAACCACGACAACTTCATCACCGACAACGTGGTGCGCGACAATCCGTACGACTGCAGCATCACCCTCGCAACCCATGATCTGAACCCGGTGCAGGGCCTGCCGCCGAAAGGGGTGTACCACATCACCGTAAAGGGCAACACGGTGATCCACAACGGGCTGGCGAACGGCGAGGGCGCCGGTGTCGGGATCTTTGCGCCGACCCCATTTTCGCAGAACTACGGCAACGTGATCGTAGACAACACCCTGGTCGGCAACGGCTTGCCGGGCGTGACTCTGCATTCACACGCCCCGGGGCAGAACATCAACGATCACCTGATCGCCAACAACACGATCTACGGCAATGGGCCGGATCCGGAATCGGGGACGATGGAGAAGGCGGGTATCGCGATCACTGCGGACCCGGGAGCGGGGCCGATCACGGGCATCCGGATCGTGGGTAACCGGCTGTTCGACGAAGGCGTCGATGTGGTCTTCAGCGCCCCGGGGCAGCTGGCGGCGCACCAGAACAACTTGTTCGACGCCGTCGGCGTGGCCAACCTCGGCGCCGGCTCGGTGGACGCCACGCTGAACTGGTGGAAGTGCTCTCGCGGGCCCGGCAATCCGGGCTGCGGCTCGACCCAAGGTCCCAATATCCAGGTGGCCCCGCCGCTCGAGAGGCCTGAAGAGGTGAGGTAGGGCAATGGCACGGGGCCGGCTTCTGACCGCGGGGCTGGCTGCTTGCGCTCTCGCAGCAGCCGGCGCGGTGCGCGCGCACCACTCGGGGGCGATGTTCGACACTCAGAAGCTGGTCACCCTGACGGGCACCGTGCGCTTGTTTCAGTGGGCCAATCCGCACTGTTGGATTCAATTGTACGCTCCGGCCCTCGATGGAAAGATGGTGGAATGGAGCGTGGAGATGGGGTCCACGACAGAGCTCTATCGCAGCGGGTGGCGGCCCCACACGCTGCAGGCTGGACAGAAGATCTCGGTGGTAGTGCATCCGGCGCGCGACGGCTCGCCCGGCGCAGCGTTCGTCTCCGCGACCGGCGAGGACGGCGCTGCGCTGGGCAAGGTGCTGAAGACGGTGGCGCAATGATTCGCACCCTGGCGGTTCTTCTGGCAGCCGCCCTGGTGGTGAGTCCGGCTCACGGCGCGCGCAACTCGCAGCGGCGCGTGCAGGCCTTTGCGAAGCTGCCCGATTGGTCCGGTATGTGGGAGACCGCTTCCTCGAAAGTCATCACCAATCCGGCGGGCACCGGGGGGCCGGGCTTCGCCAAGGCGAACCAGTTGTGGGGCAACTCCAATCCCCCCTTCAAGCCCGAGCTCGAAGCGCAGTATCGGGCCGGGGTGCACGACGCCGCCGCCGCTGCGGCATTCGCCAACTCGTTCAAAGGTTGCGGCGAAGGAGCCGTGCAGCTGGAGAAGACCTTTCCGTTCGTGATGGACTCGCCGATGGTGTTCGAAGTCACGGTCACTCCGGAGCAGACGCTGCTGACGTTCGATCACGGCGAGATCCGCTACATCTATACCGATGGGCGCAGCCATCCGCAGCAGGACGATCTGTGGCCGACGCCGATGGGCGATTCAGTGGGCCGTTGGCACGGCGACACGTTGGTCATCGACACCATCGCGCGGACCGCGGGCCCGTTCGTGCTCGACAGCTCCATCGGCCTGTCGGAGCAGGCGCACTTCATCGAGCGCATGCGGATGATCGATCACAACACGCTGGAAGATCAGCTGACCATCGAGGATCCGCAGCGCCTGGCCACTCCCTGGAAGCTGACCTTCCGCTTTACCCGGGCGACGGATCTGGATCGCATGATTCCCTACGATTGCGAAGCCGATCGCAATCCGATCGTCAATGGAAAGATGATCATCAGGCCGCCCGAGGCTCCGGCGCAGCCAGCGGGCGCCCACTAGATCGCTCGCCGGCGAACATCGGCGCAGGCCCGGATACAGCAATGCAGTCGAAGCCGGTAGCGGCGTGGTTGGGGCGGTTTGCGCAGGCAATCGCGAGCCCGGCGAGCGCGGACTGGAGTCAGGTGTTGGCCGGCGAGTGCTACTGGCGCGACCTGCTGGCCTTCACCTGGAACATCCTCACAGTGGAAGGGCGCGAGGCGATTGCTGCCATGGTCCGTGCGCAGGTGCCGCTGCTCGGCCCGAAGGGCTTCGCGCCCGACGATCCTGCCTTGCCCATGACGGACGAGACGCAGGGTTGGTTCACGTTCGAGACGGCGGGGGCGCGCTGCAGGGGTCACGTGCAACTGCGGGACGGCCGCGCCTATGTCCTGCTCACCGCGATGGTGGAGCTGATCGGACACGAGGAAATGGGCGGCTCACGCCGTCCCGACGGACTCGAGCACCGCGCCAGCAAGGGGCGGCGGACGTGGCTCGACGAGCGCGCCGCCCTGGCAGGTGCCCTCGGACGCAGCGTTCAACCGTATTGTTTGATCGTCGGCGGGGGACAGAACGGTCTGATGCTTGCCGCGAGGCTGAAACGGCTCGGCGTTCCTGCTCTCGTGATCGATGCGCTGGAGAAACCCGGCGACGGCTGGCGCAAGCGCTACCGCTCGCTCTACCTCCACGATCCGGTCTTTCTCGATCATCTTCCCTATCTGCCCTTTCCGGATCACTGGCCGCTCTACACCTCCAAGGACAAGATCGCCGATTGGCTGGAGGTCTATGCCAAGGCGATGGAGATCGATTACTGGGGTGGCAGCCTTTGCACGGCTGCTCGCTACGATGAGAGCTCCGGCGAATGGTCGGTCGCAGTCACGCAAGGCAGCGAGATCTCAATGCTGCGACCCACACACCTGGTTCTCGCGACCGGGCTTTCGGGAGCCAAGCGCGTACCCGCCATTCCCGGCGCGGAACGCTTTCGCGGGCTGCAGTATCACTCGTCGGAGCATCGCAGCGGAGCGGGTTTCGCGGCCAAACGTTGCGTGGTCATCGGCTCGAACAATTCGGCGCATGACATTTGTGTCGACCTCTGGGAGCACGACGCGCAGGTGACGATGATTCAGCGCTCGCCGACGATTGTCGTGCGCGCGGATACGATGCGCGAAGTCTCCAAGAACATCTATTACGCTCAACCCGGTGCAAACATCGACCTGGCAGACCTGATGTTTGCGGCCAACCCGTTTCGCCCGCGCACGCTTGCCGAGAAGGGCTTCACCGACTACCTGCGCCAGATCGATGCGGACTTCTACCAGCGCCTGGAGCGCAGCGGCTTCAATCTCTGGCACGGCGAGGATGAGACCGGCTTTTTCATGGCCTACTACCGCCGTGCCGGCGGCTATTACATCGATGTGGGCGGCTCGGAGCTGATCGCCTCGGGGGAGATCCGGGTGCAGCGCGGCGCGGTGAAGGAGATCCTCGCAGACGGGCTGCTCATGACCGATGGTGCGTTCGTGCCGGCGGAAGTCATCGTGTATGCGACCGGATATCGGCCGATGAGCGAATGGGTCGGCAAGCTCATCTCCCCCGAGGTCGAACGCAAGATCGGCCCGTGCTGGGGTCTGGGCTCCGGCACCGAGTGCGACCCTGGCCCGTGGGAAGGCGAGTTGCGCAACATGTGGAAGCCCACGGCGCAGGAGCACCTGTGGTTCCAGGGCGGCAACATCATGCAAGGGCGCTTTCATTCGCTGCACCTCGCCCTGCAGCTGAAGGCGCGGTTGGAGGGCGTGCCGACGCCGGTTTATCGTGCGCCGCAATCGTGAATGTCGGGTCGTGGTGAGATCGCTGGTAATCTATTGAAAAATAAGTCTCTCAACGGGAGTCGGGCCATGAAGCGCATCGGTGACATGCTGTGCCGTAGCAGTCTGCTGCTATTGCTGGTGGCGAGTGTGGGGTCCGCGGACGCTAAAGGCGAGCGGATCGTGATTTACGGAGCCACGGGCGCGATCGGCGGCGTCATCGCGCAAGAGGCTTTGAGTCGCGGCGACACCGTCATCGGGGTTGCTCGCGATCCCACCAAGCTCAACATCAACGATCCCAACTACAAAGCCGTCGCCGGCGATGTCGCCGATCTGGACAGCTTCAAGCGCATTACGCAGGGCGCGGATGCCGTCATCATCTCGGTGTTGAGCCACGGCGGGAACGAAGCGCCCGAAAATTCCGTATCGGCGCGAGCGGCGAAGGTCGCCGTCGAAGCTTACGAGGGCGTCGCGGTCAGTCCTCACGTAATTCAGATTGGCGGCGCTCCGACGATGTACGAAACGCGCGAGGCGATGCTCGCGCATATGCACCTTCCGGCCGGCAGTCCGATGTACGGGATCATCTTTGGACATCTGATCGCTCTGCAGACCTACAGGGCAAGCCACATCAGGTGGACAGTGCTCACACCACCGCTGGATATCCAGGGATGGAAGATGGGTGCGCCACCGCGGCCCCATCGCACTGGCAAATACCGCGTGTCTACGACCGCGCTCGTGCAGGATGCGGACGGTCATAACGCGATCAATGTCGCTGATCTTGCGGTTGCAGCCGTTGATGAGGCTGAACATCCACGCTTTATCGGCAAGCGATTTACGGTGGGCTACTAGCGGTACGGGCAAAGGCGCGGCTACGCCGGCGAGTCCGTTGCGAGGGGGAGCAGTGAACTGCGGCCCGAGAAACTCGCGCGCACTGTGCTATCGTTATCGGTCCTCCAAAAAAGGCCTCTCATGCAGCAGCAAAGCGGCCGGGCCCCCCTGCGGGTACCGGCGAGACTCGGCGATTACTCGGTTAACGCGCGGATCGTGGCGATCAGCGCACTGGCGCTGGCGGTTGGCGCCGTGGCGGCCCTGGTGGCCGACGGTCTGCAGAAGCTCATCGGACTGATTACGAACCTGGTCTTTTATCAACGGGTCGCGACTGGCCTGGTCGCGCCGGGTCTGGGTGAGCATCACTGGTGGCTGATCGTCAGCGCGCCTGTGCTCGGCGGTCTCATCGTGGGACTCATGGCGCGGTATGGTTCCGAGGCGATCCGCGGGCACGGCATGCCGGAGGCGATCGAGGCGATCATGCGCGGCGGGAGCAAAATCAGCCCTCGCGTGGCCTTGTTGAAGCCGATATCCGCGGCGATCTCCATCGGCACCGGCGGCCCGTTCGGCGCCGAAGGCCCCATCATCATGACGGGGGGCGCCTTTGGCTCGCTGATGGCGCAGTCGCTCTCTCTGACCGCCGATGAGCGCAAGACGTTATTGGTCGCCGGCGCAGCCGCCGGCATGGCGGCCACATTCAACGCGCCCCTGGCATCGATTCTGCTGGCCGTCGAATTGTTGCTGTTCGAGTTCCGGCCGCGCTCTTTCGTGCCGGTGTCCATTGCAGTGGTCGTCGCAACAGCGATGCGCTGGCACTTGCTTGGCGTTACGGCGCTCTTCTCGACGGAGCACGCGCTCCCGACGCTCACGCCGATCGTTCTGCTTCTGTGCGCCGCGGCGGGTATCGTCGGCGGATTCGTCGCATGGTTCGCGACTTCCCTCGTGTATTTGTCCGAGGACGCGTTTCGCAGGCTGCCGATTCACTGGATGTGGTGGCCGGCAATCGGCGGCCTCATCATCGGAGTCGGCGGCCTATTCGAGCCACGCGCGCTCGGCGTGGGCTACGACGTGATCGGCACCTTGTTGGCGGGCCATGCCACGCTGGCACTGATCGTCGGCATCCTCGTTGTCAAGACGCTGATCTGGAGCCTGTCGCTCGGTTCCGGCACATCCGGTGGCGTGCTGGCACCGGTGTTCATGATCGGCGCGGCGCTGGGCTCTTTGCTGGCCTATGTGTTTCCGCCGGTCGCGCCGGGTTTCTGGGCGCTGATGTCCTTGGCGGCAGTGGTGGGAGGCGTGATGCGCAGCCCCCTGACCGGCGTGGTGTTCGCAATGGAGCTGACGCATCAGTGGGACGCTCTCATGCCCCTGGTGGTCGCATCGACAGTCGCATTTCTGCTGTCGGTGCTGGTGCTCAAGCGCTCTGTGTTGACCGAGAAGGTGGTGCGCAAGGGTACCCATCTGACACGGGAATACTCCATCGACCCGTTGGAGATCTTTTTGGTCGGCGAGATCATGCCCAACAGCTTCCTGGGCTTCCAGAGCGGTGCCAGCCTCGCCACTGCCGTGCAGGAGGCGGAGGCGACGTGGTCCGGGGTCGGAAAGCAGAAACTCGCCGACATCCAACGCCTGTACCCCATTCTCGATGCGGCCGACCATTTGGTCGGAGTGGTGACGCGTCAGCAGCTGCTCAGCGCCGGGGTCCGGCTCACCGCAGATTCGCCCGCGAACATCGATGACCTGATGGTGAGGGACGTGGTCGTGGGATATGCCGACATGACGCTGCGTGAGCTGGCCAACCTGATGGCGGAGCGTCAGGTGACGAGTGTTCCGATTGTCGACCGCAAGAACGGACGCCTCGTGCTGGGCGTGATGGCGCTCGATCACGTGCTGGAGGCCCGTCTGCGGGATGTCAACGAAGAGCACAAGTCGGAGCGGGTACTGGATTGGCTGCAGATCAGTGCGCTCGGCGGGGGTCGTGTTCTGGTGCAAAGCCAGCCGGAGGGTAAGCGCTCCGAGACCGAGTCGGAGTGAGCGGCGCGGGATCTCGGACGTTTCACGCTCGACGCCATCGAACGGACCGCGTGGCGGGAGAGCGGCAAGTCGGCGACGGTGCGCTCATCCTGGGCTTGAGCCCGCCGGGACCCGCAGTTCACTGTGACCGACCGCGATGGCGATGACGAGGCCAACGCACTGTTCGCCGCCGGCCGGCCGAGGTGCGACTGCCGGCTTGCCACAGTCGCCGCCGGGAGTACCATCCCCTTCGAGACTTCCGTCGGTGACGAGTCATCCGGTGTTCTCGGCTCGACGAGAGAGGGGGCAATGAACGGCATCCACGACCTGGGCGGATTGACGGGATTCGGCCCGGTCCGCGCAGAGAAGAACGAACCGGTCTTTCACGAGGACTGGCAGCGACGCATTTTCGCGCTGAACATGGCCGCGCTCGCGTTTCTGGGGCCGGTCGATCGCGCTCGGCATGCGATCGAGCGCATGAATGCGCTGGAGTATCTGACGACGAGCTACTACGAGCATTGGATTGTCGCGATCGAGACGATGGCCAAGGATCTCGGCTACCTGACCGATGAGGAAATCCAGACGGGCCAGGCGGGTCATCGCAAGCCGACACCCCATCCGGCCCCCAGCGCCGCGATGATCGAAGGGTTGATACGCGGTGGCATGCCGGCCAATCGTGATGACTCTCAGGTGAAGCCGGCCTTCGACCTCGGTACCAAAGTGCGCGCGCGCAACCTCGAGATTCCCGGGCACACCCGGCTTGCCAGGTACGTGCGCGGCAAAGCCGGTGTCGTGACAGCGCTTCACGGGTGCCACGTATTTCCTGACACCGTCGCGCACGACAAGGGCGAAAACCCACAGCCACTCTACACCGTCAGGTTCGAAGCCAAAGAGCTCTGGGGCGACAACGTCACTCGTCGCGACTGCGTCTATATCGATCTGTGGGAAACGTATCTGGAGCCCTTGCACGAAGGCCAATAGCATCATGAGCCAGCACGACGACTCTCATCACGGTGCGCCGGCACGCCAGTTCAGTCGCAGCGACCGCTCTGACGAGCACAACAGAGACTTGGCGGAGCGAGTGGCCAAGATCGAATCGCTGCTGATAGCCAAGGGCCTCGTCGACAAGCAAGCGCTCGATCGACTCGTGGAGCTCTACGAGCATGACCTCGGGCCCATGAATGGCGCCAGAGTTGTCGCGCATGCGTGGGTGGATGCGGCGTTCAAACGGCGCTTGCTGGAAAATGCGACTGCCGCCATCGCTGAGCTTGGCTTCGGCGGGCTGCAGGGCGAGCACATGGTGGTCGTGGAGAACACACCGCAAGTTCACAACGTGGTCGTATGCACCTTGTGCTCCTGCTATCCCTGGCCGGTTCTCGGACTACCTCCGACTTGGTACAAGGACGCTGCTTACCGGTCGCGTGTGGTCACGGACCCTCGCAGCATCCTGGCTGAGTTTGGTACGGCGCTGGCAGACGCTGTGGAAGTGCGTGTCTGGGATAGCAGCGCCGAGATCCGGTATCTGGTGCTTCCGGAACGTCCCGCGGGCACTGAGCATCTGAGCGAAGATCAGCTCGCCCAGTTGGTCGATCGGGACTGCATGATCGGCCTCAAGAAGGTGCGGCGCTCGTGAGCGAGCAGCGACTCGCCAGTCCCGCGATCGCCGAAATGTCCGGCCCATGCGCCCTGCCGCGCCAGAGCGGGGAGCTGGTCTTCAACGATGACTGGGAGCGGCGTGCGTTTGCCATTGCCGTGAGCCTCGCCGACCAGGGCCATTTCGCATGGCGCGAGTTTCAGCAGCAGCTGATCGAGTCCATCGCTCAGGCCGAGCGGCGCGATCCGCAAAATCCCAGTCGCGATTACTATGAGAGCTGGCTGGTGTCGCTCGAGGCACTGCTGCGTCGCAAGCGACTTGCGGAGGATTGAGGTCGCGCAGCGGAGCGCGGCTATTCATTGGCCTGTGATGTCATCGCCGCGACACTGTTGAGCGCGGTCTCATACAACTGGTAGCTGTCGGGGTAGACCGCGGCGACTGGCGGGAGGCCGGCGATTCACTCGCCAATGCGGGCGGTCGCGCGAGCCAGCCCATATTGCGCCTTGGCGTACTGCGTGAGGGCGCGAGCATAGTCGTTGCGTGCCTGGGTGAGATCTTCCTGCGCCTGGATGACCTCCAGCACGGCATACACCCCGAATTCGCGCCGTTGCTCGCTCAGCTTGAGGCTCTCGTCAGCAAGCTCGACGCTGCGTCGAGCCGGAGCCGTTTGATCCAGAGCCGCACGTGCGGCTTCGTAGGCGTCCACGACCTGCCGAGAGATGTCATCCTGCAATCGCGTGTTGAGCAATTGCTGGTGCCGCTGCGTCTGCACGCTGACGCGTAATAGCTCGGTGCGGTTGATGATGCCCCGCGCGATACCCCCGGTCCAGCTGCTGCTCGTAGTCCTGTGAGATCCTCAGCGCTTCGCTCGCAATGTCCTGAGCAGCCACCGCGTTTACCAGGTCGAAGTAGGCGCTGGCCGCGGCGAACAGCACGTCATTCTTCTGCGCCTCGGTGTCGAAGTCGGCGGCCGCCTGCAGTTGCTTTGCGACGAGCTTCCCAAAGAGGGCGCTACCGAGATCGAGCGGCAGGTTCACCGAGATCGAGCGCTGATAGAGCTCCTGGTTGACCGATGAGACCGTGCCGCCGCGAATTCCAGGCCGTCGTGGACTTTTATCAGGCCCTGGCGGATGAGCAGCGCGTGGAGTTCTGGCGATCGTCAAGTCCATCGTTGCGCTCCACGGCGGCCGGTTGAGCATCGACAGCGTGCTCGGGCGGGGCACAGAGGCCTCTCTGGTCTTTGCGAGGGAGACCGCGGACCCGGTGTCGGCGGGCGGGGGAAACGAGGCGCGCTGGGCGGGCGCCAAGTCGCAGCTAAGTCTTTGATCTGTTGGGCCTGTCCACCCGCCACCTACGGGGGTCCGCGAATCGAGGGAGGCTCATTCAAAGTGCGCAGCACGTGTCGGATTGCGGCGCATTCGCTCGTCATTAGGTAGGCGCCCTATCTGGAGGTCCCATGAAGAAGCCCGGATTCCTACCCATCCTTGTGCTGGTTCTCCTGCCCCCCTTGTCGGGTGCGCAGCAGACGAAGGGCACACCCTACGCTGCAATGGCCCCCGTCGAGCAATACCGCATTGCAGATCCCAAAGACGAGATCGCCCTCGCGCGCTCCGCGGCGCCGCCGTCCATTTCCGCCGATGCCGAGGTGCTTGTGCTCGGCAGGCGCGGGTACGAGACTGCAGTCAAGGGCAGGAACGGCTTCGTGTGCTTTGTGGAACGCTCATGGACCGCGGGTTTCGACGATCCTGAGTTCTGGAATCCCAAGCTGCGCGGCCCGAACTGCTTCAACCCGGCAGCCGTGCGCAGCGTACTGCCGCAGTACTTGCAGCGCACCGAATGGGTACTGGCTGGAGTCGGCAGGACGCACATGATCGAGAAGGCGCGAGCCGCCTTTGCCAACGGCCACTTTACTGCCCCGGAAGCGGGTTCGCTGTCTTTCATGCTGTCGAAGCAGGGTTATCTCAGTGACGACTCGGCCGGCCCCTGGCTACCCCATGTGATGTTCTTCGTTCCGCACGGGCTGGCGGCGGCCTGGGGCGCGGGGCTGAAAGCCTCACCCATCCTCGGCGCCGACGGCAGTTCGTTCGAACCGAGCGTGTTGTTCATCCCCGTGAGACGCTGGTCGGACGGCTCTCCCGCGCCGTCGCCGTCCAGCGAACACCAGCACAGCCCCTGAAGTCCTCGTGACCGCGATCGGGCAACAGCCACTGAGCAGTCCTGTACGAATCCCGAGAGCTGTCGTCCGCGCGCCACGGCTGAGCGCGCTGATACCCGGACTTCGAGCGTCGCGGCGGTTCTTACCCGTGTTCCCGGTTGATGCATACATCACCATCGCGTTTGCCACCCGAGAAGGATGGCGAGGTTCGCATGAGGTCGAGGTGGTCCATCGACGCCGACGGAGTGACAATGCATGCGCGGTTTGAAAATACGAAGGGCGAGGTTTTCTAGCAGAGCGGTCACAAGGTGATGTCCAGCACGAGAGTCCGGCAGGAAGCCGAGGGGCAGCCTTGAAAGAAGGCGGCTCACCAGACCTCGTGATCTGCACCAGCCCTTGTCCGTACGGCAACGAGAGACGGGTAGCGGAGGCGCGCGGTGCGCAAATTAGCAGCTAAGTCTTTGATCTATTGGCTCCCCGGGTTGGAATCGAA
>Ga0105238_10000773_pt1 | contig 33267 bp, 27 predicted proteins | sample KBSC34metaG_FD_81526 | JGI IMG/M metagenome (GOLD analysis project Ga0105238, IMG submission 81526) | Corn rhizosphere microbial communities from Kellogg Biological Station, Michigan, USA - KBS C3-4 metaG | ecosystem: Host-associated > Plants > Roots > Rhizosphere > Soil | place: Michigan, USA...
GCAATTCGCGCTTGCGCCGCTGAAAACCGAAGCTCGGGAACCACTTCATGACTCACTCTCCTCCGGCTTGACGTACATCACCGACCCAATCGCTTCGACAATCCGCTCCCATCGGCCCAGATCCGAGGCCAACTGCTTTTTCCCCTTGGCCGTGATTCGGTAATATCGGGCTCTTTGCTTGCTCTCGGACTGCTTCCATTCAGATTGCACCCAACTCTGACGCTCCAATCGATGGAGGGCCGGATACAGTGATCCAGTCTCCACCTGAAGAACATCTCCAGATTGCAAACGTAAAGCCTGGACAATGCCATAACCATGCTGCGGCCCCCATTGCAGCGTTTGAAGAATGAGCATGTCGAGTGTTCCCTGCAACAGCTCAATCCGATTCTTATACTGGTCCTTTTCGCCCATAGGTGTAGACAATCTACTCCCACTGGAGGTAGATTGTCTACTTGGCCTTTGTGTTCCCGATAAATTACGCAGCCTCGAAGGACTTCTTCTGGTTTTGGGTTTGGGAAGCGCCGGATTCGACCGTTGTGCCATCTCATGATTCGCCAGCAGACCTGGCAGGTTTCTAAACGTCGTAGTCGTCGCTGGTTTGCAGATGTGGGAATCGCTCTGCGATTTCCAGGCCTGTCGCTAGACAGGCGTCATCTGCAGACCGGTTCAATCGGTCAGAACAGGAGGGCGGTAGACCTCGCCTCTGGCGAGCACAACCCATGCAATACGTGCCAGCTTGTTAGCCAGCGCCACGCGACGCCTCGCTCCAGCAGCGAACAGCGGATCCGGTTTACCACTGCCGTGCGCCTGACGATCCAGCGCTCGAGTACTCGATGCAGAGACTGCAAATCCAACTGCTCATCAGTCTTGATCGACACAAACCGCATGGGAGGGCGGATGAGCTGCTTCGGAATTCGCTTCGGCATCAATTGAAGTCGTTCTGGTTGGTCTCTGATCGTTGGGTGGGATTCGGGCGACCTGATGAGCCATTCGACAAGAATGGGCATCCGAGGATCCGGGCGTTGGCGGCCATGGAATGGGTACAGCGCGAGTCTGAAAAGTGAAGCTTGCGCCCGGGAAATCGTGGCCACCCAGTTCTTGTCAACAGGTACTTTCCCTAAGCCATTCATTCCATTCTTCAAAAACCTTTCACCGCATTGCAGTCTGATTCTCACTTCCAGTCACAATGGAGTTCATAGTTCAAAATCTCACGCGAGGAGCCAAGCGCACGCAAGTCCGCACTGGGAGTCGTACTGCGGCACTTGTTCCCTTGGTCCCGTGGTCCCCTAAGTCCTTTGCTGAGAAACACCTACAGCTAAGCCCAATGGCAAGACATATTTGTAGCGCACCCCCCGCTGTAAACCCATGAGAGTAGGATTTTTGCTCCAAGAAGCAGCAGGAAGGGGTACTGAGAGAGTTTCCGGAAACGGACAGATAAGGACTGGGCTCACTTTACATGATTCAACTGGCAAAATAGCTGCCAGATCAAGAGCCACCGGCAGGGGCGATGGTCTCCATCAGAACGCAGGACAAGCCAAGTCGCAGACCGTGAGCGCATTATTCCTCTACCCATTATTTTTCTACTAGGACAAACCCTAGGTCTGCAGCGCATCCAATCAGCAGCCAGAATGGGCCCCGGGCTGGAGCGCATCTGGTCATGTCGAGCTCCGTCCCAGCTGAGCGCCCGCCGCAAGACGGGCGCTTCGCCTTGGCTTTCTTTCTGGCCCTGCACTCACATCTTCTTCTCGCTAGAATCGTTGGCCCCGAAACAGAAGAATCTTGCTTCTCTACTCCGCGTTGTTTCCCATCCGTGAGATGTGGTGCGAAGCGTCTGCGGCTTCTAGTTCCGCAATTCGCGCACGAAGAACCCGCTTCAACTCGGCCACGCTATGCGGATCGTGAGCTTTATCGTTCTCGAAACTGTGCAACACAGCCCGCAGCGAGTCGAGCAGATTGTGATCAGAATGTATCTCCAAGTTTCCTCTCCGGAAATGAATACACGTGTGGCTCTCATGCGAATGGCACACCTTGCCGTTCGCTTGACGAAATCGCCAAACGGCAAGCTGGCCAGGCTTGGTAATTTCGCTCTGGTTCGCTTTTCAGGGTCGTGCGGGGAAAAACGGTGTGCAGAGATTCGGAGGGAAACGGGATTAACCCATACCCCGTACATCGCTACATTGCGATGGTCCCACAGGATTGTTCGATGTGATGTGAGGTAAATCACATTACTTGCGGACTTCCGGCAAATCCTTGCCCTTTCCTACTTGAACCCTTGTCCTACTTGAGAAGGAGGAAGCGCCACTCAGCGGCAATTTCCCGGCCGGCCACTAGTCCAGAGCGATCCCCATGCGCCTCGCCAGAACGCGATCCCACTGGCTGACCCGGCTCTCGAACGTGTTCTCCCCATCGTGCTTCAAAATCGCCGCCCTCACCGCATAAGCCCACATGTCGAAGTCGCGCATCTTTTCACCGTTGTCCGGATCGGCAAGCGACATCTCGCCAAGTTTGTATACAGCTGCAACCAGCTCATCGATTACTGAGTAGTAGCCCCGTTTCGCGATCAGTCCCCCTACCATTGCACTGATCGCCTCCTGATGGTCAGCGTCGCTCGACGCTCCCCGAAATTCTGCGCGATTCATCCCGAGTGTCCTCTTGGCAGAGTTCTTCCTGCGTCACTCTATGGCGATCATCAAATCCCTGGCCTACCCTGTCAACTGATTCAAGAGTAACGAGTAACCGTAACTGCATCCACGTAACGATTCCGGTCTTCAATCGCTGCAAGCAGACATTGCGTAAACGTTTTTCTCCTGTTTATACTCGAAGCTCTCAACCATGAAGGCGTTCCGTCTGACATTCAGAGCTCTGCTCCTGATCTCGCTGCTTTCTCCATTCGGTCTCCGGGCCTTTGGCAGCCGGATCGGTACGCCTTCGTGCCATGTTCCCACGCCCGCCTCCGCTGAAGACCACCAGGATCGGGCCGGCAGCTTCTCACTGGATTCAGTCCTCGCTGTACCACCGCATCGATCGCCGGCCCACCGGACGCACCGCCTGCGCGGTAAGAGAATCAGCGTGGACACATCGTTTGTTCTCGTTCCCACGCTCCCGCCCTTAACGAGACAATCCTTTTCGGCAGTCACCCTGCACATACGGGATCTGGACGGTCCCAATCCGTCTCGCGGTCCTCCCGCCCCCTCCCTCTAGCTCCACCCCTCAGCCCAAACCTTTGATCATCGACTTGTATTGAGCGCCGCATTTCAGCCGTGGTGTACCTCGTCCAGGCGTGATCGAGATCGACTTCACTCACCGCCGTTGCATCATTTTGAGGCTCAAGTTTAGTTTGGATTCCCCTCGCATTCTTGCCTGGGGGGAATTCAACGGACTAGCACCCACCTCCATGGGAACTAGTCCGAACAGGGTTGGCACGCCCGGGGAAGGCGGATCCAACCCATTGCGTCAGCCAGTCGGCCCTTGTGCCGAACGCTGCCGTCGCGAGCAGTGGTGTCCGCCCCGGCCACCACTGCCCGCTTTTCACCATCCACTGTTTCTAATGAATCAACGCGTCTCCCGGCATCATCCATTGTGAAAGCAACTTCCCCATTTCAAATCTGGAGGTTCTCTGTGAAGATTGCCGCTACCATCGCCCGCTACCTGCTGGGCGTGATTTTTGTCTTCTTTGGATCGAATATGCTCTTTCACTTCCTGCCCACGCCGCCGATTCCCCCGGGCCCGCTCGCCGACCTCACAAGAGCTTTTTCCGTATCCCACTATGACGTCGCCATTGCTTTCTTCCAGATCGCTCCGGGAATCCTGCTGCTCATCAATCGCTATGTCCCGTTGGCGCTGACGGTTCTGGCGGGGATGATCATCAACATCGACCTTATCCACATCACCATGGCTCCCTCTGGCCTTCCCATGGCCGCTGTCGTCAGCCTTCTCTGGCTCCTTGTCTTCCTTCGGGTGCGGTCCAACTTCGCTGGGATCTTTGAGCCCGCTCCCCAGCGCTGATCCGGACTGCATCCATACAATAAGGGAGTCATGATCGAGTACCTCTACCTCGGACGCGTGACTTACGATGACGCGCTGCGTCTTCAGGCAGAGGTCTCAGCCCTGCGTCTCCAAGGTCTCATCGAAAACACGCTCCTCCTCCTCGAACACCCGCCAGTACTCACTCTCGGACGCAATGCAAGTCGCGCCAATGTCCTCGCATCTGACGAACTGCTCTTGAGCCGCGGCGTCACGCTCCACGAGATCAACCGAGGCGGCGACGTCACTTACCACGGCCCCGGTCAGCTCGTCGGCTATCCCATCTTCGATCTCCGCAGTCTTCAGAACTCCAAAGGTGGCCGTCTTGGCCCCGTGGACTTCGTCCGCACAATGGAAGAAGCCCTGATCCGGCTCTGCGGAGTCTACGGCGTCCGGGCCGGCCGCATCGCGGGACTTACCGGTGTCTGGTGCGGCCTTCACGACCAGCAGCCCGGCCCCGCTCGCGAACGCAAAATTGGCGCCATCGGCATTCACGTTTCCCGCGGAATTACCTCGCACGGCTTTGCCTTCAACGTCACCACCGACCTCCGCGACTTCCAACTCATCAATCCCTGCGGCATCACCGACAAGCCGGTAACCAGCCTCAACCTCGAAGTCCCCGAAAATGTATCCCTGCCTTCTCTCGAAAACATTTCCCATCAGGCCGCCCGGCAGTTCGGCCAGGTCTTCTCGCAGCAGGTCCTCGCTGTCGAATCCCTCAATGCTCTTCGTGCTCAGGCCGAAGCTAAAAGAAACTTCCCGGCCGATGACTCTCCCCTTCAAATTCCCAACGAAGTGCGCCATCTGCACGCCGATCCCGACCGCCCCATCCGGACCTGAAGCTCGCCCGAGAGGATTTTGCGCGATGAGTCGGAGTAAACTCAGCTCTCCTGAAAAGATCCGGAGCCGGGCGGCTGGGGTGGAAAGCCAGGAGCTAGAGGCTAGAAGCTCCATCAAGCGTACGTGCCGCAATTTATAATCCGGCTGGAGCCTGGCCCGATATCCCGCCTCGCGGAGTGAACGATTCATGCCAACCGACGTCATCATGCCCCAGATGGGCGAGTCGATCGTTGAGGGCACCATCACCAAGTGGCTCAAGCAGATCGGCGACTCCGTCGAAAAAGACGAGCCGCTCTTCGAGATTTCCACGGACAAAGTCGACGCCGAGATTCCCTCTACTGTTTCGGGAATTCTCACGGAGATCAAATTTCCTGAAGGCGCGACCGTTGAAATCAACACCGTCGTCGCAATCGTCTCCGAAAACGGCTCCTCAGCCGCGCAGCAAGGCAGCACCAAGCCAGTTCCCGCGGCGAAGCCCCAATCGGCCGCACCGCAGATGCCGGCGAAGCTGGAGTCAGCCCCACCGCAAGTGGTAGTCATGCCCCAGATGGGTGAATCCATCTTCGAAGGCACGATCACCAAGTGGCTGAAAAAAGTGGGCGATTCCGTTCAGAAAGATGAGCCGCTCTTCGAAATCTCTACCGACAAAGTCGATGCTGAAATCCCCTCGCCCGTCGATGGCACCCTCACGGAGATCCGCGCCCAGGAAGGCGAAACCGTTCAGATCAACGCGGTCGTCGCCGTTATCGGCGGGTCCGGCACTTCCATCGGCACCACTCCGGCAGCAGCCCCGCAATCACAAGCGACGCAGGCTCCGCAGCCGGTTCCAACTCATGTTGCATCGCAACCGCAGTCGGCACCACCGCAAGGGACGCAGGTGGTCAAATCCTCACCTCTCGTCCGCCGCATCGCCAAAGAACACAACATCGACCTGACCCTCGTCCCAGGCACTGGCTCCAACGGCCGCATCAACAAACAAGACATCCTGGGGTACATCGACAAAGGAATAGCCTCACCGCAGGTGTCGCAGTCGGGCGCACCGCAGGTGCCAGTGCGCCCCACGCCAAAAGCCCTGACAGCAGATGTTGTCCCACTCACCAAGATGCGCGCCATCATCGCCCAGCGCATGGTCGAGAGCAAGCGAATCAGCCCGCACGTCCACTCCGTTTACAAGGTCGACATGACCCGCATCGTGCGTCTGCGCGACCGCGAGCGCGCGGCCTTCGAGCAGCGCCACGGCGTCAAGCTCACCTACATGCCTTTCATCGCTGTTGCTGCCATCGAAGCCTTGCGCCACCACCCCATCGTCAACGCATCGCTCGTCGACAACTCTATCCACTACCACGCCAACATCAATCTCGGCATCGCCGTCGCTCTCGAGTGGGGGCTCATCGTGCCCACCGTTCGCGAATCCGAAAAGCGCAACTTCTCCGACCTCGCCCGCGCCATCGCCGACCTGGCAGGCCGTGCTCGCACCAAAAAGCTCTCCCCCAACGAAGTCGGCGGATCGACCTTCACCCTTACCAATCCCGGAATCTTCGGCGACGAATTCGGCATCCCCATCATCAACCAGCCCGAAGCCGCCATCCTCGCCATCGGCGCGCTTAAAAAAGAGCCGGTCGTCCTCACCGACGCCGAAGGCAACGACGCCATCGCCATCCGCTCCATGCAGTACTACTGCCTCGGCTTCGATCACCGCATCATCGACGGCGCCGACGCCGGCAAATTCATGAGCGAATTCAAACGCCAGCTAGAATCTTGGGACAGGCCCCTCGCATAGGTCGTTGCCCTGCTAAATATGCCTGACTCGCTGGAATAGATTCTGTGCCCCATTCATCGCAGCTTCACGGCGATGAGTGGGGAGTCGGTTTGGCGGCTGCGAAGCTACTTCCACGCCCACGCCAGCCCATCCGTAGAACTCCCCGTCGCAATCGTCCGCGTCACCTTCCAGCCTCCGAGATCGATCTCCGAAACCGTCCCCGCCCCATGCATGCACGACACATACGCCGTCTTGCTGTCTGGCGTCACCAGCACCTCCTGCGGATAATCCCCCACCGGAACACTCCGCGCCACCTGCATGGTCTTCACATCGATCACCGCCACTTTGTTTTGATCCGCCAGTGCCACCAGCAGCCACTTCCCGTCGGGAGTGACAGTCGATCCGTACCCCATCCCCTCCATCGGAATCCACTTCGCAACCTCGTTCTTTGCGGTATTGATAGCCGCCATCTGCGCTTTCGTCTGATCCGCCGTGAAAACCCACTCGTCATCCGGCGTCATCGAAATCCGCTGCGTATTCGCAGAAATCGGAATCACCTTCAACACCTTCCGACCCGGCACATCAATCACCGACACCGTTCCCGGCCCTACGTTCGCCGTATATGCCCGCTTGCCGTCATGCGAGAGCACCATCATGTGGCTCTGCTCCTGCCCCGTAGGAAGCGCCCCCATAACTTTCAGCGTCTTCGGATCGATAATCGTAATCGTCTTGTCCAGTTCCGTTGTGACGTAAAGCAATCCATCCTTCGGCCCGATCAGCGGACAATGCGGCCGCACCCCGTGATTGAACCCAATCGTCCCTACCACCTTGTGCGTTGCGAGATCAATCGCGGCAATGCTATCTCCGTCCGTCCCCGGCTTGCCCACGCCCGAGTTGCCGTAAATCGGCACAAACGCCGTCTTCCCATCCGACGACGCAATCACTTCGTGTCCCGTAGTGCCGCCCTCCGGCACCGTCGCAACCACCGACCCGCTCGCCGGATCAACAATCGCCAGGCTCTGCGTCCCCTTCACCGCAACCAGCAGCTTCGATTGCGCATTCACAAGACCCGCGCACACCACAACTCCAGCAACGACCACTTTAGAAATCCTCAATTGATAACCTCCGCAAGACATTACGGAATATATCGCACCGAGGCCGTATGCATTCACTCATGAATGCGCAGCCCATGGGTTGTAGCTCCCCGCGCTCCACGAGTGCCCCTCTGGATCCTTCACCGTGAACTCGCGGCTCCCGTATTCCGTGTTCTGAATCTCACGCACAATCTTCCCGCCTGCCGCCTTTGCCCGCGCATACATATCGTCCGCATCGGCCACGATGATGTACACACTGCGGGTTTCCACATCGCCTAGATCACCCGGCGTCTTGAACCCGCGTCCATACACATCGTCTTTATGCGAGCCCAGCATGATCATCCCGCCGCCCAGCGTAAGCTCAGCGTGACCAACCGTGTTGTTTGGCCCGGGGTACACTGCATGCTTCTCAAAACCAAAGACGTTGCACAACCACTCGATCGCCGCATTCGCGTCGCGATACCGCATCGACGGCATGATCGTAGATGGGGAACCAGTGACATTCACATTCATAAAAGCCTCCTCGGGATTCACTTACGCCGCTAGAATGCCAGAAGGCCTGCCCCAACATCTTGGAAGAATCGGAAGCAGACGGGATTGCTCTGTGGGTTCCCACAAAACTAAACTTCAGGGCGATCGCGTCAGGGCACGACTTTAGTCGTGCCGAAGCCATAAGCAAGCTGGCACTATTTCCGTCTTAGCCGGCCCTAATCCGCTCTGATGTGATTCGCCCACATCGTCCGCCGTGCCGAATATGTGCTCACATCCACACCCGAGAACGCCCGGAACTCATTCGCAAAGTGGGACTGATCATAATACCCGCAATCCAGCGCCAGCTCTGCCCACCGTACATCAATACCCGCATGCAGCTGTTTCACCGCTCTCTGGAACCGCTGCACTCGGCACCACACCTTCGGAGCCAGCCCGACCTCCTCGCGAAATACCTGCGAAAATCTCCGCTCGCTCCACCCGATCTGCCGCGCTGTCTCGTGCACACTCGCCACACTCGGTAACTCCGCAAAGTACCGCAGCGCAAAATTCACCTGCGGTGTCCGGCTACGTTTCACAAGCTTGTCTCTGAATCTCCCATGCAGATACCGCTCCATACACTCCAGTCGTCGCTCTGGCGATTCCATCTCTCGCAGCCGATCCCGCAAGTCTTCCGCATCCCCTCCCCAGATGCACTCAAGCGCAACACTTCGGTTGCTGAACCTGTCCGCCGCATCCGACGCGAAGATGGGAAACCCGCCAGGCTCGAAAACAATGCCAACCAGGTCTGCCATATCCGAGCTGTCCACAATCTCATACACTGATCGCGCCCCCACCACCAGCGCCGGCTTCACACAGCACTCAGCCGAACCCTCCAGAGAATCCAGGATGAAATCGCGTGACAGGCTCAGAATGATCTGTACGCAGCCGCTCGGCAGTATCCGCTCGCGGTGATGAGGAACATCGCCCGCCTTTGCATACCAAAGCGCACGAATGTAATTCGCGAGTGGCGCAGCGGGAATGCGCTCCAAAAAAAGCAAGGTGGCCTCCACGCCGTTATAGTACGCGCCAAACAGAGCCCGCAACCGCCCCCGCCTATCCAAACAGAATGTTCTCCGATAGGCTGTCTCTATGCCGCTCCCTGCTCGGGACGTCGAACTCATTCAAATCGTGGACATAGCCCTCGCCGACGCATCCCAACGTGCCGGCTCATGGCTCGCCTGCCGACCCGGATGCACGCAATGCTGTCACAGCGTCTTTTCCATCAATGCCCTCGACGCCGCTCGTCTCCAATCCGGCATGAAGGCGCTCGACGCTTCCGACCCCCACGCCGCTCAATCCATCCGACGCCGCGCGAAAGCCTGGCTCAACGAGCACGCCCCCGCCTTCCCCGGCGATCCCGCTACCGGCATCCTCGGCACCTCCGAATCCGATCAGGCCCGCTTCGAGGACTTCGCCAATGACGTACCCTGCCCCGCTCTCAACCCCGAAACCGGCCTCTGCGACGTCTACGCCTTCCGTCCCATGACCTGTCGCGTCTTCGGCCCTCCCGTCCGCGTCGCCGACAGTGATGCACTCGCCTGCTGCGAACTCTGCTTCATCGGAGCCACCGAAGACCAGATCGCCGCCTGCGAAATGCATCCCCCTCACGAACTCGAAGAAAATCTCCTCGCCGAAACCGGCGATCCCCGCGAAACCGTCGTCGCCTTCGCCCTCCTGCGCTGAACTCCCGCATCGATTGCTTTCAGATTCCAACTTGATCCGCGCTACAATGAAGCACTCCGGAGCGTCCTACCCAGGGAATCTCTCCTTTGGCCGAATCTGAGAGGCCGCGCCACGCCATGCCCGTAGCCCACCTCACCCTTGAACTCCGCATCGAACACGCTCAATCCCTCAAGGATCGCCGCCAGGTAGTCCGCTCCATGAAGGACCAGCTTCGCCAAAGCTTCAACATCTCCGTCGCCGAAATGGACGAGGCAGTAACCTGGCAATCCGCCACCCTTGGCATTGTTGCCATCTCCAGCTCGCGCAGCTATCTCCACCAGCTCATCGAAGAAGTCGAGCGCGCCGCCCGCCGCATGACCAACGAACTAGGAGCCGAACTAGCCGACAGCTTCTGGGAATACCTGGAAAGCTAATCCCACGAGCTGACCTCGAATCCACCATCACAATGCCGTTCTCTAACACCTGGTCTTTAGCCTTCAGTCCCTAGTCCCTGGTCCTTCTTCCCACCTATTCCCACCGCAGCGCGGTCACTGGATCCGTCTTCATCGCCGCCCGCGCCGGAATCAGCACCGCCACCAGCGCCACAATCCCCAGCATCACCGGCACCCCAATGAACGTTGCCGGATCACGCGGCCCGACATGGAACAGCACACTCTCCAGAACCCTCGTCAACACGAGCGATGCGCAGATTCCAATCGCTCCGCCAATCACGATCAGCCGCACACCTCCGCGCAGAATGAGAGCCAGCACATCCCCGCGGTCCGCACCAACCGCAATCCGAATCCCGATCTCCCGCGTCCGCTGCTGTGCCATAAACGCCACCACGCCATACAATCCAATCAAAGCCATCACCAGCCCAGTGCACGCAAAGAAGCTCAGCAACGCCGTCTCAAACCGCGGCCGATCCGCCAGCTTGTCCACCGTCGCCGAGAACTTCTCCATCTCCACCGGCACATTCGGATCGATCGGCGCAATGCGCGCTCGCACCATCCGTTCCAGGCTCGCGACTGGCAAAGCTGTCTCGATCAGCACCACTGTGTGCCGGTTCCAACTCTCGGGCCGATTCATACGCACTTCGTAGTACTCAGGATCATCCTGCCCAGTCAGGCCAGCGTTCTTCACATTTCCCGCCACTCCAACAACCGTGAATACCTCTTTGCCCAGAGAGAAGTACGGTTGAAACGTGGCATATCGCAAATGCTTGCCGACCGCATTCTCCTTGGGAAAGAGTCGCGCAGCCATCAACTGGCTCAGAATGATCGCATTGCTCCCGGTTGTCCTGTCTTCCTCCGTGAATGCGCGCCCCGCGACAATCGGAATTTGCAGAACGCCAAAATATTCTGGTGTGACCTTACGAACCACCACCGTTCCGCCGGTCCCATTCGGAGCGGCCGCCTTACCATTGACAAAGATCTCGGAAAGGCGGCTCTCATTACGCCATCCGTCCATATCGAGCGGCATGGATTCGCTTAGCGCGACCGCCGTTACACCCGGCGTACTCCGAAGCGATGCTTCGATGCGCAGGAAGAAGTCCATGTATGTCTGCATCGTTGGATATTGGTTTGGAGTAAGTGGAACCCGAAGAGCAACCACGCTCTGCGGCTCCATCCCGAGATTCTCTGCCTGAATGTTCCTGAAGCTCCGAACCAGCAACACGGCGCCCGCCAGCAAAATCATGCTGACCGCAATCTGCAACACAACCGTGACGTTCCTGATTCGCGCGTGCCTCACCGAACTGCTCGCGCGCACTGCCAGCACTTCAACCCTGTTTCCCTCCAAGGCAGGGATCACGCCGGCCACGCATGCGCTCACAAATGCTAGGAAGACGCCGAAAGCAATCACCCGAAGATCGACCCGCGCTTCAGCAAGGAAGGGTATTCCGGCTGGCGCGAAGGCGAAGAATACACGAAGCAACGCTGCTGCAAGCGCGCAGCCCAGTGCAGTTCCCGCCGACGCCAGAACCAGCGATTCGATCACTGCTTGCTGGAGGACTTGCATCCGGCTCGCACCAAGAGCAGACCTTACCGCCAGTTCGCGGCTCCGTGCTGCCCTTCGCGCTGACAGCAGGCCGGTCAGGTTGGCACTTGCGATGAGCAATACCGCAAGCACTGCACCCAGCAATACTTTCGCAGCCAGGTACGCATTCTGCATCTGTCGGTCGCGCAGTGATCGAACCTCAAGTCGAAAATCCTTGCGAATCTCCGCTGGAATCCATTGCTGCGTATGCAGAAACAGTGGCGTGATCTCCGCCTTTGCCTCCGCCACAGTAATGCCGGGCTTCAAACGCGCAAAAGCCCACATCGGGTACCCAATCCCAGCGTTCACAGTATGCTGCGCGGCAATATCAGTCTGCGCCGGCATCAGCAGGTCAACGGCCTGCAATCGCGGCATCTCGAAATCACGAGGCAGCACTCCAACAATTCGATAAACTTCATTGTCGATTTCAATCGGTTTGTTCAGTACCTCGGGGGACCTGTTGAATCTCTTCAACCAAAGAGAATCTGAGAGGATCACAGAACGCGGACCATGCGGTACATCTTCCTCCGACACAAAGTTACGGCCTGCCTCGACTCGCACACCCAGCACCGAAAGAAAACTCTGTGCTACGAGCGCACAATTTAGATGAAGAGGATTGTTCTCCGTGAGATTGCACTGCTGCACGCCGCGTTCGAACGTCATTGCCTCAAATGGCTTCTGGTTGTCGCGCCACTCATAGAAGAACCCTCCCAGCGTGAACTCCTGCCGCTCCAAGGACTGCACAAGCCCAACTGAGACTAGCTGCTCGTCTTGCGCATACGGCAAACTCCGAAACAGAATCCGGTCCACCACGCTGAACACCGCCGTTGTCGCCCCGATCCCCAGCGCCAGCGTCAGCACCGCCGTAACCGCAAACACCGGATTCCGCCGGAATCCCCGGAGTGCATACCGCACATCGCGCACCACGTTCTCAATCACAGGCAGCGTCACCCGATCGCGGTACGCCTGCCTCGCCTGCTCCGCTCCGCCCAGTCGCAACACTGCCTGTCGGCGTGCTTCCGCCTCACTCAGTCCTGCCAGCACCCCGTCCCGCGTGTGCTCCTCAATGTGGCTTTCAAGCTCTGCATCGAAATCAACTCCGGCGTGCACTCTCCCAACCAGCGCGCACAGCCGCATCCAAAGCGCCCGCAACCGCCGCATCCCGACCTCCTCCGCAACAACCGCCGCCGAGCCAACGCGCTCAATCTGCCCGCAGCGCCTCCATCGGATCCACCCCAGCCGCGCGCCGTGCCGGAATCCACGCCGCCGCAACCGCCACCATCGCCATCAATACCGGGACCAGCCCAAACGTCAGCGGATCGACCGCGCTCACCTCGAACAAAAAGCTATGCAGCACCCGGCTCAGCGCGATCGCTCCCGCCATCCCCGCCACACATCCCGCCAGCGCCAGGAACAAGCTCTCCCGCACCACGCCCAACACGATCTGCCACCGTTGCGCACCGAGCGCGAGTCGCAGCCCGATCTCTCTTGTCCTCCAGCTCACGATGTAAGCAATCAGGCTGTAGACACCAACCGCTCCAATCACAATCGCCAGCGCGCCAAACCCCAGCAGCAAAACCGCCAGCGCTCGCGGCGCCGCCACTGAGTTCGCCACCAGGTCATCCATCGTCCTCACCCGCGTTACGGGAACCGACGAATTGATTCCTGCAACCGCGCTTCGCAGTCCCGCCGAAGTCTCGCTCGCGCTCGTGTGCGTCCGCACCATCGCAAACATCACCGGCTGATCCCGGCCCGCCGTCAGCGGCAGAAACACCTCATCTTTGAAGCCCTCCTGCAGCCCGCCCTCAAGCGCATTCCGCACCACGCCCACCACCATCGATGCCTTCTCCGCATTCCACTCCGCCGGCGTCTTCTCATCCACAACGTCCAGCAGATGCTTCCCAACTGGGTTCTGATTTGGCCACAATCTCTGCGCGATGTGCTCATTCACCACAACCGCGTGCGTTGCTCCCGAAGCATCCTGCTGCTCCAGCAATCTTCCTCGCACCAGCCTCAGGTTCAGCACATCGAAATATCCCGGCGACACCACTCTGCTTGTCGCCAGTAACGCTCCCTGCCGAGCATCGCGTGGATGATCCTCCGCGTCGAAGATGTAGTTATCCGCCCGCCCACTCAACGGCAAGGAATCAGTCAGCGCCATGCTCTCCGCACCTGCGATCCCCCGTGTCCGCTCAAGCACCGCGCCGAAGAAGGACTGGCATCTGCCCTTCTCTTTGCATGCTGCCGCATCCAGCGCCACCTCGGCCGTCACAATATGATTCGTCTGAAATCCTGGATCCACCTTCGTGATCCGATACAGGCTGTGCAGCACCAGCCCCGCCGCCGTAATCACCACCACTGTCAGCCCGATCTGCGCCATCACCAGGATCTTCGAAATGCCAAATCGCGATCCCTGCCCCGCCAACCCGCGTCCACCTGTCCGCAGTGTGCTCAGCAGATTCATCCCTGCCATCTTCAGGGAAGGAATCAGCCCAAACACCAGCCCCGCAAAAATCGAAGCGCAGAGTGTAAACACCACGTCGCCCCAATTGAGCGACACATCTTGAACTCGCGGCGTATCCGCCGGCAGCAGCCCGACAAAAATCCTCAGGCTCGCAGCCGCCGCTCCCAGCCCCACCGCTCCCGCCGCCAGCCCCACCACCACGCTCTCCGACAGCAACTGCTGAACCAGCCTTCGCCCCGAGGCGCCCAGTGCGCTTCGCACCGCGATTTCACGCTCCCGAGCACTCGCCCGCGCCAGCATCAGGTTTGCTACATTCGCGCATGCAATCAACAGGATCAAACCCACCGCTCCAAACAACAGCAGGAGACGCGGCCGCATCGCCCCAGTTTGTGATTCAAGGAGCGGAACGACGGACATATCCGATGCCCATATATCCGGCATCCTGAACGGAAATACCGGCAGCAGAACTGCGTGCAGCCTTCTCAACTCCGCCTGCGCCTGCGCTGGAGTCGCTCCATCCGCCAGCCGCCCAAATCCGCGCAGATCGAACGCAAACCACGGATCGAAAACATCTCCACCCCTAAACGAAACCGGCACCACAAACTGCGTATCCGCATAGGGAAAATGCACTCCCGCCGGCATCACGCCGACAACCCTTCGCGAAACGCCGTCAATACGAATCTGCCGTCCTATTGCTGCCGAATCTCCGCCAAAATGCTGCCGCCAATAGCCATAGCTCAGCACCACGTCGTGATCTTCTCCCGCAACCGCATCCTGCGCAGAAAAGAAGTTCCCCAGAGCCGGCTTTACCCCCAGCTCATCTAACGCATTCACCGTCACCGACGCGCCAAACACCCGCTCCGGCACATCCGCATCCGAAATGTTCGATTCCGCATCCGCTCCATATCCGGCCACTGATTTCAAAGCAGTCGCATGGGCCCCAAGCTCTCGAATCCACCCCTTTGGAAACAGCGGCGAATTCGTTCCCGCTATCCGCACCAGCCGATCCTGCTGCGCATACGGCAGCGGCCGCAGCAGTATCGAATCCACCAGCGTATAGATCACCGCATTCGCGCCGATCCCCAGAGCCAGCGTCAACACTGCAGTCACCGTGAATGCCGGCGCTCGCCGCATCTGCCGCATCGCGAACCGCACATCTTGTAGAAAGCTTTCCAGCGGCGGCAGGGTCGCGCGCTCCCGGTATGCCTGTCTCGCCTGCTCCGCTCCGCCCAGCCGCATCAGTGCTTCCCTCCTCGCTTCATCCCTGCTCGCCCCGGCACGCATCCGCGCCTCCACATCCATGGCGATGTGGCTTTCCAACTCCGCATCGAACTCCACGGCCTTCCGCCGCACAAACACTCCGCGCACCCGCAACCAGAACGCTCTCTGCTTTCCCATTGCCCCGCTCCTCTACTCCGTCCGCAGTGCTTGCACGGGATCGACCGATGCGGCTCTCCGCGCCGGTAGCCAACAAGCGATCAGCGCAATCGCCCCCAGAAACACCGGCACCGCTACAAACGTCGCCACGTCATGCGGCTTGATCCCATACAGAAAGCTAGATGCAAATCGCGACAGCATCCACGCCACCGGCCACCCAAGCGTCATCGCTATCAACACCAGCACCATGCCCTGGCGGACAACGAGTCGCGCCACGTTGCCCGCATGCGCCCCCAGCGCCATCCGAATTCCAATCTCCCGCGTCCGCTTGCTCACCGCGTAGCTCATCACTCCGTACAAGCCCACTGCCGCCAGCACCGACCCAATCCCGCCGAACACGCCAAACAACGTTGCCGCCAGACGAGGCAGAAAGTACGCTGACTTCACGTGCTCCTCCATCGTCTCCTCGTTGAAGATCGCGATATTCTTGTCGAGCGCGTAAATCTGCCGCCGCACCGGCTCCGACATCGCCGCAGGATTTCCAGGTGTATGCACCACCAGCGTGTACCCCATCCCTGATGGATCTTCGGCGATGCTCTGCTCCAGCGACCGGTAAAGCACCGCTCGCGTATCTTCCCCAATCGTCCGCGATTTTGTGTTCCCCACGACCCCTACGATCTCGTATGTCCAGCGCCCGCCATGCACGTGCTTCCCAATTGGATTCGCACCCGGGAACATCTTCTCGGCAAAGGCCTCATTCACGATCGCAACCCGCGGCGCATTTGCGGCCTCATCGCCGAGGTCGCGTCCCGACAGCATCGGGATCCCCATCGCTCCGAAATATCCCGGAGTGATCATGTACAACTCTGTATTGGCATTCGGGGAATCCTTGCCTTCTCGACCCGCAATCGTGAACCCATCGCTACGATGCCCGCCCGACAGCATCGCGATATCCGTCGACACCGCTGCATCAACGCCAGGCAGCGCCGCCACCCGCTCCCGCAGTTCCCGCATAAACCGGCTGATCTGCTCTGGCGTGTACCCATTCAGCCGCGGATCCACTGACATCAGCAGCAAGCCCTGTGAATGGAAACCGAGATCGATGTTTGCTGCACTCTGCATGCTCCGCAGGAACAGTCCAGTCACGCACAACAGCACCACAGACATCGCAATCTGCGCCACCACCAGAACATTTCGTAGAGTTATCCGCCGTCCTGGCCTCGCCAGCGCATCCTCTCCCTTTAGCGCATTCGCGAGCATCGGTCGCGATGCCGCCCATGCCGGCGCCATCCCCAGCAACGCGCCACATCCAATGCTCACCACCAGTGTGTACACCAGCGTGCGCCAATCAAGAGCCACATACAGATTCAGCGGTATCGGTGCGGGAAAATGAAAAGCCGAAAGCGACTGCGTAGCCCACAACGACAGCAACACACCAAGCGCTCCGCCCGCGACACCCAGAAGCGTGCTCTCCATCAGCAGTTGGCGTCGCAGGCGCGCTCGCGTAGCGCCAAGCGCCAGCCGCACCGCCATCTCTTTCTGCCGTCCCGCCGCTTTGGCAAACAACAGGTTCGCAACATTCGCTCCCGCAATCGCCAGCAGCAAAATCACAATCACGCTGAGAGCCGATAGAAATGTCAGCACAGCATTTCTCTCGCGCGGCGGCAGCGACCCTGCCTCTTCAAATCTGAACGCGTTGTCCTTGTCTGTCTTGGGATAGGCAGCAGCAAACCGGTGCGCCATCGTGTCCAGCTCACTCGCAGCCTGCTTGCGCGTCACGCCATCTCGCAGCCGAGCCACCACAGCCAGCCAGTGATACTCGCGCGAGCCCTGTGGAGGCAGGTTCGCCGCCAGTTCCGGAGCAATCTCCAATGGAACCCAGAACTGTATATCCAGAATCTGCTCGACGCTGCGGAATGTTGCCGGTGCTATGCCGACCACCGTGAACGACCGCCCCGATAGCTTGATACTCTTACCGACAATCTGCGGATCGCTTCCGAATCGGCTTTGCCAGAGTCTCGCGCTCATCACGATCGCAGGCGACCGATTCCCCTGCGCAGCAAATCCACGACCGGCCACCATCGGCAGTTGCAGCACATCGAAGAAATTTGGCGTGACCGCCTGCCCCCACACGCGCTCCGGATCGCCGCCCCCGCTTATCGATGCCGGCAGCAACGGGTAATACGCCGCCACGCCTGAGAATGACTTCGCCTGGCTCCGTATGTCTTCATAAACAGGAAGCGGGAACTCATTGCAGCAAGGATCGCCATGCGGAGCGATATGCAGCGACAACAGCGTCGCCGGATCACCCACCGGCGCCGGTCGCAGCACAAACCGGCTCACCATGGCGAAGATCGTTGCATTCGCTCCGAGCCCCAGCCCGATTGAAATCACCGCAACCAGCGTGATCGCCGGATGCTTCGCCAGCGTCCGCACCGCATACTTCAGATCGCGACCCAGATTCTCAATCAACGGAAATGTCCGCCCTTCTCGTCGCGTCTGCATCACCTGCTCCAATCCACCCAGATGCATCCTCGCTCTCCGTCGCGCTTCGTCCGCGCTCAGTCCCGAACGCACTCCATCCTCCACCTGCATCTCGATATGCGCCTCGAGCTCCGCCGAGAACTCCTCATCCGTACGCGACCCCTTCACCATCCCCAACAGCCGAATCCAAACTGCGCGAAGCTTTCGCAATCCGTCCTCCTACTCCGTCCGCAACGCCTGCATCGGCTCAATCGAAGCCGCCCGCCGCGCCGGCACAACAGCCGCAATCAACCCGCACACAAGCATCAGCACAGAAACCGAAACCACCGTCATGGGATCGTGCTCGCTCACCCCAAACAAAAACGACCGCATCACCCGCGTCACCATCCACACACACGCCAGCCCCGCAATCAGCCCCGCTCCCACCAGCCCGCCGGCATTCCTCAACACCAGCAGCAGCACATCGCGTCTCTCCGCTCCCAGCGCCATCCTGATCCCCACCTCGCGCGTCCGCCGATTCACTGAGAACGCCATCAGCCCATACAGCCCCACCAGCGCCAGCACCAGCGCAATCCCCGCAAACGCCGTCAGCAGCGAAGTCTGAAACCGCCTTCGCGCACTCGCCATCGAAACCCAATCCCCCATTGTCCGTATATCCGTAATCGCCAACTGTGGATCAATCGCCTTCAGCGTCGTGCGAATCTCGTTGATCACCGTTGCGGGCGGAATCGACGCTCGCACCGCAATGCTTCCACTGTCTCCATCGAACCCAGCGCCATACATCTGGGGCTGCGGTTGCTCTTCCAGGCTCATATGTCGAACATCGGCGACAACCCCCACAACCGTGCCCCAGTCCGTCAGCTTCACTTTCGGATCGCCACTGATGCGTCCACCAATCGGATTCCGATGCGGAAAGTACGTCTTGGCAAAAGTCTCGTTGATGATTGTTGTCCTCGATCTGCCCGTGTCCGAAACATTGAAATAGCGCCCTGCGATCAGCGGAATATTCATCGCAGCAAGGTAATCGGGCGTAATGACTCGCCCTTCCGCCTGCTGGAAATCCTTGTTCGGATACCCATCCACCCAGATCATGCCGATGCTTTCGGAGTTGCTGAGAGGCAGATCGTTCACTGCTCCCGCTGCCTGCACTCCCGGTAGCACCTCCAGCCTCGCCATCAGGTCGCGATAAAAAGCTCCAATCTGCTGCGGCTTATAACGCCCGTCCAGCGACAGATGAAATGTCACCGTCGACTGCGAAAAACCGGTATCCACGGTCACCACTTTGATGTAGCTCCGGATCAGCAATCCCGCCGCCGCCAGCAGCACCACCACCATTGCCGTCTGCGTCACAATCAGCCCGCTTTGCACGCGGCTGTGCCCGCGCGAATTGGCTCGTGCTCCATGTGATTTCAGAAACTCCGTCAGCTCCACCTGCGAAGCCCGCACCGCCGGCATCAATCCTGCCACCACGCTTGTAAACAACGCCGCCCCTGCCGCAACCAACAGCACCCGCCAGTCCAGCGACGCCTCATTCAGCCGCGGAATATTCCCTGGATCGAGCCTCGGCAGTAGCCGCAAAAACAAATACGCCAGCCCGAGCCCCACCGCGCATCCCGCCGCACCAATCAGCAGCGACTCCGTCAGAAGCTGCCGCACCATCCGTCCGCGTCCGGCCCCGAGTGCCGTACGTACGCCCAGTTCACGTGCCCGTTCCGCCGCGCGCGCCAGCAGCAGATTCGCAGCATTTCCGCACGCAATCAGCAGAACCAGTCCAACTGCCGCCAGCAGCAATCGCATCAGCGGCCGCACCGGACCAATCGATATGTCAGTGAACTTCTTCACCAGCGCGCCCCACTGCGCCCGCATTGGCCCAAGTTCTGTCTTCGAATCACCCGGATACTGCTTATCCAGACGCGCCATCATGTGCGACATCTCCGCCTGTGCCCCGCGCACCGTCACACCAGGCCGAAGCCGCGCAATCGTCACATTGTCATCAGGCTCGCGCTCCGCCCTCTTCGCCGCGTTCAGCACCAGAGGCACCCAGATCTGCGTCGACTTGATCTGCGAATCTCCATACGGCAGATCCGATTCAAACGGATACTCAAATTCCGCCGGCATCACCCCAACGACCCGGTAGCTATTCTTATCCAGCGTCAGCGACTTTTCCAGCACATCCGACCGTGCGCCAAACATCGAAACCCAAAGCGCATGGCTGATCACCGCCACCTTCTCATGACCTGCCTGCACATCCTCGGGCTCGATTGACCGCCCAATCTCCGGCTGTGTCTGCAGCGTTCGAAAGAAACCCTCGTCCACCCTTGCTGACCCGATCCGCTGGGTAGTCCCCCGCTGGTCGACACTGAATCTCACCTGCACCAGGTTGCTCATCGATTCGAACGAATGATTGTCCCGCTGGATATCGAAGTAGTCGCCGTAACCCGGGCACAGAACCTCTGCCGGAATCTTCAAATTCGGATTCGGCGTAAACAAATACACCAGCCGCTCCGGATCTCCATACGGCAGCGACCGGATAAGCACAGCATTCACCAGGCTGAATATCGCCGTGCACGCCCCAATTCCCAGCCCTACCGTCGCAATCGCCGTCACCGCAAAGCCGGGCGCACGACGCAGTGTCCGCCCTCCATACCGCACGTCTTGCAGCAGGTTCTCAAGCCACACCAGCCCCGCCCTCTCCCGCTGCGCCTGCCGCACCTGCTCCACCCCGCCCAGCTTCATCAGCGCCTGCCTGCGCGCCTTCGCCGGATCCAGCCCCGCCGCAACACCCGCCTCGGTGTGCATCGCAACATGCGCCTCAAGCTCCGACTCCAACTCGGTCGCATCTCCGCCGCGTCGCACACTGCGCCCCAGACGAATCAGAAACGCCCGCATTCTGGCCAACGAAGAACTCACCGCGCCGCCCTCCTACGCCTCTTCCGCCGGCGCGAGAAATCGCGACAGAATCTCCGTCGCCTGCTCCCAGTCCGCCGTCGCCCTGCGCACCTGCTTCTGTCCCGCCTTGGTCAGCTCGTAGAACTTCGCCTTGCGGTTGTTGTCGGAGACGCCCCACTGCGACCGCACATACCCTTCCTGCTCCAGCTTCAGCAGCGCGGGATAGAGCGTTCCATAATTCAACTGCAGCAGATCGCCGCTCGTCTGCTCGATGCGCCGCGCCAACCCGTACCCGTGCTGCGGACCCATCGTCTCCAGCGTCTTCAAAATCATCAGCGCCAGCGTACCCTGCCAAACATCCGTCTTATCGCCCATTCTTCTCTCCTATGGGTCTGCAATAGGAGCACTCTACGCTTCCTTCTATGGGAACGCAATAGGAGCATAGCCCCTTCGATCAAATCGCTGTGACGAACGGCGCAGTCCCTTTCGCGTGTTAGCCTGACCGAAGAATCCCACGGAGCCTCATCCACATGAACTTGCGTCTCTTCGCGCTGGCCGCAATCGCCTCGTCAGCAGCCTGCATCGCCGCCCAGGCCCCATCCCATCCCGCCGCCGACCTCGTATCCTCCACGGACAAACAGCTCCCGGCTCTCACCGAAACCTACAAGCAACTGCACCGCAACCCCGAGCTCTCCCATCACGAAGAGAAGACCTCCGCCCTCCTCGCCGCCGAACTGCGCAAACTCGGCTACACCGTCACTGAACACGTCGGTAAATATGAAGATGGTTCACAAGCCTGGGGCGTCGTCGCCATCCTGCAGAGCGGCCCCGGCCCGCGTCTTCTTATCCGCGCCGACATGGATGCACTTCCCGTAGAGGAGAAAACTGGCGTCGATTACGCCTCCACCGTGCGCTCAACCAACGCGCAGGGTCAGGACGTCGGTGTCATGCACGCCTGCGGTCACGACATCCACGTGACCGTCCTCCTCGGCACGGCACGCGAACTCGCCGAGCGCAAGTCCGAGTGGCACGGAACCGTCATGCTTATCGGCCAACCATCCGAAGAAACGATCGACGGCGCCCGCGCCATGCTCGCCGACAATCTCTACCAGCGCTTCGGCCGCCCCGACCTCATCCTCGCCGAGCACGACTCCTCCACATACGCCGCAGGTTCCATCGCCATCAAAGGCGGGCCACAGCAGGCTAGTTCCACCAGCATCGACGTCATCATGCGTGGCATTGGCGCGCACGGCTCCGCTCCGCAAAACGGCAAAGACCCCGTCCTGATGGCAGCCGAGTTCATCGTCCTCGCGCAATCCATCGTCGCCCGCCAGGTCGATCCGCAGCTGCCTGCCGTGCTCACCGTCGGCATGATCCACGGCGGCACCAAGCGCAACATCATCCCTGAAGAGGTCACCATGGGCCTCACCCTGCGCGCCTACTCTGACGAAGTCCGCGATCAGATCATCGCCGCCGTTCGCCACACCGCCGAAGGCGTCGCCGTCGGTTACGGCCTCCCGCCGGACCGCATGCCCATCGTCACCGTAAGCAAGACCGAGATCACCCCGGTTCTCCTCAATGACCCCGCCCTTGCCGAGCGCCTCCGCGCCATCGCCGTCCGCGCCCTCGGCGCCGACCACGTTCAAGAATCAAAATCGCTGATGGGCTCTGAAGACGTCGGACTTTTTCGGATGGAGAACAAGATCCCCGGCGTGATGTTCTACCTCGGCGCAGTCGATCCGCAAAAACTCGCCCACGCCCGCGAAACCCGTGTCCCTCTCCCCGGCCCGCACTCGCCTCTCTTCGCCCCCGTCTACGCCCCCACCATCAAAACCGGCGTCATCGCCATGACCTCCATGGCCCTCGACCTGCTGAAATAGGCGCGCTCTGTCTTCCGACTCAACGAGCGTTCTCGGAATGGTTCGGCGCGCAATCTTCTGCTCCGGTCGCTCAACAAATAGGGACTCTCATCCCGATCCGAGGTCGCTACAAGCGACCGCAGTGGAAACACCAACGAACAATATCGTTCGGGAGCCTTCACTTCCCCGGCTCCACCAGCGCCCCATACACCACACCCCTGCTCAGATACTGCAGATTCTCCGTATTCGGTCCGCCGCCCATCCGCTGAATCATCCCCACAAACACCACGTCATTCGTCGGATCGATCCAGAACCACGTCCCCGCCGCGCCATCCCAGAAAAACGTCCCCTTGCCCTCCGGCAGATTCGCCGCGCCAGGATCGAACACCACCGCGCAGTTATACCCGTACCCAAATCCCGGCCGCATCCTCTGCGCTCCAATGCTGAACTCCCCCGTCAGGAGCCTGTCCTGGAGATGATTTGCGCTCATCAATCGCACGCTCGCTGGCGATAGCAGCCTCGTTCCGTTCAGCTCGCCGCCATGCGCCAGCATCTCCGCAAACCGGAAATAATCTTCCGCCGTCGACACCATGCCGCCGCCGCCTGAAGCCATCGTCGGCTCATGCGCAAAATCGCGCCGGTTGACGGTCTGCGGCCCGTGATCCGACAAACCGCCATTCGGCTCCACGTAGTACACCGTCGCAAACCGCGACCACTTGTCTTCCGGCACAAAGAACCCCGCATCCTTCATCCCCAGCGGCTTGAAGATTTCATCGCGATAAAACTCCGGCAGCGTCTTTCCCGACAGCTTCTCAACGATGTATCCCTGGATATCCATCGACACCGAGTACACCCACTTCGTCCCCGGCTGATAGGAAAGCGGCAACTCCCCAAGCTTCGTCACGAACTCATGCAGATCCTTCGACTCGAACAGGTGTGCATCCTTCACCAACTTGTCCACCGGCGTATTCCCGAAAATCCCGTACGTGAACCCCGCCGTATGCGTCATCAACTCCGCCATCGTCGGAGCATGCACCGGTTCCTCCAGCTGCACCTTCCCGCTCGCATCCGTCCCCGCATACACCTTCAAATGCGCAAACTCCGGAACATACTTCGCAATCGGATCCGATGGCAGCCACTTCCCCCGCTCGTACAGCTTCATCATCGCGACTGCGGTCACCACCTTCGTCATCGAGTAGTCGCGAAAGATCGTGTCCTTCGTCATCGCCTCGTGCTTCTCGGTGTTCCGCATCCCGTACGTCCTGTAATCCACTACTTTTCCATGCCGCGCCAGGATCGTCACCACTCCCGCCACCTGCTGATCCTTCACCGCTTCTTCCATCAGAGTGTGCAGCCGCTCCAGCCCCTCCGATGAAAACCCCACCGTCTCCGGTTTCACCACCGTCATATCAAGGTTGCTTCTCGTTGAAACGGCGCTGTCCGCTTTCGACGCACTTTGCGCCGCACCCCTCCACGAACCCGCCGCCAAACCAACGCTCACTACAGCAACCCACACAACGCGATCAATACGCACCAGTTCCTCCCCCATTTCCACGACGCACCTTTATACCAAAACAAAGACCAGAACCCCGCGCCGGCTTCCACCAACGCCAAAGTTCTGGCCTAATTCCAGTCCTACGTCCCTACGTCCTTAGTCCCTGGTTCTCTGATCCCCAAAATCGCTGTTCCCTAATCCTCGTTACCTTGTACCCTCGACCCCTTGTTCCCTGTCTTAATAAACCACCTTCAGCGAAAACTGAATCTGCCTCGAAGTCCCCGCCGTCTTGCTGATGTATCCGAATCCATTCGTAGTGCTGATCGTCGCCGACGGCGAATCGCTAGTCGTATCCGTCGTGACGCCCAGAATATTCGCTGGCGTACTCATGTTCACAATGTTGAACAGATTGAACAGTTCTGCGCGGAACTGCAAATCCATCCGCTCCGCCCCGCTGGCTCTCCGTCCGAACGGCGTGTCCTTGATGAACGCAAAATCGAAGTTGTAGAACGCAGGCCCGCGAAATGTATTCCGTCCCAGCGTTCCGAACCGTCCATGGTTCGGCCCCGTCCCTCCAGTCGTAAATACCGGAATGCTGAAACAGGTAGGTCCATTCTCAGCACCCGCACCGAAATAGTCAGTCCGGTCTTCTCGAGACGTTGAGAGATGCGGCTTGGCAATCTGGTCAGGCCGATCCACTCCCATCGAGCCCGCGCCCGTCTGCTGGATGCCCGAATAAACGGTAAACGGCGCTCCCGAACTGATGCTCGAAATGCTCAGCATCTCCCATCCATTTGTAATCTTCCTGCTGATCGGCTTCAGGAAGCTCGCGCTCTCCAGATGCAGATCCTGCGCCAGGCTCAGCCCGAACCCGTTCTTGATATCGAAATTCGATGGCCCCTTCTCCGGATGCGTATCGAACGGATCCTGCGACAATCCAGACGCCACTGCGCCTGTCGCGCCCACTCCGCCCAACACCAGGCTCGTCGTATCGATCGACTTGCTCCACGTATAGCTCGCCTGGATCCCTGGCCCGCCATGCGGTACCGTCCCCGATAGCGATGTCTGCAGTGCGTGATAGGTCGAGTGCGAGTCGCCCGTAATCGCCGTCTCGGTCCCGAACCCACCGATGATGTTGCCCGCACTATCGAACTTCGTATGCGGTGCAAACTGTTCTGTCGCTCCCGGGTATCCATTCGGCGATGTCCACCGCGGCAGCCGCACTGCCGCCGTTCCAACGTAAGCCGCATTTGCCGTCAAGTTCCCAAGTTTCCGCTCCAGCCCCGCCGTCCACGTATATAGCCACGCATTCCCGAATTTCGGATCGATGCCTTGCAGCGTCAGTGGAATGATGTTCGGCGAATCGGTCAGCGCCGCCATGTCCTGCTCATAGCGATCCACATCCATCACCGTGTTCGCCGGCACGTCCTTCGTCTTGCCAGACGCAAACACGTCGGTTCCGTCCGGCGTATAAGTCGTTGGAACCTGGGCAGGGGTAATCGTGAATCCGTACGGCAGAGGATTCGCAGCAGAAGAAACCTGCCGTGGATAAACTGCAAATGGTGTCGCGCCCGTAAGAAAATTGTCCTGCCAGATGTTCGGCGGCACAGCCATTGTGCTTCCGCCCGCATGGACACTCAGGTTCTTCGTCGCCTGCCAGCTTGCCTGGATCCGCGGCTCCCATCCGTCATATTGCTTGTGATACCCGGGCTGCGGATTGATCAGATACTGCTGATCTCCCGTAAGGGAACTGAACCGCGACGTCCGGTGCGCCCGCTCCGAAATCGGCGTATACACATCCCACCGAACTCCATAATCCAGCGTCAGCGTCGGCGTTACCTTCCACGTGTCCTGCACCCACCACGCATAGTTGTCGCGATTGATCGCCGCCGGCCCCATATGCTCGCCGGTCGAAATAAAGCTCGGTGCCACTGCTACAGAATAGGTGAAGGGACTTCCCGATAAAAAGCCCGACAGCGTATCCGGCAGCGGATCCCCGACATTGATGTTGTGATGTCCGCTCGACGACGAAATCGCTTCCGTGGCATAAGCCGTTCCGCCGCCAAAACCGTATTCCCCATTCGGGCTCGTTCCAAAATACGTCGTGTCGCGATTGAGCCGCGCCTCAACGCCGGCGCGAAGCGCGTGTTTGCCCGTCACCAGTGAAACCGACTGCCGTCCATGAAACAGGTTCCCATACGCCTGCATCACCGATCCGCCTGATGAGTTGAATGCCTCAAACAACCCGTCCGCAAACTTCACCGCCGGATCCGTGTGATTCGGTGTCGGAAACCCCGGCGTCGTCCGCGTGATGCTGATCAACGACTCGAGCGTCATTCGCGGCGATACCGTATGTGTCCACGTGCCCAGAACGTTGCGTTGCCGGTCCTTGTACTCCACCGCAAACGAGGGATCGATCGCCGTCTGGTCCGGATTCGTCGTTGGCCCCGTCAGATTGTTGTAGTTGAATCTCGCCAGGAACTGATCCTTCGACGAAAACTTGTGATCGATGCGGATTGAGAACTGGTTCGCATTCGTCACCACCTTCGAAGCCGTGGCATACGTGTTCGCCCTGAACGGTCCCGTCGGCAAATTGGGCAGAGGATACCGAGCAAGAATCGCCGCAATCGCCGGATTCACCGGGACCGCCAGTGTATCCGTCGTTCCGTCCGCGAACTTCAACGTGTCGTTCACGATGTTGCTGCCGGCCGCCGGCCGTTGATCCGCAGAAGGCACCGGCATCACCTGCGTCGTCCCCAGCACTTGCCGGAACCCCTGGTACTGCACGAAGTAGAAGCTCCGCTTTCTGCCGTCATATATATGAGGCAGGAATACCGGCCCGCCATTCGTAAACCCGAATTCGTTCCTGCGGAACGGCGGAATTCTTCCCGGATAAGCCGGAGTCGGATGATCGAAATAGTTCCGCGCGTCGAACGACGAATTCCGCACAAACTCGAAAAATGATCCGTGAAAGCCGCTCGCCCCTGACCGCGTATGGATATTGGTGAACCCCGCTGCGCCGCGTCCGATCTCCGCCGGCAGCCAACCCGAATTCGAATCAATCCCCTCCACGGCATCCACGTTGAAATTCGAGAACGTCGCGCCGCCCATCTCCGGATCGCTGATGTCCGCTCCGTCCATTGCAAACGTCGCCTCCACGCCGCGTTGTCCGTTGATCGCAAACTGCGCCGTAAAATTCGTCGCGCCGTTCGCGTCGGTCATCGTTCCCGCCGCCAGCAGAAGCAGCGTGCTGAAGTCGCGCTTATTCAACGGCAGCTCGCTCACCGCCTGGCTCGACAGCTCCTCGCCGCCAGTCCCTGCCTTTTCTTTGTGCGCGGCCAGCGTGCCCACCGTCAGTTCGCCGCGGCCCGCAAGTGTCAGCAGCGCTTCCGGCCCGTTTGCCTTCACATCCACCGACTGGGCACTGCTTGCGCTTGCGTCCTTGGCAGCCACCGTCAGACGATAGCTTCCTTCGGCAACCTGTATTGTGAAGCGCCCGTTCGTATCCGTCCGCGCTTCACCCTTCGCATGCTCCGAGGTCAGCGTGATCTTCGCATCCGCAATCGGCGCACCACCTGCATTGCGCAGTACACCGCTCCACGGCAGCTGCGCCAACGATTGCGCAGACCCAAACGCCATCCAAACGAAAACGGCAAGAGAGCAGAAGGACTTGAGCGCCCATCGGCGCCCCAGAACATAGGAATACAAAACGTTTTTCTTCACTGGACTACCTTAATATGCCAATTGCTCTGCGCGGACCCCTTATTCCGTCTTTGCGCACAGAACTTTACAAAATTATAGCCCTCGCGATGCTGCTAAAACCTTTTTGTAGGGCCTTTTTGTGACCAAACGTTTTATTGACGCGACCCACCAGAACGGCAAAAAATCACCCCCAGCAACCACTCGCCGAGAAATTTAAACAATCCAGAGGTGACTCTGTTCCCGTTCCAAGCTTCCTCGTCTCCTCCTTCCCTCATCCCCTTTGTTCCCTTGTCCCCTGCTCTTAGATCCTCTTTCGGTAGTGAACGCAACGGTCCACCACCTCATACCCCAGCGCCGCATGGGCCTGCTGCGACACCACGTTATCGATCACCGCATCTGAACCCATCTCCACACACCCAAATCCGCGCGCCCATTCTTCCGCCACCGCAATCAGCCTCGCGCCGACTCCGCTCCGCCTGTGCTCCTCAGTCACGTACCAGCCCTCGACATATCCCACCGCCTGCGCTGGATCGCACCCATCCGCATGCGATCTCAAATCCACCTCCACAAACCCAACCACGCAGCCGTCATCCGTCTCCGCCACCATCACCGCAATCGGCAGCGTCAACTTCGCCGTACCATCCAGAATCGCCCGCACTTCTTTCCCGTGTTCCTCAACCGACCCCGCCGGCCACAGCGCGTGAAACATCACCGCCAAACGCTCGCAATCCGTCAACCCCGCCGCCCTGATCTGAACAGACTCTCCCATCCCGCTCCCTCTGTAACCCTGCATTCGACAGCGCGAACTCGCTCTTTGTTACAGAACATCCAAACGCTTCCTCCCCGCCAACAACATCTCGCCATCCATCGCCCGACCGTTTTGCGTAGTACGGCTCTGGAAGCGAGAATGCTGGTTTGGAAAGCAAGGGTATATACTTCTGGCCATTCAAGAGCTCTTATGAAATCCAGATCCTGCCTTGTTCTTGCTCTTTCCTTGTGCTCAGTCACGATCGGCGCTCCCGCGCAGGCAAACGACCCCAAAGCTCCTGACCGCAATCTGAAAGCCGTTCCCTTGTCCACCGTCAACGGACACGTCTTTCTCGACGACACCAAAGCGCCGGCGAGAAAGGCCCAGGTGTACCTCGAACCAGCTACTTTATTCGAAACCGATGCGCCTCCCAACCAAACTTCTCCCGCAAATACAGGACCCGTCACGGCGTCCGTCGAGACCCATTTCGATGGCAGCTATTCTTTCACTCATGTCGCGCCGGGCTCTTACTACGTGATCGCAACCTGCCCAGGATACGTATCTCCGTTCTTCCAGGTCCTCCGCGCCGAGGATCGCTCTCCCAGTCAGGCTTGGACCAATCTCGGCCCGGAACAAGAGAAAAACAAAGACCGCATTCTCCGATCCCTTATCAAAATCGAAGTTCAATCAAATCTCTCTGCCACGGCCGATCTGACGTTGGAGCGCGGAGCCGCCATCAGCGGCAACATCAGCTACGACGACAGCGGGCCCGCCACTGGATTGCAAGTCAAGGCATTGGTCCCAATGAGCCAGGGCGGTAAAAAGACCTGGACTGAAATCTTCCTTAGTCAAAACGACTCTGGTCCTTCGAGCCGGTCCGTTACGGACGATCGCGGCAACTACCGCATCAGCGGCCTGCCCCCCGGTGAGTATGTAGTCGAGGCCGAGCTTCTCATCTCCAACACAAAAACCTACAGCTACTCCTCTGGCTCAACCTCCAGCTCTTCAAATCCCACCACTCTGCCAATCTACTCCGGCAACACTTCGCACACGAAAGAGGCCGCTGCGTTCACGCTCCAGCCGCGTGAGGAACGCACCGGAGAAGACATCGTGCTTCCGATCAGCAAGCTCCGCACCATCAAAGGGAATATCGTCTCCGCCCGCGACGGCCACATTGTCAATAACGGCACCATCATCCTCGAAAACGCTTCCGATCACACCCCAGTTGGCAGCCAGAGCCTCGCCGAAGATGACCCTGCTTTCACTTTCGGTTTCGTCTTCGATGGCGATTACATCCTGACTACTTATTCCTCCTCTGACACCGACTATCTACCCGCTGCGCGCATCGGGAACGCATTCAGCCCGCCGCAGTTTGACGCTCATCCTCGCCACTTCTACGGTTCCGCTTCCATGCCCCTCCACGTTGCGGGCGATATCGATGGGCTGACCATCGCCGTCCCCGAACCTACTGCCAAAGAAGCTCAGTTCTACCAGGACGTTACCCGTCAAGAAGAACAACGCGTCGCAGCTCCTCAATAGCGCTCCAGCGATTCCTGAGGCATCACGCTACACTCATACCGTGCATCACGAGTGTTCACTGGTTGCTGCTTTCATCAAGCGCGGCAAGCGAGACCGCTACAGGGAAATCGTCTCCGATTCTCGTCTACGTCATAAATTTACGAGCCTGCTCCCTCACTTCAAGGACTTCGATCCGCAATATCGCCTCCCCATGCCCAGCAACAAACTCTTCGTCGACAACATTGCACGGGAATTGGACAAAAGGCATTCGCCGCAAATCGTCTACGCCATCTCCGAAGATCCTGCACTCGACCAAAAAGAGGTTCCCCTCATTCATGCATTGCAACAAGTCGTGGGGCGCGGTATGGGCACAATTCTGTCGTGCATCCCCGGGCGCCTCGCGTTCGTTGAGACAGAGGACGAGCGCTTCATCCTGGAGCGGCACAATCCCCTTGAGAAACGGGAATACATTCGCTTCGTAGTCGGCCGCAAAGACGAGGACAGTCTAGTAGAACAAGGAGTTTTTCAAGCTGTGGAGCGCGCCATCGAATGGGAAACCATTACCGGCCCCGATGCCGACGAACTTCATCGCCTCTGTGCTTGGTTCAATGAGAATCTCGACAAGCCCAAGTCATTCGGTCGCGGCAAGCTTAGTCTGGGTATCTGTTGGTTCAAGGTTGCCGCCTCAGAGCACATTGGTCGGATCTGGCAAATGATCAGCATTCTCGAGAAACACGGTATCTATGTGAAAAAGATCAAGACCGACAGGCCTGGCTACCTCATCTACGAAGATGATTGGCAATTGGTCGCCGAACCGTTCCGTAGGGGCACCTTACCAGGGAGATCGCGCAGCAGGTGAACTCAAGACTCCATGTACATCGCGCTAAATTCGAGGAGCCTCTTGATGACTAAGTGAGACCGATCTCACGCTGCCAGCGACTCAAACCGCCCGAAGTACTCGAGACACTGCTGAACGATCCTCTCGCTCGGCTCGCCCGTCTCGACCTGGTTCTGCAGCCACAGCAACATCGTGCTGTACTCCTCCTGCTCATCTCCCTCTAGGTTCAGCTTCGATAACGCAGCGGCATACCTCTCGATGAGCGCGCTCAATTCCATGGTGTTGGGCATGACTCATCAATAACCTACTTCCATGTGAATTAGTCGGTACCAAATCCCTGCAACGCCGCAGTTGCATTCACTCTGCAAACGTCAATATCCATGACGGCCCTATCTAATGAAACGCTGCCGTCCTTCATCACTACCTCTTGACTCGTTGACGGTCTCTGTTTGCTTGTTCCCTTATCCTCTCGTTGCCTTGTTCCCTCGTCCCCTTCCTCCTCCCACCTTCGTGCTACTTCGCGCAACTCTCCAACCCAACACAGGTCTTTACCAACAGGAAGCGCAACATCATGACCGCAAAATTGAAAAATACGATGATCCCTCTCAACCACGCCGTACTTTGCCTCGACTGCAACAGCATCAGCGACGCCAATCGCGAGTGTCCCGCCTGCTCCTCCCGCGCCCTTCTGAACCTCAGCGCCATCCTCGACCGCCCCATTGAAATCGCGAATTCCCCGAAACTCGCCATCGCCGCTTAGCGCTCGCGCGTTTGCATCCGATTAGCCCCCAAAGGCGCACAATAGAGGTCAAATGCTCCTACTTCTTATCCGACGCCCATGGGCCGGCCAGCTAATCATCCGTCTCGCGGAGGGGAAACCGAGATATGCCCTGGTGAACCCCCGGGGTCTACACCTGAGATCCACACGATGATGATGGACCCGCGCCCTGGCGAGGCGCCCATCCGACCTAAGATCATGTTTTGAATTACGTGGCGATAACCCTATTGTTTTGTATTACGTGCAAAAAACAGGGGGAGGGTAGTGCAGAGGCAGGGGGTACAGACCGGTGCAGCACAGCGAAGACCTGTCCTGGATAAACCCAATCGCATGTATTATGTGCAAAAAACCGGGGGGGAGGGGGGTACGTACATCCCTGGGATTTCCCGAACCGTGAACACTACACTGAGGAGTGGCCGCCGCCGCCCATCGCCTCCGCAAGATCCGCTTCTGGCTCGTCCTCTTCATCATCGGACTCGCCCTCAGCGGCATCACCGCCTTCCCACTCGAACGCGAGACAGCTGTCCTCAATCGCATCTTCCATGTAGATCCTGTCGCTCCGCACGCTGGTGAACCGCTACTCCACACCTGGCTTCGCCGCGTCCACGACGGCATTGTCCAAACCAATCATTCCTACCCCTTCATGGCATACGGAACCGATTGGCTAGCCTTCGCCCACCTCATCATTGCCATCGCCTTCATCGGCCCACTCATCGACCCGGTCCGCAACAAGTGGGTATTGCAGTTCGGTGTCATCGCCTGCGTCGGAGTGCTCCCTCTCGCCCTCATCGCCGGACCCATCCGGGGGATACCTCCCTACTGGCGCCTCATCGACTGCAGCTTCGGTATCGTCGGCGTCATCCCGCTCCTCATCTGCCTCCACCACGTCCGCCGCATCGAACACGCGCCAGCGTAGCCCCCTTCCCTACAATTGAACTAGCGTGAGCGAAGACAAGCCTGCAATTCCAGAGATCACCGCCGACATCGTCGACACCATCGCCGCTATCTCCACGCCCCCAGGCCGGGGAGGGATAGGAATCGTCCGCCTCAGCGGCCCCGATTCCGCCTCCATCGCCGCCCAGCTCGTCCGCCTTCGCCAGCCACTCGAACACGCCCGCTCCCGCTTCGCCTCCGTCCTCGACGACACTGCAGACGAATCGAATGCCGCC
>Ga0105238_10000776_pt1 | contig 33198 bp, 50 predicted proteins | sample KBSC34metaG_FD_81526 | JGI IMG/M metagenome (GOLD analysis project Ga0105238, IMG submission 81526) | Corn rhizosphere microbial communities from Kellogg Biological Station, Michigan, USA - KBS C3-4 metaG | ecosystem: Host-associated > Plants > Roots > Rhizosphere > Soil | place: Michigan, USA...
CTTGGTCCCGCCTACTGTCCAATTGGGCAATAGCGGTATCGATCCCCCAGCCCAAGTGCCACAACGCGACATCATTGATGCGCAAATGGCTTTCTTCGGCACAGGTTGTATCATAAACGAGCAAGTAATTCTTCAAGACCAAGAGGGAGTCCTCGCTTGGGTGTCCGAGCGTCTTGCTGTTGCCATGAGACAGGCAGAGGATTTGATCCTTAGAGATTACATCCTTTCTGCTGCATCTGTGATCAACGCAGGCGGCGGCAACAACGGCGATAACCCGACTAACTTAGGTGTGTCGGATTTCTCCCTAGTTGCGACTACATTGGATACCAACAATGCCTACAAATTTATGTCTGGCATTGAGGGCATGGACCGATTTGGTACAGGCCCAGTTCGTTCAGCTTATTTCATGCTATCTAGCACGGAATTGCAAACGGACTTTGATGGTTTGACTGGCTCAGGATTCCTGTCCCAGTGGAACTATCCAACCAACGCGAGCGCATTGCCATCTGAGTATGGCTCGGTCTTCAACATCCGCATTCTGGTATCTTCAGAAGCGCCTGTTGCTAGACTTGCCTCGGCTAACGGACGCGATGTCTATTACAACTTTGTAATGGGCAAACAAGCGGTAACGCATATCAATCAGGATGGTTATTCCATGAACCTGATTTATCGCGATCCGTACTATTCTGGCATGTTGGCGCAAAACGCTACCTTGGCGGTTAAATTCGCCCAGGCCCAAGCGATTACGCAAGATACTGCTATCCGAAACCTCGCTGCTACACGCAGCGGTAACTAAGGAGGCAGCTATATGACAGAATATTCAAGAATGATGCACGGGACATTTACAACCGCTGCAACGCCTGTTGTACAGGTTATTAACTTGCCCTTCCAACCGACTAAGGTCTATCTACGCAATATTACAGCCTATGATGAGCCTGCTCAGTATGCTGTAACAGAAGCATGGTGGGATTCTTTAGCGGATGCGCAAGGCACCGCCGAGATGTACTATCTTGAGTCGGCTAGTGCGCCTTGGATTGTAGCAGCAGATTCCGTTGATACTGGTGGTATTTCTACCTTTAGCAATGGTCTTGCTCTTCAATTAGGTGCGCAGTTGCAGATTAGCGGCATTACCAAAGCAAGCCCTGCTCAGGTAACCACCGCCAGCGCACACGGTCTTTCAACTGGTCAAATTGTCATTCTGGAAGGTCTCTATCAGTCTTCAACCACTGGTATGCCACAGCTTAGCAATATCCCATTTGTAATCACTGTGACAGGTGCTACAACCTTTACGATTCCGTTCAACACTAACCAGTCTAACTATACTGCACTCTCTGGCTCGCCAACGGGCGCATATGTTAGACAGATTACAGCTCCGAACTTGTACTTGCCAGGCGACAATTATATCGCCAGCATTACCCTTTCGGGCACGAACGTTGTCGTAGCAACCACCTCAAATCACAACTTCGTTGTTGGCCAAGAGATTGCGTTCCGTATTCCAAGTGCATTTGGATCTACGCAGCTCAATAGCTTGCCAAACAACCTTATCCCAGGCTCGCCGATCTATTACTATGTGTCGGCAGTAGGGAGCAATACTTCCTTTACTTGTACAGCATTGTCTGCTGGCGTAACTGCTTTCAACAGCAATCCAACTGTTGCAAGCGTTCCTGGCTTGACATGGGCGCAAGTATTGGCTGTAGGTGATGTGAATACTGGTGGCACTCCTTATAGTGGCGGCGCATTGTACCCAAGCCCTTCCTTCCCGACATTCTCGGGCGGTGTGGCTACGATCAATGGTCCTGCTATTAGCGGCGCGTTTGTCAACAATACGGCCCAAGGATTCGTAATTGGACTTGGTGTAGGGGAAGTGCAGGCATCTGCATTACTTCTTGCAGCATCTTCAATTTACGTATGGGAAGCATATAGATTCGATTCGGATTGACCAAACATACGCATTTTGGTACTCTGGGCTCTCTTAAAATGGGAGCCCAGTTTATGAAGATATGCACCAAATGTGGACAATCCAAAGAATTAGAACTTTTTTGTTTAAACAAGAAAAGTAAAGACGGCAGAACTACAAGATGTAGGAAGTGCCATTCAGAATCAGTAATGGCATGGGCTAGAAACAATCCCGAAAAACACCAAGCACATAGAGATACGGTTTGGCGAAATTATAGGATTAAACGCGGACTTTCTCTTGATAAACCAAGAAAGCCTCATAAAAAGTTAGGAGGAAGCATAGACCCTAACGGATATATGGTTTTTAGAGGCAATAAATGGATTGGGCATCCTTGTGCAGACAAACGAGGAAGAGTTTCGCATCATCGGTTAGTTATGTTCGAAATTCTTGGAAGGCCATTAAAAGAGCATGAAACTGTGCACCATAAGAACGGCATTCGCCATGACAACCGACCTGAAAATTTAGAATTATGGAGCAGCAATCACCCTCCAGGACAAAGAGTAGGTGATCAAATCGAATGGGCCATTGCGTTTCTCAAAGAATACGGATATAACGTAGAAAAAATTTGAGTCCAACCGTTGGACATCTAGGAGATATATGACATTCCCCCCAAATCAAGGCCCAAAAGCCCCAGAACGCAATCCAACACCAACCCCTCAGTATTATCAGCCTAGCGACTTCGAGATTACGGCTTTGACGCTTGGTGCTTCGACCACTGTGACCACTGCCGGCAATGTGAATTATGTCGTTGGACAGCAGGTAAGGTTCTTGATCCCCTCCTTTTATGGGACATTTCAGCTCAATAATCTGGATGGATTTGTGACGTCTGTTCCGTCGGATACCCAAGTTGTCGTGAATATCAACAGCTCTAAGATGAACGCCTTCATCGCTAATCCAACATACGGCCCAACCAAACCTCAGATCATTGCTATAGGCGATGTAAATACAGGCCAGACTATTCCAACGGGGAGAGCCGAGACCATGCAAGAGACGTCTATCCCTGGTGCCTTCATAAATATTAGTCCTTCTCCAGTTGGCACTTTTGTCTAGACTTGCAATCTGTTATATTCTAATTTTAACTTGACAAATCAAGAGGTTAGATATGGCTGAACGACCACAAGTTAAATCGGAATCGCAAAAAGAACTCGACAAAGTAGAAATGCAATTCGACCAGTTTGAAAAGCAGCTAATGGCGCTTAGAGATATGCCCATGAGCAATGCAGAACAGACTGAAGCCCAAACCAAAATATCTACGAAGGAAGCCGTCCAAAGCGATGCTCCTTATCTGAAGCCAATAAGAACAATTGGTCCTGGCGTAAATCCAAAGTCCGGCGAAAAGGAAGCATTCAATGAGAAATTTCGCGCTCAATATGAATATGCCAAGCAATATGTGCGTGTGATCGCAGAGAACAATGAAATTGCAGGCGAGACTATTGAAGTATGGACAAAGCCTTTTGGCGGTCTAAATTGCGAGCTTTGGAAGGTGCCTACGAATAAGCCTGTGATGATCCCTAGATATTTGGCGTCTCAGCTCTCTACAAGGTAATATATCCGCTACACGATGGAAGAGCCAAGAATGACAGGCACAGAAGGCGGCCACCAATTCTATAGCGGCATGATTGGTAGAGATGTAAGAAGAAGGCTTGATTGCCGTCCTGTTGGAAATGTAAGCGTGTCGATGTTTAGCTAATGAACCTACTTCAAGATGTCATCACTTACGTTCGGCGCATCGTCAAGACTCCTAGCAATTCGAGCCTTAGCGACAATCTGATCATAGACTACGTCAACCGATTTTGGCTGAATGACAGTGATGGCATCTTTCAATTATTCGATCTTAAGGTCAAATATACATTCCAAACGCAGCCAGGCATTAATCATTACAATATGCCTCTGTATAATACGAATGGGTATCCTACTCAGATTGAACCAGGAAACCAGTCGATTTCTTATTATCCAGTCTACCAAGGGTTCTTTCAACCTGCATTCGTGAATGGCATTCAGGTGCCTTTCTACACGGACAGCGCAAGCTTTTATAATATTTGGCCTTTATATGTTCAGGCTCTTAATAACACTTTTGTCGGCGATGGGACTGCTGGTCCTTATTCTCTTACTTTGCCCAATTTTCCTGCTTTGGCGGGGTATACGGACATTACTGGGGTCATTGCTGCTGGCTCTGCTACTGATCCTATCATTGCCGCTGCGCCTAATCCTGCTATTTCAAAGACCAGTATCAATCCGGCAGTTTATATAACGACGCAAGATGCTAGCCAAAACTTGATCCAAGTCAATGATACGGGGCAGTTCTTCAATCAGCCTGCATTGTCCGGTAATATGCAATTGGGCCTTTTGACGGGGAATGTAGGCGGTCTCTATAGCCAGACATCGAATGTCATAAATTACACCAATGGTCAGATGAACGTGACGTTTAGCACGAGCATTCCTGCTAATACGCCGATCAACTTACAATGCTTATTCTTTCAGCAAGGCATCCCTAGAGCGATATTATTCTACAATAACTGCCTATCTATTATGCCTCCGCCTGACACGAACTATCAGATCGAACTGAATGCCTACCTTAGCCCCGCAGCATTCTTAACGACATCGACCGCTATTCCATTTGCCTACATGAGCGAATACATCGCCAGAGGCGCGGCGAGGAAGATTCTGACGGATACAGGGGATGTCGAACAATTCCAGTTCTACGAGCCGATCTTTAAAGAGCAGAGAGATTTGGTCTGGAAACGCAGTCAGCGAATCAAAACAAGTCAAAGAACTGGAACCATCTTCAGCGAATTCAGTTCGCAATCCCCATCTAATAACTATGCAGGCGGAGGGAACTAATGTCGATTTCCTATAACCCCAATGTGCCCAATCCGCCCAATAATCCATCTTCAGACGTGGGCGACATGCACACGAATGCCGCTTCGATCAATACATGGGTGGCAGTTGATCATACGGGATTCAATACTGGGTCTGTTCCGAGCGGTCTGCATAAGCAGGTAACGATTCAAGATGAGAATGTCCCGGTATCGAAGCCAGCTGACCCAACTTCGGTGATTTATACCGATGATGGGGTAGCAGACCCTTTGCGCCCCCAGTTATTTTGGGAAAATTCAAATTCTTGGTCCGGCGTCGGCCCGTCTTTAACAGCCCCGTTCCACTTAAGCGCGATAAGGGCTTGGGCTTTGATTTCAAACGGCGCGATCGTAGCTGGACAAGCTTCGAATTGCACTGTATCAACTCCAGGCAGCCCTGTTATGCAAATAAATCTAGCTGCTAATTGTGTAAATAGCGCCGACTACGGTGTATTGTCCAATATCGGTAGCCCCCTCAATCGAACCACTTCGAGCTTTCAATTCATTACAGGATTAACACAGCCTTATGTTGTCTTTGTAGTCCTTCAAATTTGAGGTCCTATGAGCCAAAAAATTATTGTTGGGCCATTCTCTAAAGGACTCAGAAATGATATCCCTCCTTTTTACATAGACAATGAGTCATTTCCTCAGCTAGTCAATGCATTTCAATGGCGCTCAAGAGTAAGAAGAAAACGCGGGACAGAGTTCTTAACAAGGCTAGAGCGATATTTCGATTCTACGAATGCAGCTTATACGCCTAGTTCGCCGCCTTATCATATCGTTTTAGATGGATCGGGTAACGGGAACCTTTTTACTAGCACATATACGAATGGGACTACAACATTTACGCTAGAAGCTACAGGGAATATCAAGCCAGGGACCGTCACTCTTGTTGATACTACGTCCTCTACGACTTACACAGACCCCACCCAGGATGGGTATTTGACGCCTACGGGGACAGGCGGATTAAATACCATAAATTACTCGACAGGGGCCATCCATATCAATGGAGGCGCAGGCCATAGTATAACGGCTGTGTTCAATTACTTTCCTGGCCTGCCCGTGATGGACATAGAGGAGCTGAATCTTAATGCCACGCAATTCCCGCAAACGTTGGCGTTTGATACAAAATATTCTTACCAAGTGCTGACTTCCTCCCCGTACTATTCTTACGACGTCAGCTTCTATAAAAATCCTCCATCGGCAACTTATATTAACTATGTAGCTAAGGCGTCTCCAACTCCCGTAAAATGGCATGGGCAGAATTACCAGCAATTCTGGTCTGTCAATCATGAGAACGCGCTTTGGGCGACAAATGGCATAACAGTCCCCTTTACGACGGCCAATATTGGGATGCAGTTTAAGCCGATCGTGACAGTGGATAATATTACGGCTGGCCCGCCTGCCTCTGCCGATCTTGCTATTACCGCACACGGCCTGCTTGTAGGGGATTTTGTTTTTATCAATGAAGTTTTGACGACTACAGGAATTAATCTACAAACTGGATATGTAATTTCTGTAGTAAATGCAAACAAGGTCAGAGTCGAATTCCCCAATGCGACATTAGCCACGAATGGGACAGGCGGAATAGCACAGTATCTTACGAGCAGCGCCGCCAACCCTAATGTCGATCCAATACGATGGTATGATGGAGACCCAACTGGAGGCCAAGAATCAGCCCCTACTTTTACTGGTCTTGGGTGGGTCAACTTCTCGCCTCCTATTTATCTAAATAATGGTGCTGTCCCTGCAATTGGCGATTTGCAATCGATTATCTATTACCTTGTCGGCGCCAGGATGATTATCCCCTATAAGGATAGATTGCTTTTCTTAGGGGTGGTTGTCCAATCTTCTGGGACTGGACCATTCTATCTGCAAGATACGATTGTCTGGAGCCAAGCTGGAAGCCCCTATTATACAGCCTCATTTGCCTATAGCACAGTAGTCCCTTCGACAAGCGTTTTTGCGGCTGCTACGACTCCAATTTTAACTCCAGCAGTGCAAGCAGGATCAACGATTACGCAATCAGCCATCCCTATTGCCTATGCAGCGGATGTGCAAGGATTCGGAGGTTGGTTAACCGCGGGCTACGCTCAGCCAATAACAACGGTTGGATATAATCAAGACGTTCTGTTGGTAGGCTTTACGAATAGGAAGACAAAGCTTCTGTTCACAGGTAGCGATCTTTTCCCCTTCCAATTCTATATTATCAACTCTGAGCTAGGCGATACGGCTACATTTGGCACGGTCACCTTAGATAGAGGGCTTCTTAATGTAGGTGATAGAGGGTTTACTATTACCGACCAACAATCGAGTGCGCGCTTCGACCTAGAAATCCCCGATCAAGTCTTTCAATTCGACCTTCTTAATAACGGCACGCAAAGAATCACGTCTATAAGGGACTTCACGCAGGAATGGGTCTATTTTACATATCCCGCCAGCACTGAGCAGGCGTTGACTAGCCCTTTCCCGAATCAAACTCTTTTTTATAACTATCGCGATCAATCATGGGCGCTATTTAATGAGTCCTATACCGCTTATGGGCCTTTTAGAAGGGTGACAGGGGTCACGTGGTTGACGATAGGAAATGAATATCCGAGCTGGTTAGATTGGAACCAAGGATGGACAGAAACCGACTCTAGCTTAGAGCAGCCAGAGGTTCTTGGCGGCAACCAGCAGGGCTTTATTTTAGTCCGATTGGATGGAACGACTGGCGAAGGGACTTCGCTATCTATCACGGCAGTTTCTATATCTAGCAATGTCACAACTGTAACGTCGCCCAGCCATGGCTTGAACACAGGCGACTTCGTCTATTTTACTGGAGCCTTGGGCCTATCGAACTTCAATTCCAACCTTACGAACTCGCCTGTAAGCTATATCATTTGGAAAGTGGATGTCATAGATGTAGATACATTTACGATTTCTGGCGATCCGGAGCTGCCTATCCAAATAGCCCCATCGGGAACATATCGAGGAAATGGGCTTATCACCAGGCTTTATGTCCCATTTATTCAGTCAAAGCAATTCCCGACCGCATGGGGAATGTCCAGAAAAACCAGATTAGGGCCACAGCGATACCTTTTGACCACGAATGACGCGCCTAATTCTCAAGTTACGCTGAATATTTATCTCAGCCAAAATGCGGGATTGGCATTCAATACGCCACCATATGTTCCAGATAGTAATTCAACAAATAACTCTGTTATTTATAGCAATGTGATGTTCACGTGCCAGGAGCCGAACAATTTACAGCAGCTTGTTGCCGATCAAGCGCAGACTTGGCATAGGCAAAATACGAGCCTGATAGGCGATACGGTGCAGGTGGCAATTACCATGTCCGATGAGCAGATGTTTGGACTTTACCCGTCTTCCGTATATTCCAATATTACAGGTGCAACGCAGGCCAATCCTTGCGTTTTGACTGTCGTCAATCAGTTCGCAGTAGGCAGTTACATTTTCATTATGACTGTGGGCGGCATGACCCAGTTAAACAATAATAATTATTTGATAACGGCTGCAAATTCAACTTCAGTGACGATCAATGTGGACTCGACAGCCTTTACCGCCTACACATCTGGCGGCTTTTGCTTCAATGTCACGCCAGCCCCAAGCACAGGTGAAATAGAATTGCATGGGATGATCCTAGATGTCTCTCCAAGCCAGGTTCTTGCATGAGCGGTAGAATTATCAATTCTGGTCCTTTCCTTCGAGCTTCTCGGGACTTCCCAGAAGATTCCCAGGCTATGCGTATGGAGCTCATCAAAATGTACAATGATGTCTCCAACAATACGAACGCCAGGACGATTGGTAATTTCGCAACCGGGGGCAGCTCTGTAAATGGGGAGTCTTGGTTTTTTACGGGCACGAGACAACAGGGTCTTAGGCAGGTCTATGCATTTACGACCTTTGCTTCGATAACTCATAATCTACAAATCAACAACATTGGACGTTTCGTACGGATATTTGGGGCATTTACAGATGGCAGCGTCTGGTATCCGTTGCCCTATGTGTCCAGCACAGCAGCGAACCAAGTAGGCGTTAAAGTTACGAGCACACAGATAGTTTTTGATGCTGGAGGAACGGCTCCCACGCCTACGAATGGCCAGGTTGTGTTGGAATGGATAGGCAACGTGTAAAATAATTATTTATTATATACACTCAACGAAAACGAGGTCTTCTATGACGATACCCACAGGCGCCCCAGGCGTCCAAAAAGCCAAAATTCCAGGCTATAATACCCAACAGCTAAGCACGCTTTCCCCAGAGCAACAACAACTCTTCTCTAGCGTCTTTGGCAATATGATGCCGGGGCTTCAATCTGGCATTGGACATCTTGGAAAATTAGCAAGCGGCGATCAATCGGCTTTTGAGCAATTGGAACGGCCCGCACTTAGTCAATTCTCTTCGCTTATGGGCGGATTGTCTTCTAGATTAGGCGGAGCAGGGCTTCGCAGATCAGGAGGAACAGGGCTTGCAGGCTCGACGGCAGCAGCAGACTTAGCAGAAAGGCTACAAGGCCAAAGACTAGGATTGCAGCAGAATGCCATTCAGCAGCTTCTTGGCTTAAGCCAGTCGCTTTTAGGCAGGCAATCTGTAGAGAATGTGACCATGCAAAAACAAAGACCAGCGTGGCAGGAGTTCTTGATGGCGATGGCTCCAGGGCTAGGGCAAGGATTAGGCTCAGCCGCTACAATGGGGATGGGGAACTTTTTGCAACTTCCTGGAATGATTGCGCCAAAACCTGGAACGGTGTGAGGTAAAAAATGGTACAAGTATTACAGCCTAGAGAAGGCTTTGGTCAAGGGGTAGCAAAGGGGCTCGGGGCCGGGCTTTCTGCTGGGATAGGACAAGAATTAGAAGCCGGCAGGCAAGCGAGATTGCTTCAAGCAAAAGAAGAAGCTAAAACGCAAAAACATGGCGAGCTTTTAAAAAGCTTTGGATTCAAAGGAGCTGGCGATCAGCTTACAGAATCTTCTGGAAAATTCCCCAAGCTTTCGCATGAACAGAAAGCCATGCTGGCTTTGACAGACCCAACAGCCTTTAAAGCATATGAGCAGCTAGAATCCGGAATTAAGGAAGAAGAAGAAAAGGCACAAAAAAAAGAAAACTTAACGGGAATCTTGAAAGGAATGTCAGAAACGCTTTTAGAAGGCAATTTAGGCTATACCCCAGCCAAATATGCAACGGCACAAGGGCGAAGAGATGCGCAATATTTTGATTCTCTAGGCGTGCAGTTAGAAAGCATTGGTAAGGAAATGGTTTCAAAAGGCGTTCTTTCCGCTCCTCGTTTTGCTTATCTTTTGAGCAATTTGCCCTCGGCTAACAAATCCGATGCTACCAACGCGGGCGCTATCGAGGCATGGGCAGATGAATTAAATCTCCCTCGGCCTGAAGGTCTAGAAAGCCTTTATAAAAAGAAATCCAAGAAGCCACAAAAAAAAGCTGAGAAACAATCTTCTAAATCTGTGGCTTTTCAAGACGCGCAAGGGAATGTTTACGACATTCCTCTTGATATGGCCGAAGAAGCAAGAAAAGAAGGCTTAAAACCTTTATGACCACGAAAACGGATTTTTCTAAATATTTGAGGAAGCCATCTTCTGAAAATAAGTTTGAACAATACAGACGGGAAGAAAAACCAAAAAGCGCATTAAAAGAAGTTGCGCAACAGGTCCCCCTTGGGGCGGCAAAAGGGGCTATGTCTTCTTATGGCAATATTTTAGAGCTGGTTGGAGCAAACCCACAAGAACCCTTTACGCCATCACAACAGGAGAGGATAGAAAGAGAAGCAAGAGGAACCCCTGAACAATTGGCCTTTTCTATTGGGGATGAGTTAGCGCCAGAGACATCCGGAAGGTTGCCTACAAGCAGAGATATAGGCGAATTTTCACAAATGTTAGGGGCGCCAGAAGCGCAAACTTCAGCTGGGCGAATAGCGGGAATAGGAGCAGAGGCAATCGGAAGCGCTGCCATGTTAGGGCCACAAGGAATCGGCTTGGCTGGAGCAGGCGCAGCAGGCGGAGAAGCTGTACGTGAATTGGGGGGTCCTGAATGGCTGGCCCAAGCCGCTGATATAGGAATTAATTTTTCTAATCTTGGCAAAGCAGCCCTATCAAAGAATTTAAAGCCTTCGTCTAAGCAAGAAAAAGTGGCCGAATTTCTTCGCTCTAAAGGCATACCAGATAAAAATATCACTCCAATTATCCAAGACAAAAAGAAACTTGGGCTTCTCTCGAAAGTTGCAAGTAAATACGAACGAAATGATCCTTGGCTAAATGCGATAAAGGGTGATTTAGGAACAATATTTGAGGATATAAGGGGGAAAGGCAAAGAAGCAGGATTTCTTGAAGGGAAACCGCTTATGGCATTTGAAGAAAGTTTCGATAAGGCTATGGAGAAAGTGCCGCGCATGTACCGCGGGCTTATCAAAAAAGAAATTTCTGATTTATTCCATAACCCAATTGACTTTACAGAGCTTCATGATTTCAATAAGGCAGTTAATGCCATTGTTAAAGATGTGCAAGGCGGGAAAGCAGCCATTGGTCTGCTTAAAGACCCCATTGAAAAGGCCATGGCTTCTATGAATCCAGACCTTTATAAAGAGCTAAAGCTTACAAATGAAGCCTATTCTAAGTTAAGCAAATTCACTGACAAGATGACAAAAAAAAATTGGGAATCCCTCTTAAACATGGGGCAGATTGGCGGTCTTGTTTATGGGCTTTTGACATTAAATACAGACGCCTTGGAAACGGCCGGTCTAACGCTTGCTGGAAGATATGGGGTAAAAAAGCTTCTTACAAGTCCTAGACTACAAAATATGCACGGGAAACTATGGTCTTCTTTCCTTAAAAATGATGTATCGAAAACGCTTCGGATAACTTCAGATATAAAAAAAGAGCTTCAGAAAGAGCAATCGGCTTCATCGGGATCGTATGAATAATGGTCGCCATTATGTCTCGAGTTTTCTTCTTTGTCGTCTTTATTCAAAAGAAGCGCAACTACGCCACCTAGCATAAGCCAAAAAAACCACATATCATTTCTCCTCTTCGTATAAGGGATGTTTCAATCCGAACAAATACCCTTCTAAAAACGCCACCTTCTGCGATAGCTCTCTAACGTCCTCTTTAGTGGCGAACTCAACGAACTTATAGGGCGTTTTGACCTTCTCTTGTCGAGGCTTGCCGCTCATCAAGAATTCCCTGTCTTTCTGCCGGATGGCTTCTTGTTTGCGGGAGTCGTAAATCATGAAGACAAGGATAGTAATAAAAAATACGATCAGGATCGATATGCCGATAGAGCCATCATAGTTTCTGTCTAAAAGCAATTTTGCTAGGAGGCCCATAAGGACTACAATCGCTAAGATAGGAAATACATATTCAGCTTTCATAGGCTCCCTTTTTTCTATAGTATGCGAAGATTATTGATAACGCGTCAGTCCGAAAATTTATTTTAGTTAGATTCTTTATTCTCTAAAATTTCTATGTCTTCAGTAGTGGAATAAGGAAGAAATGCATTCACTTTTTCCATAAAATCTTCCCAAGACGAGCTAGATTTCATTAGCTTCCTTAACATGTAAATATGCGATTTTAAGTGAGTAACCCCTTGCTCTTTTGTCAACCACTGATGATGGCGACTGGCACGATGGCCCGTTGGCGTAATAGGGTTTCTTTCTTCAAGCATATCGACTAAATTCGGCGCCATCCTTGCATAAACCAGGTCTTTTGTGTATTTAGCGATCACCCCTGGCCGATGCTGGATCTCTCGAGCAGGGTTCCATTTTTTTAATCGGAAAATCTCTAAATAAAATTCATCAGGGAATGTTTTTGCCCATTTTGCCGCCTCTTGGTTCAAATACTTGTCTAAAAGAAGCTGCAAAGCATTTTTATCCCGCAATTCCTGGTATCCGCAGGATTCGTCTACAAGGGCAGTGATCCCAATCTTTGCTAGAGATTTTTGGACTATTTTTGCAGATGCCGCAAATTTAGTTTGCCTTTCATCTAAATAACCTTTTTCTAAGGAATCGATATATAATTCACAAGTAAGAGGAAGAAGAGATGCGTCATACCCGATTGCGCGAGTCCCCGTGGGGAGCCTAAACTCAATAGGAGAGCTTGCAACAATTATCTCTTTTGTAATTAAGGGCTTGAAAACACTGGCGCGAAGGAATGGAGGAAGCTTTTCAGCCATAGCGCCGGCCCCTCCCTCGGGCCGCGATCGTCCCAAAGCTTTGTGCATGCCCGAAGAGGTCAATAGACGCCTGCCATCAGGAAGAACGGCGCATTGGATGTCTGCTATCCCCAGTTTCAAAATTCCGGATTTCACTGCTTTTGGCAAACTTTTCACATCTGACATGGAGTCGCTCCGTTTAGATCTCGATCGAGATCGTAGCTAAGAGAGCCCATATTTGTCGATTGGCAATCTTTATTTTATTTCTCGCACAGCGCCATTTCGTATGCAGGACAGCCAAAAAAATGCAGGAGATATTAAAAGGTGCAGGGGGGCAAAAAACGCGCAGGTTATGCACGTCTTCTAAATTGGTTCATTTTTTTATGGACTTATCCTGCTTGGTAAATTAAATTTTGATTTAGCTTATTCCTCCAAGGAGTCCCTATGTCTTTCAATCCCCTGACAGCACCTCAAGGCGCCAATCTCTCAACCGTCGGGTTTGGCTATCGTCCTGAGAATGTCGAAATCCCTTTCATCTCAACTGTTTCCCCAACATCTTCTAACATCGGGCCTCCTGGCGCGCCTTTCCCTGTTGGTAAGAGATGGATCAATACTCTGACGAACAACGAATATGTGTTGACCTCAGTTGCTTCTTCAGCGGGATCAATTGCTGCTAACTGGATTAGCATTAACGCTGGCGCAGGATCGGTTAATAGCATCAACGGCCTTACTCCTTCCGGTGGCAACATTACGATTGCAGGGACAGCCAACCAGATTGGCGTGTCGAATGCAGGTTCGACCGTAACGCTTTCGGTTCCTAGCTCCTTTGCTGTACCAGGAACAATGACTGTGGCAAGCAATGCTGCATTCAATGGTCCTGTTGCGATCAATGATGGTGTGACTGTTACTGGGGGCTTGACCCTGGATAGCATCACGATTTCAGGGAACGTAACCCTCGGAAACACCGCGGGCGATATCGTGGCTCTTGGAAACACCAGTGGCGCAACTGCTGTGACGATTGCGGTAGGTACTGGCAACTTTGCCCTTTCTGGTGCTGCAGGATCGACTGTCACCATTGGCACTGGTCTTACTACTGGCACTATCCTGATCGGTGGTACCGCAGAGACGGGGACTATAACTCTTGGCTCGTCTTCTGGGACTAACACAGTTGCAATTGGCGCTGGAGCAGGAGCAACCACGGTCAACATAGCCCAAGGCAATGGCGGCAATACTGTCGCGATGGGCGGCGGGACGGGTACTAATACAATTAACATAGGTCACGGCGCGGGCACTAATACGATCTCTATCGGAGATTCTGCGACTGGCGTGGAAACGATCACAATCGGCTCTGCTAACTCCACAAGCGGCATGACGCTGAAGGTTGGAACAAGCAACTTCGTTCTAGATGGTGCTGCAAGTTCTACTTATGCAGTTGGTGCATCTACAACAACAGGCACCATTACAATCGGCGGGACAGCGCAGACAGGTGATCTAGTATTAGGCTCTTCATCTGGCACCAATGCCGTAAAAATCATGAATGGAGCAGGAGCTGGTACATTGAGCTTAGGCGTTGTGCAAACAGCTGGCGCAATCAATGCCGGTACCGCGATGACAACAGGGACAATCACGATTGGCGGCACTGCTCAGACAGGCACAATCACCCTTGGTTCATCTTCGGGGACTAACACACTGGTAATTGCTGGCGGAGCGGGAGCGACAACGCTTCAATTGGCAAATGTCCAGACAGCAGGCTCTGTTGCTGTCGGCGCAGGCATGACCACCGGCACGATCACTATAGGTGGCACAGCCCAAACTGGAACATTGACTTTGGGAAGCTCTTCTGGAACCAATACTCTTGTGATTGCAGGTGGTGCAGGCGCCACTGCGGTACAGATCGCCAACGTCCAAACAGGCGGCTCAGTAGCAATTGGTGCTGGCATGTCAACGGGAACTATCGCAATTGGCGGCGCTCAGACAAGTGGTACGATCTCCATCGGTGGCGGCGTGCAAACAGGCACCATTACTGTGGGCGGTGGCACTGGCGCACAGATAGTGAACCTTGCAACTGGCGCAACTGGCGTTAAGACTGTCCATATTGCGGATTCTGCTGTAGCCAACGTTGTCACCCTTGGATCAACCACTGGAGCAGCTTCTACAACAATCCAAGCAGGCTCGCTTGGCATTACGCTTACAGGCGCTGTAGTTGCTTCGACAGACGTTACATCTACCGCGGGAAACATCATCATCAACGGAGCCGCAAAACAGCTTAGAGTTCATGGTGGCGCTGTAACCGACTTTATCGGCCAAGCGACACTTGTAAACGGCACATTAGACGTAGCGAACACGAATATCGCCTCAACGGACCGTATTTTTATCACAAGATCGGCTAAGAACGCCTCGACAGCGTATGGCTCGTATACTACAACCATTACCGCAGCGACCAAATTTAACATCACTGCGCAAAAAGCAGACACTACAACCGAAACAAATGATGTATCGACACTTGACTATTTCATCGTAAGACAAGTCTAAGGGGAATAAATGCTTAAGAACCTATCGACTCTTGAACATAAAATCGAAGATCGGATCTATCAATTCGTATGCGCATCTAACGCGCCTCTTGGTGAGGTGCACGATGCGCTGGTTAAAATGAAGGCATTTGTAATTGGAAAAATCCAAGAAGCACAAAAGGCAGAAGAGCCAAAAGAGGAGAGTCCCCAATGAGTTTAGCTGTAAGGGCAAATTATGACACCCTTCGTTCCTTAGCTTTTGGCTCCATAAGCGGAACCTATGCAGCTTTGGGAACGGCTTTCACTCGGCCAGTGAGAGTTTTTAAAATAGTAAACAACACTGACGGCGACGTTTTTATAAGCACAGATGGATCTAATGATATGGATTTCATCCCTGCTAATAGCTTCGTTCTCTATGACCTATCATCAAACAGAGAAATCACTGCGGGGGTATTTGAATTGCCCGCTGGCACACAGTTTTTTGTGAAGCAAAGCACGGCTCCCACGAAAAACGCTGTTTACCTGGTCGTTTTTAAAGCTCTGCCAATTAACCCGGCTCCTAATAATCTATGATGCAATCTGGACAGCCTAAAAAGCCCGATCCTGAGTATGAAGTACGATTAGCTGAGATGGAGCGCAAGTACTCAGCTATCTTGGAGAAAATCCAAAAATACGATGCTGGGTTAGCCAAGATATTTGAATTTTCAGCGCGCCTGGATGATGTTATCGCCAAGCTAAATGCTCACATTAGCGACTACGTGCAGTTCAGAGAGAACCAAGAAAAGTCTTTCTGGAGCACGGACAAGATCATAAAAAACCACGAAACTGTCCATGTGAACCTTAAGGCTGATTTCCAAAATGTAAGCACTAGGGTCGAACAATATGACAAGCAACATATTGAAAATCTTGCGACGATTGGTAAATCGGTCGGGGCTCTGAATGAGAAGCTGAACCATATTGCCAATGTGGTCATTGATAAAGATCAGATGCAAGAGATCATGGAGCATGTGTTGCTGCAGATCGAAGGGGTTGCCAATAGCAAACAGCCCCTTATAGCGGAGATCGATAAGCTAAAGATCGATAACTATAGGCTTTCTGAGGCTATACGGCAGATTCAGGAAATCCCTCAAAAGCTATCCGATAAAATGCAATCAATGGGGCAGTCGATCGGGGTCTTGGAAAGCAATTTGAAGCGCGACATAACCCATGTTTCGGATGCACAAGACGTGTCATTTAAGATCTTTATGCAGGACTGCGAGAAGAAGCTGGCCGATTGGAAAGTGGAAATATTGGGCACGCCTACAGCCAACTTGAAGGTTAAGGAAGAGTTAGAACAAAAGATGCAAATGGCCCAGCTCGACGGCTCCAATGCTGTGATTAAAGTGAATAACGTAGAGCAGCAGATTAAGCTTTTAGAGAAAAAGCTGGAAAACTTACAACTTCAAGTGAAGAGAAACGAGCTTGCAAAATGAGCCAAGCAGGTGCATTAACTGAAGGCGGCAACGCGCCAGGAGGTAATGTTGACCAAATCGACGCTGACATCGGTTTTGCTGTTCCTCTTGCTGGCGTTATTAACATTTTTGGCGGGTCTGGCGTTAGTACATCAGCCAGTGGAAATACTGTCACCATCAACGTATCTGGAACTGGGTTCACATGGAATGTAGTTACGAGCGCAGACAATCCTGTGACATTGGCTCCGAACAATGGCTATATCACAAAAGGAGCCAGTGCGGTGCAATTTACGCTGCCTGCGTCTGCCTCGATCGGCGACGATTACAGAATCGTAGGGTATGCGAATCTGTGGACGATTGCACAAAATGCGAATCAGACAATGACGTTAGGGGTACGGACTACCACGGCTGGAGTAACTGGATCGCTCACCGCGACAGCCGTAAACGACTCGATAGAGTTGGTGAATGTGACAAATAATCTGGAATGGGTCATAACGGATTCGGTGGGCAATCTAACGATTGTGTAAAAGATAAGAGCAGCGTACCATCTCCATCATAAAAGGAGTGGGGTATGCTAAGAGTTTGCAAGGATTGTGGAGAACAAAAAGAGCTAAATAAGTTTGTCAACCAGAACGGCAAATATCGCTTTAAGTGTAAAGAATGCAAGAACAAGGCGCGAAGAACTGGAAGGCCGAACGAAGGCAAATTTAAGCCTGGACATGACAAAGGAGTAAGGTTCCAGAAAGGCCATACTCCCTGGTACAAAGTGAAGGGTGTGCCGCCTCCTGCTAAAGGAAATGTAGATCGGGACAATTTTAACAGATTCTCGAGCCATCGATATAAGGTTTGGCGTGAGGCGGTCTTTGAAAAGCATGGGAAAAATTGTAAACTTTGCCAGAATGATAAAAGAGTGTGAATACATATCTTAAATCATGGAAGGAAGACGAAGGCTTGAGATTTGACCCAGAAAATGGGATTCCTCTTTGCTGCTCATGCCATGGGAGTTTAGAGGCCTTGATAAGAAAAAACAAAAAAGAAAAAGATTTGATAGAAAGACAATCCAAGGTAAACTAAATGGCCACTGGTAATTCGATCAATGCTAACGGAGTAGGTCTGGCCAAATACGATGGCGCAGGCACGTGGTCAACAACCACGGTCACCCAGCACAGCGTGCTTATAGGCGGCTCATCCAACGCAATCACTTCGCTTGCCCTGACAAATGGTCAGCTTGCAATTGGCTCTACGGGAGCCGATCCAAGCGCAGCCACGCTAAGCGCTGGAACAGGTATTAGCATTTCAAACGGCGCAGGATCGATTACTATTAGCGGGATTGGAGCTGGCCTTACATGGTCAACTATCACAGCGAACCAGACAGCGGCGATCAATAACGGCTATGTTTGTAATAAGTCCGGGACACTTGTTCTGACAATGCCAGGAACAGCGGCTGTAGGAACCGTCATCGCAGCGGCTAATCTCAATACAACCAACGGGACGCAATTTTTGAGCGCCAACCCAGGCCAATTGACTCTTGGGATTGCATCAGCAACAGCGAATACAGGAACGTTTACAAGCACGCAGTTAGGCGATATGATTTTCTTGGTCTGTGTCGTGGCCAATACAACGTGGTTCGCCTATGGCGTACAAGGGAACTGGACGGTAGCGTAATGGTAACAAATAGCGCCGGCAACTTAGCAACAGGTACTAGCGGGCAAATAGTGGTGGGCCAAGGCTCTGGCTCTACGCCTCTATTTAAGACACCGACTGCCGGAACTGGGCTAACGGGCACTTTCAATACCACAACGCATGACTATGCATTGACAATACCGGTTGCTAAAACTAGCGGTGGTAGCGGTTCAACGAACTTCACGGGCAATAGAACTCTTTTAGGCACTCAGTCCCCTACAGGAACAACTGCAGTGTTCAATAGCTGGACGACTGGCTATCAATACTATTTATGTGAGTTCATCGAAGTAATCCCTACAACAACCTCCACGCGTCTAGAAATCGCCTTTTCAACGGATGGTGGCTCTACTTATACCAACGTGACCTGGGACAATGGCGGCTTTGATGCTGCTTCCACAGGTGGCGGGTCTTTTGTAGCCAACTCCGGCGTCTCGGCTACTCCTGATATCTTGCTCGGCAACGTTCAGACCAACAACGCCGATGAAGGGGTAAATGGCTGGCTTTACTTATGGGGACTAGATTCCTCGGGAACTTTTCGAAAAGTCATGCATCAATACATTACGCATCCTACAGGTACCAATAGCATGACATTTCGCAATATCGGCTATCACGTGCGTCTGACAACCCAAGTCACTGGCTTGAGATTTATCTATAGCGGAGCAGGCGGCTTTGCCTCGGGAACGATTAACTTCTATGGGGTAAACTGATATGTCGCAAGCAGGGATGCTAGAAAAAAACGGCGGGTCGGGTGGCTCAAGTATCAATGCGATTCAAGTAGACGCATCTACACCTCCAGGCACCAATCCTGTCGTACCGAACGCTGCGAACTTGTTAACAATGACAGGGGCGCAAGTTGCTGCGGGAACGACTTCTAATGTCATACGCACAGATTCCGTTGCTGCGAATACGGTAACGATTGAGGTGCAGAGATCTCAAGCGGTTGCCTCTTCGACGATAGGCGACAATGGCGTTTCGCATTTCGATTCGCACTTTTTCACCGTAGACGCGAACGGCTTTGTAAGCTTTACAGGGACAGGCGCAGCTGAGACGTTGACAGGCAATAGCGGTGGTGCCGTAGGCCCCACTGCAAACAACATCAATACCGTCGGAACTGGCTCGATTACGATTGTAGGCAATCCTGGGACAAGCACGCTTACGACAGAATTGACAGGACTGACAAATCATTCTCTTCTCGTGGGAGCAGGAACGCCCACGATCACTAGTTTAGGCGTTTCTACAGATGGACAGCTTCCAATTGGTTCGACTGGAGCCGATCCGGTGTTGGCCACATTGACTGCCGGAACTGGTATATCCATCACAAACGGGGCAGGATCAATTACGATTGCAGCGAATGGATCAGCGGTTGTTGAGACACTTACAGGGAATACAGGCGGTGCAATTAGCCCTACGGCAGGAAATATTAATACTGTCGGCACGGGATCTATCACAATAGCAGGATCTGGATCTACGCTAACAACTCAATTAACGGGCCTCACAGCACACGATGTTTTGATAGGCGCAGGAACAGCTACTATCGGACTTGTCGCTCCAAGCGCAACGAGTGGCGTACCGCTTATTAGTCAAGGCGCAGCGGCTGATCCGGTGTTTGGCACGGCTGTCGTTGCTGGCGGCGGGACTGGAGCAACTACGCTTACAAATCACGGCGTGCTTTTAGGACAAGGGTCCTCCGCCGTTGTTGCCACTGCGGTTGGCGCTACAGGCACCGTTTTAGCAGGCAATACGGGTGCTGATCCAACATTTCAGACTATAGCCGCAGCTGGCGGCATTACGACGATCACAGGGAATACAGGTGGGGCCGAAAGTCCACTAGCTGGAAATTTCAATATCGTTGGCACTGGGAGCATTACTGTTGCAGGATCGGCGAATACGGAGACAGTACAACTTACAGGCCTAACTAATCACTCGTTGCTTGTAGGTGCAGGGACAGCCACAATCACCAATCTTGGTGTGGCGACGAATGGCCAATTGCCGATAGGCAGCACAGGCGCAGACCCAGTTTTAGCCACATTGACCGCTGGAACCGGCATTTCGATTAGTAATGGAGCTGGCAGCATAACGATTGCTGCTACCGCCCTTACCACTTGGACAGACAACGGAACAAATTTTAATGCCGCAGTAAATAACGGCTATTTCACAACGGCAGCGCTAACAGCGACCCTTCCTGCAAGCCCTTCCCAAGGCGACACGATCGTATTTATAGCGGATACAGCTTCCCAGCTCACAATTTCTGCAAATACCGGACAAATTATTCGTATCGGGTCGGCTACATCAACAGCTGCGGGAACTGCAAAAAGCAATGCTATCGGTGACTCGGTTACTTTGACCTATAGAGCCGCCGATACGACATGGCTGGCAAGATCTGTAAACGGAACATGGACAACGGCATAATATGGCAGAAGCCAATAGCATAAATTCATCCGCAGCAGGAATAGTAACCAATACAGGGACTGGATTTACTTCATCCACAGTTACGCAACATGGCGTATTAGTTGGCGGAGCTTCTAATGCAGTTTCAAGCACATCTGTCGGTTCAACAGGTCAAGTTTTACAGGCAAATTCAAGCGCCGATCCTACATATAGCACTGCTACCTATCCTTCGACGGCTACAGGCACGGGCAAGATTTTAAGAGCCGACGGGACGAACTGGGTAGCAACCACAGCGACTTATCCAAATACGGCAGGGACATCTGGGAACGTACTTACTTCGGACGGAACAAACTGGAATAGTTCGGCATCTTCTGGTGTAGGCGGATGGGTTAAGATTACAACAACAACAGCGTCCAGTTCAGCTTCGATTTCCTTTAATGACACAGCTTATTCAAATTATGTTTTGGTAGTAAACGATTCACTTCCTGCTACCAATACCACAACTTTGCAATGTCAATTTACCACAAATAGCGGGTCAACTTATGTAGCAACCAGCTATCAATCTGGCCTGAATAATGCTCAATATAATTCTGCTTCTTTTGGAAATACAAGTAGCACAACCTTCACCCTTTTAGCAGGCGCACAAGATAGCGCTGGATCTATAGGTATTAGTGGGACTTTCTTTTTCTATGGGTTTAATACTCCTACAGCCAACTTTTCATGTCGCGGGAATGCTACATTTATGTTTGGTGGTCAAACTTTTATGGCCATAGCCGCTACAGGACATGCCACAACGGGAGCAAATGGAATAAAAATCACCTTTAGCTCTGGAAACATAGCATCGGGGACTTTCACTTGGTATGGGCTGGCAACATGAAATATATAATTATTGCATTACTCCTCTGCGGTTGTATGCCATATGGCGGTGAAGAGTTTGATTTGAAAGTTGAGCCAATTAAGGAAGAGCATCATGCCTGATTATACAGCTACCTTTCTAGATGCATTAGCAGTCGGCAGGACTGGCAGTGATGCCTTTATCACGCACTTCAATACACGCGATCCTACGCCCCAAGATATTAACTACCCTGTGCAAAAGCGCTGGGTCAACACTGACAATAATACCGAGTGGATATTGCTCGGCTTTCTTTCCACAGGCGGCGTCATAACAGCTAATTGGCTAGAGCTGATTTCTGGGTCTGGCATTACCGAAACGCTTACAGGCAATACTGGAGGAGCTGTATTTCCCGACGGAAGTAACAACATAAATGTTATCGGCGATACAACGACAGTAAACATTGCTGGTAATCCTGGCACACACACATTAACGGTGTCTGCAGTAGCTGAAATCCCCACTTCATTCGTTACCGACTCTGGAACGGCCACACCTATTGCACATGTTTTGCGCGTGGTGGGAGGAACGAACGTATCTACTTCAGGACTTACCAATACCATCACTATCAATAGCACATCGACACAGTTCGCTTTTAATTATACGAACGTGAATCATGCGGCATCTCCCTATACCGTGCTTACGACAGATAACTATATTTCTGTGGACTGTTCCGGGGGAGTGGTTACGCTCAATTTCCCCAATACGCCAGTTGCCAAGCAGATTTGGATCATAAAGGACCGCACGGGCAGCTGCGCAACAAACAACATAACGATTACTACTCCAGGTGGAACTGACACATTTGACGGGCAGACAAGCTTAATAATGGACAGCAATTACATGTCCTTAAATCTTTTAGCAAATGCAAGCCACAATTACGAGGTCTGGTAATGGGATATGTAGGAAGAGGAACGAATACTCAAGTTTTAAGCGACCATACAGGCGGGACGCTGCCTAATTTCCAGACTATTAGCTCTACTGGTGCAATAACTCAGATAAAACCTCAGATATTTACTTCTTCAGGAACATATACCCCAACTATAGGCATGAAATATATACAGTGTATATGTGTAGGAGGGGGCGGTGGCGGAGGCGGCACAGCAAATGCGGCGGCCAGCACACTTACAACAGGCGGCTGTGGTGGAGGTGGGGCAACATCTTATATTATTTTAAGCGCCGCTTCAATAGGAGCTTCACAAGCAGTAACAATTGGGGCTGGAGGAACAGCTGGGGCGTCAGGGAATAATGCGGGAGGGAATGGCGGAACAACTTCTTTGGGAATTTTATGTACCGCTCCTGGAGGGTCTGGGGGTCCTGGAAGTGCTGGCAGCGGAGCTGTTACAGGGGGGGCTGGAGGAATAGCCGGAGTGGGAGATTTTTCAATGCCTGGGCAAAATGGCGGGAGCGTAAATCAAACCTCGACGATTAACTTTGTTCCTGATGGAGGGAATTCTTTATTTGGTTTTGGTGGTCAAAACGACTGGGTGCATCCGTCACCGAACGCTGGGTTCCCAGGAAAAAATTACGGGGGCGGAGCATGCGGCGGGGGGTCATTTAATGGAAACGGAGCAGCTGCTGGGGCTGTTGGAGCGCCTGGCATTGTGATAATCACAGAATACATTAGCACCTAATCCTCTGGCAATCTCCATCCCACAATCCATCCTAAGCAAGCCCAAAACATGGCGCGTATAAACCTAGTTGACATAGCGCCACGTCTTGAAATGCCCATTGACGGCATAGATCAAAACCCTACCATGCGCAGGAGGATATATATCATCGACAGACACCCATTTGCCACCCTCAAAGTCAGCTTCAATTGATCTGTCAGAAGATTCTTTAGCGTCGTATTCTGCTCGCTCCTCATCGGAAGCCCTTTCATAAGCCGATTCCTTGATAGCCTCATCCAATGGCCTATCAGTATGCACTTCGACGTGCGCATATAGGGGGTTAAAAGGCTTGTCCCAATCGAATATCTTTTCTAGGCCAAGGCCAACGCCAGCAATGCCTAAGAATATTCCTAATGTGAATGTCAGCAATTTGGTTTCATGTTTCATTTGTTTTTCCTCTTGGATGAAGTCGATTCATAGTTCGCCAGGTATCGGAGTTCGTAGCGTATCCTCTCGCCTTTCGCTGGGATTCCCGCATAGCCTTCCGGTGGCATAGCTTGCAAACATGACGGCTATCACCTTTTGACGAGGGGAAGGGAAATTCGCAGGTGGGCTTGGTTTCTTTGCACTTGCGGCATTCTTTAGGCTGCAAGACGGGTGGCAGAGTCATGGCTTCCCTTCCACAAGTGTTATATGGTCTACATTGAAAATTAAAACGGAGCCATCTTCATTCGTAATACTACAGAACCCGCCGTTTTTCTTTCGTCCCTGCTTAAAGAAATAGTATACATCTTCTATAGTGTCGATGTCTTTTAAACAGCAGGTTATCTTTCTTTCATCAATTAGATAGAATGTCCATTTCATCGTTCGCTCTCTTTTGGCGAATAGCCGCAATTAGGGCAATAAGCTACAGGATGCTCTACACATTCCATTCTATTTATAAACCAGCAACTAACCTTCAATCCATGCTTTGTTTCCGTACAGATAAGCCCGCTAGGTGTTATGCAAGAAGGCATTTCTTTTTTAGGAATCCCGGGGTCTTCAAGCTCTCTCCACCATTGCCATTCGGAAAAATCAATTTTGTCTCTTTCTTCTAAAATCGACTTTTCACCATTAGAAACCCATAATAAATATTTTCCGTCGATAGGAATGAGTTCAGATGATTCTATCCATTCGCTCACGTGAACCTCCAACTCTCAATTCTGCCTTTCCTATAATCCTCGACATTAAGATTCGCGTCAGCAGCTAAACGGGCGGTATCGATGTTGCCTTTGCGCATATACTTCACGAACCTATGATCCCCGATTTTGCATGACCTGCCGTTGCTGTTCTTTTTTAGCACAGACTTGGCCTCTTCGATCATGTTTTCTTGCTGCTTGATGATCATATTGGCCGACTCGATAATTTTTACGGCCTCAGTTGACGCAGGATCGTGTAAAACCTCTAGATCCATATCTGTAGGCTCTGGCGGAATAAACTCAACCAAATTGCGGTAAAAGGCCTCAGCAGCGATTTTAGCCTTTTCTATGAATGCGTCGTCGCGCTTGACCGCTATGATCTCATAATCGCTATCCGTTTGATAAGAAACGTAGTACAGCATCTCGACATTCGCTACATACAATTGCCACTGGCATTGGCAAAAATAAATACTCGGCACCACGCCCAGCTTGGCCGATTGATGATTGGTCGCTCCAAGCACCTTAATCTCCACTATTTTCACTTTTGCCGATGGACAATAGCCATCCAGCGATGCAATGAAATAAGGGATCGTCTCATGCTCAACGCAAGCTTCGGGATAAGAGACGCCGAAATGCCTTTCTATGCACTTTCTTGCATCCGGTTCCTTATCAATGCCCCTCTGCATTGCATCGTTGACAGGCTCTTTGTGGCCTGAATTAATCTCATCGTAGAGCATGAGTGCCGACTTTTTTGGATGAAGCCCCATAATTGGGGCAATCATCGTCGCACTAATTTTGCCCCTGCGCCATTGAAGCCAGGAATCGGTTTTCTGAACTTGGGGGACAGTCTTAACCATTGATAATCTCCAATGCTTGAGAAAAGGCTTTAGTGGCTCTGGTTAAGTAGGTTTTTGCCTCTCTGATAACTTCTAAGTTCTCTTCAGAGGCCCCTTGAGAAAGCAAAGTCAAGCATGTATCTAACTTATATAAATATTCTATGGGATTGCGTGTGGGCATTTTAGCCATTGACCGTCTCCATTTCAGTCTTTAGTCGTTCGGCGTTATGAACTTCAACCCTTTCCATGATCGTCTTAAACTCGCTTGCTGGAACGTCCTGGAACGACGAGGCCTTATAGAAATTCAGGATGCGAGCCTTATATTCTAAATCATCCCCGATCAGCTCCAGAATCTTCCTAGCATCATCGGCAGAGATCGTTTCTACTGATTTGCTATTAATTTGTGCAGATTTAGTATTTGGCACGATCTCGATAGCCTGCTCCATTTCCTCTTCCGTGTACGTGCCTGCCATTTCGGATGGGAACGCGCGTCTTAAAGCAAGGCTCTCTGCGCACTTGGCCAGCATAGCATGGGGCATCTTCTTCCACTGACCCTGACCAGCATCGTATTCCGACAGGATAGCCGTAGCCCCGATCTCATGCCATTGCTTATCCGGCCCCAATCGCTTCACGTAGGCCGTAGCGGAGAACAGGTTATTGTTCTTGTAGGTAAAGCTAGGCTCTTTGCCTGGCATGTACTTGCCCGATCTTTCGGCTATCTTGCGATATCCATCAATGCCAACGATCATGGTAGGCTTGGCCTTCTCGCCTTGGCCGTACTTGATAAAATAAATTTCCTTTTTCTTAGGGTCGAGACCCAAGGACTTCGCCATCTCAATGAATAGGCGGAATTCCATGTCTGTCGCATTGGCACAGAACATGTTCTTGATGACGGTCATCTCTTCTGGGTTAAACTCGATCAGGTCGTTGCTCATATTCCCTCATGGTTTTTTCTTGTTGCCCACAAAGATAGCATAGGCTACCATTTATCACAACACAAAAGCAGAAAAAGGAGACTTTGTAGACATGGACTTTTACACGTGGCTCGCCAAGTACAGGATCGAGCAAAAAGATATGTCAAAGAGATTGGGTGTATCAGCAAAATATTTATCTGCGATTGTAAATGGTAGGCGCAAACCTGGGGAAACATTAATTATTTTAATCTTGCACCTAACCAATAACGAAGTTACGCGCAAAAGTTTGTTAGAGCCAAGGAAGAGGTGATATGAAAGTTAACTTTTTAGATTACGACGCCCCAAATAGCAACGCTAAAGAATTAGACGCAATTGCCGTCAAGTCTCTAAATGAGAAAGGCGGCGTTTGGTATCAGAAAAAAGGCGCAATGTATTACATGGATGCTGATTTTGTAAGGAACGTGTGTAAGGAGCAAGATGCAACCTGAGATGCCCGAGCTTATAAGCGGCGTTCCAATTGGAGCACTTGGTGAAGCCCTATCAAAGGACCAGGCCAATCTAATAAGCGAGCTTATGCAACCAGATATGTTTAAATGGGAATACCAACGAATTGGAGGATGTATTGTGGAAGCTGCGGATATACCAGAATGGAAGGCCATACGCACGATGTCCGACGAGGACTTGCGGGGCTTTTTGGAGAACAACGATAAGATTGATCCGCATTTGCTAGCGATTGTGTGTAGCGAGGTTTTGAGGCGAATGTGGAAAAGCAAGATTACGAGAATGCAGCTTCCTATAGATGTTTCGCATTTGCCTGCTATGAAGCTTTCAAAAGATATGTTGACTAGGGATGGGGCAAAGTGATGGAAATCACGAAAGAACTATTAAGCCAGGGGCCGCAGCCTCCAAAGATTCCTAACCATTCTGACAAGAAAAGATCGTTAAAGGACTATGATGAGCTTGTTGAGTCGATTGAGAAGAGGATAGGGGCCGTTAAGTTGCCAGAGGAGCCAAAATGACAGGGTGGTTAAAATGCACAGAAAAGATGCCCCAGATAGGTTCGATTGTTTTGGCATGGGGCGGGAATATGCTCGAACAAGGAGGATATTTTATCTGCCAATATTTTAATCGCCGGGTTCTGCTAAACGACACCTATCCTAACGACTCCAATTATAGAAATTTTAACCCAAGCCACTAGATGCCGTTGCCGCAGGAGCCGAAATGAAAATCTGCCATATATGCGATTCAAAAGAACATAAGAAGATCGTAATGCAACATAATTGGGACGCGTGGGATGTCTTTATGACAATTAGAGATTTTAATCAGTTTAAAAACCTCCATCCAAAGAAAGTTTTAGAAAGGGAAGATGGAGAGGTCTTTATCAGGATCGCAGAGCAGGATGGGACGGAAGCAACCTATATCACGAAAAGATGTAGAGCAGGGGCGGAGATGCGGGAATAGTAAGAAATTTTTCACTACCGATTTAAGCTGCCGAGGCTTATCTTGGCCAGAAATAAAGAAGCCCCTAGGTATGAACTAGAGGCTCTAGAGACTTCAGATACTCGATACGGCAATGTCGAATATCTTACTCGAGGCGGGATTTAATTCCATCTTAAGTAAAAAGTTTACAGAGTCAAGTCAAATCTAGGGGTCTTCCACCAACACAAGGAAGGCTCTATGCATCATTCATTCGATATATCCCTGGCATCTGATCTTAGCGTTCACGAAGCCATCATGATCCATCATTTTCAGCACTGGATTAGGATCAACCGAGAAATTGGCAAAAACAACCACGATGGGCATTGGTGGTCTTACCAGACCCAGGAATGGATCGCTGCGCACTTTCCATACTGGAGCGAAGACCAAGTCCAAAGGATCATAAAGAAGTTGGTTAAAAAAGAAATTTTACTGGTCAGCAACCACAATAAAGCGAAGTACGATCAGACCAACTGGTATGCCTTCAAAGATGAGGCAAAATACCTTCCCGCCATAGAGAAAACGCGAAATCGCGTAATCGACGACGCGGAATCGCGGGATTCATTCCGCGAGATCGCGGAACCTATACCAGATTCTTTAACAGATACTGAAAACAAGAAGACTGTTTGTCCGGAAGCCCCCCTGTCGGGGTCTTCGGTCTCAAAAGTCGTTAAGATGACTTCTGACAGAAAAGAGATCATAATCCGCCAGGACGACATCTTTAGGCAGGCGATTGCCCAGCGCAAGGACTGGACGACGGCGGAAATCATGCAAGCCTGGGAAGCCTTAATCGAGACCGAGGGGGTTGTCAACTGCGGCTTTGGGTTTGTAGAGGGGACGATCAAGAACATGCGAGTGAAAAATAGATTTGACAAGATGTCAAAGAAAACGAACAAAGCACACGAGGTACGATCATGGAATACAGGAGTGATTCAGTCGGTGGAAGATTGCGAAATCCCTTCGGAGATAGATTTGACCAAGCTTCTCTAGCTAAGCTCAGGTTCTCAAAAGAAGACGCTCAGGCGATGTCAGATTGGCTAAAGGGGAAAAGGGACTTCTTAGTCTTTACAGGCAATCCTGGCTGCGGGAAAACCTATTTTTGCGCGGCTGTATGGAATCACAATCGCCAGCACAAAGTGTTTGAAACGGCAAGGGCCTGGAAGGAGTCAGAGCTGCTTGGCCGCCTGCGAACCCAGATGAACAACGGGCGCGATTATCTTGAGGATGCGAAAGAAATGTGCGACGACGAGCTTGTAATTATAGATGATATTGGAAGCACTGGGGTTAATGATTGGAGAAACGAAGTTTATTTCACAATTATTGACTATAGATCTTCTACCAGAAAGCCAACTATTATAACGACCAATCTTAATAAAGATCGGTTAGCCGTGGACGTGGGGACTCGTGTCTATAGCCGGATCATGGCCAAAGAAAATACTTTTATTGAAATGCAGGGGAAAGACTTGCGAATGTTGGGGCTTTGATATGGATGAAAGGGTTCGAAACAGACTTATTTACATGACGCTTCTTTTTCAAAGAGAAATAACACCAGACGAATATTACGAGATCGAAAATGTTTACGAACGGATGCAAAAGGAAGGGTATCTAGATGAGCGAATGGCTCCCGATTACAGAAGCGACTAAGCTTGATTATTACAAAGTTCTTTTTGATGGAGGGGGCGAAGCAATCGCCTCCCTAACTCCGCGAGGATGGGTATTGATAGAACAGAGCGTCAGCGTCGGGAAAGATGCCGATATTGTGGCCTATAAACATCTTTCTAAGGCCGACAAAGAGAAAATAAAGTTTAATATCGAGCGCGGCAAGAAAGGATTCTTTTGAGAAGGCGAGGCGGCCGAAAGGGAAGCTTACAATAAGGTGATGATCGATGCCTAAAAAGTGTACGAAATGTGGAAATGCGGTCAGCCTGGAATGGATCGATTCTGAAACTGGAATTAAACTTAGAGAAATCGATCAATGCAAAGATTGTTTTTTTGGAAAATATGAATATAAGCCAATCATTGAGCAAGTTGTTCTAAGAAATGAAAAGTAAATACGGCAACGAACCGCAGACCGTCGAGATTGAGGGCCAGCTCTACAAATTCAAGAGCCGCGCTGAAATGCGGTATAGTCTTTATTTGGAATTCCTGCGCAAAAACGGAGATATCCTAGAATGGTCTTATGAACCCGAGACATTTGCTTGGGCTAATAAGGCTGGCAACCGCGTGCTTTACAAGCCTGATTTTAAGGTGCTGGAGAAAATAGGACGCTCCCCCTGCGGGATGATCGAGGCAAGAAGAAGCTGGCACGAGGTCAAGGGATTCATGGACGCGCGATCTAAGGCCAAACTAAAGGGCTTTGCTAAGCATTTCCCAGATGAAAAGCTCGTGCTTGTGGATTCGGGGTGGTTCAAACGTAATACAAAAAAATTGAAAGGTCTGGTGCCAGGATGGGCTTGAGTAGATTACAAAATGATACCGACTGAATGTCTCCAAAAGTTCAAAAATGAAGACATGTAGACCAAAGATATCCACAAAACGTGAAAATCCGAGATGCAACTTCAGAATTGCAAGGTGATTTGCATCTATTCAGCTTTAGGCGTATAACCGTTTAGCATTGTAACTCAGAGGGTTCTATGCAGCATTTCTGGGGCTTAATATTCGTGCTGGTCGTCATGCTAGGATTCGGTGTCTGGTATGTCATGAAGACTGCGAAAGACAAAAGCGGCGGCCCTCCAGCGCATCCTTGAACTATACGGTTTTTCCGTATAGTTGACCATTTGAGGCCATGAACTTTTAAGGTTTTATGTACGATTGGATTATGATTTTAATCGCCGCTGCTAGTACTTTAGCTTTTTTACTCTACATGAGGAATTGATACGGGGCTATTTGTCCTTGGATTTCTCTCGCCAATGCAGTCGAGTATGTTCGCAGATATCAAGCACTTCTAAATTTTCAATACGATTATCATGCCTGTCGTGGTTTTTGTGGTGTACATGCTCGCGACTATTTAGTTTTCTGCCCAAAAAGGTCTCCATAATATGACGATGTACATGCTTTCGGATGCCATTTACGTATATTCTTAAATACTTTTTTAATGGCGCAGGCGATGTTTGGCTTTCTGTGTAACATTTTTGCGAGCAAAACTTTTTCGTGTGTATTCGAGAAGGAGATATGAAAAATGATTTTTTGCAAAGATAGCAATTTATTTTCAAATTTGCGCTGTTTGCTGCTTTTTTGCCCGTAATAGTTTTAAGTCTTTTTGGTTCGCGATCTTTTTTTGTGATGTGCCATAAGCATTTTCTTGAACAGCATTTTGCTATATCTTTTCGATAGTCTCTGACATAAAATATTTTCTGACAAAATAGACAGGTTTTGGTGATCATATGCCTTTAAAAAAGGGAACAAGCCGGAAGGTTCAGTCTGAGAATATAAAGGAACTTGTGAATTCTGGGTACAAGCAAAAGCAGGCCGTTGCAATATCTTACGCAGAAAAAAGAAAGTCTAAGAAAAAGAAATAATCCCCCATGCCCTTTGCATAGGGGCGGCCCTTCTATAACCATTCAGATGTTGGCCGAAAGCGCGAGAATTTATCATGTCAATTTCAGTTGGTCAACTGGTCAAAGAATTGGATAGGATCAAAAGGGCCAAAGCCAAATTGCTAGATGAGGCTGAGAAGCTAGAATTGCGTGAGTTTGCTATCGTAGAGGAGCTGCATAAGTTCTACAACTCCCCCGTAACCAATGATTGCGAGATCGTGATCGTTTTAAAGAGGCCATTATGAAAAAAGATGACACCAAGTTTATTGAATATTTCCCTCCACCTTGGAATCCCAATGAATTCCCAGAAAAGACACAGGGCTGGCTAGCATTTCAAGACGCAATGAGAAACGATCCAGAATTCTATAACCCTTCAAACTGGTCGTAGAAAGGCAGCAACTCGACTAGATCCCAAGCCTCCGACACATCGCTATCATCACCCAAAAACTTCTTAATATCCTCAAGCGTTTGAAACATGGGATACCTCGCCTGTTCGTGTGAATTCTGCAAATCTCGTTTCAATCTCTTTGTGTAGATAGGGAAACAAAGCCTCGATTACATGCAGGAATGTCTTATCTACTAGCCCTTCAGAGGTAAGCCATACCTCCTCCATTAAAACGGCGGTAGCATTCCAGGTTCCATGTTGTATAATTAAATCTATAAGTTGACAATACTTTTTAGGCGTGTCTACCCAAAAATCAACTATCGCTTCTGCCAATTCTTGCTTTAAATGATCTTTAAGAACTACCATCTGGCTGCCTTTTGGTTAAGGTATATGTTTCGTTTGCCCTGCAAGTCGCATTGCAGGGTTTTTTATTTACTGCCTAGCTATGTTCCTGACTTTCAGTTCCTCCAGGTTGTAATAGCAAGCCTTTCCATTTGTAGCCACTTTAACTACGGTGGCATGGCTTAAATTTCTGTCTCTTATCTGTTGTTTGCATAGGATCAAGCAGCTTAATGCGTTGCCCACATGCAATACTTCGGCTTTCACATCTCGATCCAATAGTTCGATTTCGTATGCTTGCATTGTAAATCCTGTTGTCGTAGTCTAAAAAAGATTTGCCCTCCCCATGGTTGGTAATTCGTGTGAGTATCCCCCTTAGCCCTTTAGCGCGAACTAGAGGGCTTTTTCTATTTTATGCCAGAGGTTCATTCCTCTCTCCTCTGCCTGTTTTAGATATTCATAGGCTGTATCCGATCGCTCTTCTTCCAGATAGTGCAATGCGCACCGAATCTCTATATTGAGCTGTCTTACTTCTTCAATTAGATCCATAGTACCTGTCCATTGCTGTTTGAATTGGGTCGTAATCTTCATCCTCGTCTTCCATCTCTGGCTCTTCGCATACGCAATCTTCATCTGCTAATTCTTCCTCCTCGCTTTCGCAAGGAGGGTCTAGGCGTTCGTTGTATAGGAAATTCATATTGTCCTCTTGGTTACTATTCCACAAATATGCCATATGCCCACATTATATCCAAGCCATTTCAGAAAAAAAGAATTTCTGTACACAAGATACAGAGAGAAATTGTATAAAATATTTTGTAAACAATGAGGGTATATGGCTAAGAAAATGCATCACAAAGAAGAAATGCACCACGAGAAGCATGAGAAGAAGGCCCACCACAACAAAGATGGGCATGGCAAAGTCGCAAAGAAAGCTAAAGTGGCTTCTAAATAGGTCGTTATGGACAAAGCTATACGTAAAATTGAACGAGACACCAAGAAGGTCTCTGGTGAGCTAAAGTCTCTTGAAAAAG
>Ga0105238_10000777_pt1 | contig 33195 bp, 22 predicted proteins | sample KBSC34metaG_FD_81526 | JGI IMG/M metagenome (GOLD analysis project Ga0105238, IMG submission 81526) | Corn rhizosphere microbial communities from Kellogg Biological Station, Michigan, USA - KBS C3-4 metaG | ecosystem: Host-associated > Plants > Roots > Rhizosphere > Soil | place: Michigan, USA...
CAGAGCGTTCGTGCCGACAGTGGTGCCGTGCACGACCTCGACTTTTGAGAGTTGTGCGCCGGTTTCAGCGCAGATACGCGCGAGGCCCTGTTGAATTGCGAGCGAAGGATCTGAAGGAGTTGAAGGAAGTTTGAAAAGTTCAACGCGCCCGTCTCGTTCGAAAACGAAATCGGTGAACGTCCCGCCCGTGTCGACGCCGATACGTATGGATTTTCTCCGAGAGTTGCAGCACAGGATTTACAAGATGTTTCAAGATTGACATGTCAATCCTGTAAAAATCTTGTTAATCCTGTCTACACCTGACTTACCGATTCCCAGCAGCCACTTTCATTCGACGCGCGAATGGCGTCAAGCGCGAGTTGCACACGATACCCATCTTCAAACGTCGCCGCGTCTTTGACGGTTGTTTTGCCCGCTCGCAATGCGTCACAGATCGCGATCGAGAACGCCGTGAAGCCTCTCGACCAGCTTCCCTCACGCATCCCCTGAGCCATGTGGTCCTGATCGACCTGCACTGGCCGCCAAGTGCCCGATCCCGTCGGTGAAAGCCACAGCTCGCCAGCCTCTTCGACCATCAACGCGCCCTTGGTGCCGTAAATCTCCAGCCGGTTTTCGTACTTGCCCGATTCAACCACCGAGATCGAAGCCGCGCCGGTCGTATTCTCCGTGTGTGGACCATCGCTGAAACGGAACAGGAGCTTCGCTTCGTCATCCGTCGTAACAGCACGCATCCCACCGCCGTTCGCTTTATCCGGACGTTGACTGATGTGCGTCGTCAACATGCCGAGCACTTTCGTGACTTCCGCGCTCAACGTCCAACGAAACGAATCGATGACGTGCGATCCGATCGCGCCGAGCGCGCCGCCGCCCATCGTTTCATCCGACCACCAATCCCAGGGACGAGCGATGCCGCGATAGTCAGACCTGAAAACGTAATTGCAATGACGCACCGCTCCGATCGCGCCTGTTTGCAACATCCCGCGCATCACTCGACGGCTGTTCAGAAACCGCAACTCGTGATCGATTAGCGCGAGCACGCCGGCGGCGTTGGCCTTCTCGACCATGCGCGCAGCTTCACCGGCGTTCAACGCCATCGGTTTTTCACAAAGGACTGCTTTGCGTTGATCGAGTGCGGCGAGAGCGATCTCCATGTGAGTTGATGGAGGCGTGACGATGCTGACGAGATCCACGTCCGGATGCGCAACCAACTCGCGCCAATCCGCTGCAACGTGCTCGACACCAAATTCCTTCGCGAGCGCTTCAGCTCGATCGCGGTTGCGACTGGCGACCGCAACAACCTTCGCGCCCATACAATCGCGAAACCCCGGGATCTGCGTGGTGCGGGCAAACCCCGTCCCGATAATTCCGATTCCAACCGGTGACCTCTTCATGGCCCTATTATATTAGCCACAGATTACACAGATTGCACAGACCTGAAATTTAATCTGAGCAATCTGTGAAATCTGTGGATAAAGTTTTTTAAGAGTCTCGGCCGGCGAGGCGGGCGATCATGGTCACGAGTTGACTGGCCCCGATGGGTTTGGCGATGTGCATCTGGTAGCCCGCCGCAAGCGCCTGGCGTCGATCGATGTCGCGCGCGTACGCAGTCAGAGCCGCTGCGGGCGTGTCGCCGCCTTTGTCGCGCGGCAGCGAGCGCACCTGCCTGATAAAACTGTAGCCATCCTGCTCCGGCATCGCGATGTCGCTCAGAATCACATCCGGCTTCCACTCGGAAAGCTTGACGAGCGCTTCGTGCGCCGACTTGCAGCTCTTCACTTCAGCACCAGTGCGCGTGATCACGGTGCTGATGATCTGGCGTGCTTCCGGTTCATCGTCGACGAGCAACACTTTCAAGCCGTCGAGCGAATAAGTGTCACTAACTTCCGGCACATGAGGCAAAGTCACCGGCGCGCGATCCGCCATCAGCGGAAACGTAACCGTGAAAGTCGCGCCTTTGGTCACACCGTCGCTTTGCGCCGACACAGTACCGCCATGCAGCTCGACCAGATGTCGCACGATCGCAAGACCGAGACCTAATCCGCCAAAACTTCGGGTGGTAGAACTATCCGCCTGCCGGAATCGATCGAACACGCGCGGCAGAAACTCCGGATCGATTCCCTGACCTGAGTCTTTCACCGTCACACGCGCATCGGTTTCATCCTGCTCGACGCGTAAAGAGATCTTGCCGCCATGTGGCGTGAACTTCACCGCATTCGACAGAAGGTTCCAGATGATCTGGTGTACGCGCGCGGAGTCGGCGGAGATCGCGCCGAGTCCCGGTTCGGCGTAGTAGTCCAACGTGATGCCTTTGGCGTCAGCCGCCGGCTGGACCACATTGATCGCCGCACGCGCAACCGAGGCGATGTCCAAAGGTCTGACGTCGAGATTGAGCTTGCCGGAAACGATACGCGACACGTCGAGCAGATCGTCGATGAGCTGCGCCTGCACCTTCGCGTTGCGATCGATTGCGTCAAGTCCCTGCGTCAACACTTTCTCATCGCGCTTGCCTTCGCGCAGCACGCTGGACCAGCCAAGTAGCGACGTCAACGGCGTTCGCAGCTCGTGCGAGAGCGTGGCGAGAAACTCGTCCTTGATTCGATTCGCAGCTTCCGCTTCAGAACGCGCACGCTCAGCACGCAGCAGCAACTGGCCGCGCGATTCTTCCGAACGTTGCAACTGACTGATATACCGCGACAACTCTTCGACGTGCAGTCTTGCCGCCTCAGTTTGTTCCAGAGAAGCCTCGATATTCTTCAGATAAGTTTGGTACGTGAAACAGATGATGAGGATGATCGGCGCAGTCGCTACGACGGCGTAAAAACCGTATCGATTGATGAGAATCGCGATGATTCCGGCCGCAGACGCACCTGCAAAATAAGTCACCGAAGTCCAGAGGTAGTAAGTCCGCCACGTGTTCCAGACCGACTCTTTGATCTTGCTCGCCTTCTCGATCGCGATCAGAACCGTGTTGGCAATGTACTGCACCAGCGCCATCAAACAGACCGCGATAAAGAAGTCCTGCGTGAAATTCTGCGAGATGGCAATGATGGATCCGAACTTCAAATGCAGGACGGTCGCGGTGCAGAAAGTCGAGGTAGCGAGAATTGCTGAGTTGAAAAGAATGGTGCGTGGTCGTTTGCTGATGATCAGTGTCGCGGCGATGCCTTCGAGCGCTGAAACGAGCACTGCCGCGGGACCGCCGTAGAGCAGCATCGTCAGAAAGACAAAAGTGTCGGCAACCGTGATGCGACCGCTCACGCGTGGGATGGGAATAGCGATGAGGGAGCTCGCCATCACCATCAGGCAGAGGAAGCCAAAACGTGCGTCGATGTCGCCATAAGGCAATTGATAAAGCGAGACAAGCGCGATCGCTGCTCCCGCAATTACCAGCGACCACATGTAAACTTGTCCGAACTGAGGTCGATTAACGTCTACTTCTGCCGCGCTCATAGTTCTACCTCGTAGCCACAGAACACGCCGATCACACGGGATCTGCCGTGCGATCAGTGCAGTCTATGTAAACTGTGGATCAGTTTTAATAATCTAAGCAGTCGTTGCCATCGTCTGATGGCGCCGCCATCGTTGAACTACCCTCGCCATTAAGCATGGCCGACTGAGCGCTGGCTACGAGGTCGCCTGTGATCACGCCGTCGCCAGTAATGACGCCGTCTCCGGTTATTACTCCGTCTCCCACCATACTACCGTCCGGCAGTAGATCCTGGAACAAAAGATTCACTGCGAGGAAGGCAGAACCGTCTCCCGTAATGACGCCGTAACTCGTAAGAATATGATCGCCCGTGATAACGCCGTCTGAAAAGTATGAAGGATCGAGAACCAAAGTGCTGTCACCGGTGATTACACCGATCCCAAGCAGCGTTCCGAGTGAGTATACAAGTTGATACTTCGTGATCAGATCGCTTCCGGTGACGTATGTGTGATTGAGAATGACGCCGCGCGACCACGTGAAAGTGTGATTTGCCACAGTGGTCTCAGGCGTTGGTGGATCGACTGTTAACAACGAAGAGCCAACAGTTGTCGCGCTGCTCAGATCTGTTCGCACTGACTGCGCGAGCTTAACTGCGCCTGCGATGTTTAGCTGCCCCGCGCCCTGTTCGAACATGTTGTAACCGGCGAGAGGTTGTGCGGTGTACATCAACAACGCCTTAATCAGGTTTGGCGTCAGACTCGGATTCGCCTGCAGCATCAACGCCGCAGTTCCGGCTGCGACCGGTGTGGCCATTGAAGTGCCGCTCAGGTACATCATCTTGCGATTGTCAGCGCCGCTGACGCCTGCATCGAGTGACGGTGTTTGCGTCACGAGATAATTGCCGTCAGCCTCTGCGTCGATCAGTTTGTTACCGGGCGCGACGAGATCCGGTTTGACGAGATTGTCGTAGTGCCTGGCGCCTGCGTCGTCTGTCGTGAAGCTACGCGTTGGACCACGCGAGCTGAACGTTGCGACAGCGTCGTCGGTGCGATCGTCTGTGCCGAATGTGTTAGTCGCTCCGACAGTGATCGCCGAAGGCTCGTTGCCTGGCGAATGGATGTGACCGTAGATCTTGTTTCCGTCGCTGTCTTTGCCGTTGTTGCCCGCGGCTGCGAAAACCACCACACCTGCATCAACCAGTCTGCGGACTGCACGACAAACGGGATCGTTGCGATAAGAATCCACTGCAGGCATGCCCAGACTCAGGTTGACGACGCGGATGTTGTACGTCGTTCTGTTCGTCGCGACCCAGTCTAACGCGCGCAGTACGTACGCAGTCGTACCAACACCCGTCGAGTTAAGCACGCGAAGATTGATCAGATTTGCGTTAGGCGCGATGCCCACGTACTGGCCGTTTGAAATGCGCCCGTTGCCGGCTGCGAGCGAAGCGACGTGTGTTCCGTGTCCGTAAGGATCGTCGGTGCGTCCTTCGTTAGTGAAGTCTTCGCTATACACGACGCGAACGTTGTTTGATCGATTCAGAAAAGAGCGATGATCGGTATCGATTCCCGAGTCGAGAATCGCGATACCGATGCCTGTGCCATCGAGTCTCGTACTCGACGGGCCACTATTGCGAATCTGATCCGCTCCGGTAGTGCTCGAGAGATGTCCCATCGGAATGACGTCGCGGTTTAGTGAGACGTAGGAAACGTCGCTGCGGGCCGCAAGGTTCACGGCTGCCGACACAGGCAAAGTGACAACGCGCACCGCGAAATTCTTGAACTTGCGGATATTTTCACCACCTGAATAGACGAGGGTTGAATCGATCGAAATGTCGGCCGGGTTGGCTGGTTGAATGATGACCCGGACAAACTCGCCGCCACGACCTTCGGAAACCTTTTTGAGAATGTCCTTCGAGACCTTTCGTTCGAGTGACACCATCGACTGGGCGCGGGTTCCGTTCTGGGATAGGAACAGCGCTGAAAACAGTAATGCGGCGAAACTACACCAAAGCCAGGGATTTTGGTAACGCTTCATTTGGTACTCCGGAAACCGTGGGGTGGTTCCACACTGGAAACTTTACAGTCGCTTATGAGGGCTTGGGGCTTCCAGGCATCCTCCGGGGAGATAGTCGGGGAGGAGGAAGAATAACAGGTTTGAACGAATTTGAGATGTGGAGTTTTCGTGTCGGACAAATACTAGACAGGATGGCAGGATCACCGGATTTACAGGGCTTTTATGGTGTTTATTCTGTAAATCCTGGCAGCCTGTCTACGACTTTTTTCGGGTCTTCAGGTGTTCGACAAAAGCCCGGGCGTCAACCTCGTCGCCATAAATCCGCTCAACGAGGAGTCCTTTGATTTCTATTTCACTTAATCCGGTCGGAAGTGAGGCCAGGACCATTGCTTTCGCAGTCTCAAACATACTGCTCGCCATCATGACTCGCTCGGCTCCCGAGCGCTCCATTAATCTCTGACGTACGAGCTCGGCGATCTGTGGATCAGTGTCATTCATGAGCGCCTACAATTTCCTCTAACAATGACTTCACACCAAGGTTCTCAACACGACTAAACAGATAGGGCATATCGCAATCGGAGCTCAACAGATTTCTTACATCGCGCAACTGAAGTTCTGATTTTGAGTCTCTGGCCCAATACAATTTGGAGAGAATCAGATCTTCACGAGTAACAATCCACGTTTGAAAATCCCCGAGTGTGATTCTCGTCACATCACGCAGAACATCGAGTTCCGTCTTTATCATCTGGAGAATTTCGACTGCACAATTATAGACAAACTTTCAGAAAACAATCATGGCAGAGTCGTGTCCTCCTACCCCGACTAAAAAATTTGCCCCAGCTAAAAGTCTAGTGTTGTGGAGGCTGCCGTGAACTTAAGGAGCTCGATAATCTCGCTTAGTTTAGTTCTATGCGTTGTTGTGCTGGTGATCACGTCCACCAGCACGCAAATCACCAGCGCCGCAACGGTGCCGTCAGGGTTTACTGACGCGGTGGTTGCGGGTGGTTTGACGAACCCTACGGCTATGGCGCTTGCTCCCGATGGTCGTATCTTCGTTTGCCAACAGGGCGGCGCGTTGCGCGTCATCAAGAATGGCGCACTGCTGCCCACTCCTTTTCTTACCGTCACGGTGGATTCATCAGGTGAGCGTGGGTTGCTCGGCGTCGCCTTCGATCCGAATTTCGTTTCGAATCAACTGGTCTATGTTTACTACACCGCTACGACACCGGCGATTCACAATCGCATCAGTCGCTTCACTGCGAATGGAGATGTGGCGCTCGCCGGGAGTGAAACGATCGTGATGGATCTGCCTAATCTGAGTGGGGCCACCCACCACAACGGCGGCGCGCTGCACTTTGGACCAGACGGCAATCTCTACGTCGCTGTTGGTGATAACGCTAACGGCACGAACGCGCAATCGTTAGCGACGCGGCTGGGAAAGATTTTGCGCATCACTTCAACCGGCGCGATTCCGGCTGACAATCCGTTTTTCAATCAGGCCGCCGGCGACAACCGCGCGATCTGGGCGCTCGGCGTGCGCAACCCGTTTACCTTTACATTCCAGGCGGGCGTCGGTCGCATGTTCATCAACGACGTGGGCGAGAATACGTGGGAAGAGATCAACGACGGTATCGCCGGCTCCAACTACGGTTGGCCCACTTGCGAAGGCTTCTGCAATCCACCGAACCCGAGTTTTCGCGATCCGATCTTTGCTTACGCCAACGACGCGAATACGTGCGCGATCACCGGCGGCGCGTTCTACAATCCGCAAGTTATTCAGTTTCCAGCGAACTTCGTTGGCAACTACTTCTTTGCAGACTTCTGCGGCGGCTGGATCAGGCGGCTCGATCCTGCGAATGGAAATGCAGTGTCGGATTTTGCTACCGGGATTTCAGCGCCGGTCGACTTGCAGGTGTCTCCTGATGGATTTCTCTACTATCTCGCGCGCGGAGCCGGCGCAGTGAACCGCATTGGATTCACAACGTCAGGCGATAACACTGCGCCTACTGTTTCGATCACGAGTCCGGCGAACGGCGCGATCGTTCCGCGTAAATCAAACGTGACGATCACGGCGACGGCGAGTGATAACGTCGGGGTGACGCGAGTGGAGTTTTTCGTGAATGGCGCGTTGCAATGCACGGACACAGCGGCGCCATATAGCTGCGTTTGGCGCGTGGCCGCTGCGATGAACAAGACCTATCAACTCCAGGCGCGCGCGTTCGATCTGGCGGGGAATCAAGGGACGTCGACGGTCCAGGTGACGGCGAGGTAACCGGTTATGATTAACGCCGAAGGCGTTCGCTAATTTCAGCCCAGGGTTGGAGCTTGCGACAACCCTGGGGATTAATCCAAGAATAAATCAAACCCTGAAAGGGTTCCGCGGTTGGCGAACCCTTTCAGGGTTAGAACGCCTTCTATGTGATGGTCCCAGGGTTGTCGCTGGCGCTCCAACCCTGGGCTGAAATTAGCGAACGCCTTCGGCGTTGCAAGTCCTGGAGCGCTAGGATCGGATCCGGATCGTGCCGGCGTTGCTCGTCCGTAGCTGGTGCCTGATGCGGATGGTGCACGTGCCGACCGCAAGGCTGTTGGGTAATCGGAAGGTTACCTGGACGAGATCCGTATTGGGCAGGGCAAGCACCTGCTCTGCAAATACGTCGAATGACTGATTATTACTATCAACCAGATTAACGATCACCGCTGACGCCGTTTCGCCTTGTGAAAGCGCCAGGTTCCTCGCGAACACCAGCACGCGCGTGTTGCGATCGGAGCCCTGGTTGAGCAGATCGCCAAGGTTTACAACCTGGAACGGATCGCGCATGAGCAACAGTGAATCAAGCGCCGCGATCTGATCCAGCGCCGGTCCTGATTCATCCAGTAGCATCTGCAACGGCTCTGATGCCAGAACTATGTAACCAGCACTCTTAACCTCGCTCGAAGTAAACCCTGCTCTGAATGCCTTTGCTTTCAACGTCAGCGAGTGGTCCACCGCGACCGCCGTGCCCGAGACAACGACCGGATCGCTTTCAGTCGGATCAGCTCCATTCGTTGTGTAATGAATGACAGCGCCGGGAGTTCCGCACGCTACGAACACCTGAGTTCCCGTCAGGTTACCAGCAGGAGCACTGAAGATCGGTTTAGCGACAGTAAGATTCTCGGCAACAAACACTGGAAGCGACGTTGAGCCCAGCGATCCGATTCCAAGCATGCCGAAGGTGTTGCCGCCCCATGCCTTAATCGTACCGCCTGTGATGGAATCACCGATCAGTGCAAAACTCGCAGTACTGCCAGCGGCGGTCGCAAAAACTCCCGACACTCCGGGCACCAATGCCGGCGACGGATGCGAATTTATGTCAGAACTGCCCAGACCCAGTTGGCCTGCGTCATTTCCGCCAAAGACTTTGATGGTCCCATCAGGCAGCGTCACGAGCGTATGCGAGTAGCCGGATGAAACCCCCTTCCCAAGAAGATCCGAAATCTGAGTTGGAACAGGGAAAACATCGCTGAGACCGATCCCGCGTCCGAGCCGTCCAAGGAAATTGCTGCCAAACGACAAAAGCGTGCCATCCGGCTTCAGCGCAACTGTTGAAGAGACGCCTAAGCCAAAAGCGACTGTGTCTTTCAAAGAGCTCAGCTCGATTGGCGAAGTTCTAGGTACACCTGATTGAGTACCATCTCCCAGTATGCCGGAGATCGTAGTGCCCCAACCGAAGACCGTACCGTCTGACTTGATTGCATATGAAATACCGTCTCCGGCAACGATCCGAACAACATTAGTTAGACCAGGAACCTGCATTGGTACGGGATGCGCAACAAAATCCTGCACACCGATACCTAATTCGCCGCGGAAGTTTCCGCCCCACGTCCAAACAGTCCCATCTGACTTGAGCACCATTGTGTGACTCGTGCCGGCGGAGACTGCCGTAATCCCTGACAACGAAGTCACCTGAACAGGTCGCGAGCTTGTCGCCGGTGTCGTAGCACCGATACCTAACGATCCGAATTCATTGCTTCCCCACGTCCAAACAGTGCCATCCGTTTTGAGAGCAATAGAAGTGTGGCCGCCGGCTCCGATCTCTTTCACAAACATCAGATCGTCAACTTGAGCAGGTATGCTGCGATTGACTGTAGTGCCATCGCCGAGCTGCCCGTAAAAATTGTGGCCCCAGCCCCACACCGTACCGCCGCGCAGCACGAGCACGTACGCGCCTTCAGTGCTCGACGAAATCTTCATCGCTCCACTAAACGGCACGAGGTCAACTACGTTTACCGATGTTGCCGCGGAATTGTTAGCAGGATTGAGATCCGGGTTACTCGTCGAGACCGTGGCAGTTGGGTTGAGCGTGGACCCAGTCGCTGCGGTTACCAGAGCATTCACCGTCAAACTCAACTGCGTGTTAGAAGCAACGTTGCCAAAGTTTATGCTAACTGTCCCGTTATTTACTGCTGGCGCACAGTTGGGCGCACAAGAAGCGGGAGTGAAGGCGGAGGCGAAGCTCACGCCCGACGGAAGCACAATCGAGATCGTTGCATTGAAACCGGGAGCGATCGCAGTGTGAGCATTAGCTGTAAAACTCACGAGCTGCCCGCTTCCCACCGGATTCGGCGACGCCGCGAACGAGTCCAGGACGAAGTCAGTTGTAGGTGGAGTCGGCGTTGGCGTCGGTGTTGGTGTGGGAGTCGGCGTTGGTGTCGGCGTTGGCGTGACGCCGCTCGCGCTCCAATTCAGCGTGACGTTTCCAAACTCTCCGTCCCAGCCGTCGACGACGATTCGATAAGTCGAACCTGCAGTGACGTTGAACTGAACGCGACTCGACCGATTCTGGCCGCCGACTATGTCGTCGTTTTGTGCGATGTTGCCCAGTTGATTAATTGCTGGTCCGAGGTAAACAGCGAGCGTCGTATCGAAGCTACTTCCGATCGTATCGATAGTAATCTGGCCGTTCACTGTCGACTGCCACGTGTACCAGATCGACTTGTCACCCTGGAGACCGACGTGAATCGGCTCGCCGGCTTCTCGAGTTGCCCACACGTTCGTGCCGTTTACTGAACCCGAGTTGCCGGGAAGATTGACGGCGTCGGCAAAGTTGTCATTCGGCGGGCGCACGATGGGTGGTCCACCAATCGTATAGCCAAACATATCGATCGCCCTGAGATCGTTCTCACTGAGTTGTTTACGCTGGCCATCGCCAATCGTCGGATCCATGATGCCGATGTATGGTCTCGTCGAGAGAAGAGAATCATCGCGCCAGTGACTCGATTGACGGCCATCGCCGTCAGAGGGTCCGGGATCTGGGCCGCCAGTGGAGAGGCCAAGCTCGAGCGTGGCGAAAGTGCTGACCTGGTTGTTGAAGTAAACCTGGTCGCCGCCAATCGTCATAACGCGCGGCGCGGTGGCAAACGTAGCGAGCGTCGCAGTCGCAGGCCGGAAGCGAAACAGGTCCCAAATGGCGACAGTCGTACCGGCATTGATCCCACCGGAGTTTGACACAAAGCCGAGCGCGTGACCGATCTCGTGTGTGGCTACCGAGTCGAAGTCAGTTTGATTCGAGACGATGCCGTCGTCCGGATTGAAGTCAAATGGAAAGGCCGAGTTGAAACCGATACCAGCGTCACCCGAATTAAGGGGAATCGAAGAAGGGTCGGTGATGTCGGGCACGATCCCGAGCGCGCGAGCGTTGGGCCGCGTGACGCGCGCGTTCGTCACATTAGTAACAACGCCACCATCCTGGATGGCGGGCACCTGTGTAGCAGGCAGAGCGTTATAGAGCTCCGTCTCGGCGGGGGTCGAAGCGCTATTGATTAATCGTTGTCGCAGATCGGAATAAGGTCCAATGGATGATGCAGTGCCGGTCGCGCCCAGGATGTCCGGATCGCCATACGGCTGACCGAAGAATGTCGGTCCAAAGTCGACGTCGATCACGACTGTGATCGGTGTGGCGATGAGGGCTTCCCAACGGTTGGCAGCGACGATGAAGGCGTTCTTCGCTTGCTGGTTCTGTTCGAGCTGTGTCGTTCCGTGCAGGACGATGCGGAGTCCGGCCGATGGGAAGAGGGCGAGGCCGGTAGTTGGATCGGTCGATCTTTCCGCGGTCAAACCGCCCTTGCCTCTCGATGCGCCGCTGTAGATCAGGCGAGTTGCGCCGCCGCCGGAGCGTTTATTGATGCGCTCGCGCTCAGTCTTATTGGCTTCGCGACAGGCGAACTGGCCGCGCTCATTGCGGTAAATGATGAAAACCTCGTCGCTCGTACTGGTCGACGAGGTCCAGGCCTGGGTCTGAAGCGGAACGAAGCGTCCGGCGTGGGAGCGCGTAGGCCCGAAAATGGCCCAGCAGAGGGCGACAATCAGGCAGAAATATCCGAATGGGACGATTTTGGGCGCAGAGCGCACACGGGGGTTGAATGACAACATCTACAGTGGCACCACCTGGGAATCTGAGCTGAAGTTATAACGACAGGACCTAAAAAACTTGCTTCCCCAAATGTGAAGACCCAACCTTAGACCACTGCGCCGTGGGAGTGTCTCATAACTTGGTCCAGATTGGCAAAGACAGCTTTTAGACAGGATTTACAAGATTTAGACAGGATTTACATGTCAATCCTGAAAAATCTTGTAAATCCTGTCAAAACTCATTGCGTGGCGCTGGCGTGCAGAGTCAGATAGGGCAGGTCGCGGTAGCGAAGGTGTTGCCCGGGGCTTTCGATGAACAAAAGATACACACCCGTTTCGGGAACGTTAATGGTGATTTCGTAGAGGCCGTCGCCGAGTGAGCGCGCGATCTGGCGTTGCTGCCAGATGCCCGGTGAGAGGAAGACGAGGACGCCGACATCTTTCAAAATCACAGGCCGCTTCTTTTGCGCGTCGGTGAGTCGAAAGCGAACTTTGTAATCTTCACTCGTGGTGAGCGGCGTCTCCCGGTTCAGGTACTCAACTTCAAACGCCGTCTTCTGGTCGTCTTTTATCGCCGGATTCGACTTCGCCGACACTTCGAAACAATGAACAATACGTGGCGAGTCGAGCAGCACGGAAACGTTGTAGACGCCTGCCTTCGGAAGTCGCGCGGTGGTCGAATACACACCTGACGTCTCTTCGCGCAAACTGCGGTCGACAACCTTCACGGCCCGCGGCATGCGGCCATAATTCTGAAAATTCCCCATCGGCGCGGCCATGCCTTCCGTGTAGTAATAGATCATCTGATCGGCGGGATTAGCGAAGACCATCGAGCCAGGTTCCGGTGCGGCAACAAACGCGTCAGCACTAGTGGCTGCCAAATCACTCGCAGAGCCCGGCGCGTTTTGACCACCCGGAAACTTCACTAGATCGATTTGCTTATCCAGTGTGCTGAGCCGGATCGCCGACACCTGCTCCGAACCGAGCGACCGCACATAAGCAAAGTTGTCTGTGAACGCAAACTGATCGGGAGCTTCGCCGACTTCCTGCCTGTGGACCAGCCGGTTGGTCGACGCGTCGAAGATATACACGTTCGAATCGAGCGGGTTCGCAACAAAGCCCCAGCGTCCGCCGGGAGCAAAGCGCACGGTCCTCAGTCCGGGTGCGGTTGCGATCGTCGCCAGCCGCTTGTGACTCGACGCATCGACGACTACGACATTTCCATCAGCTTCGTTGCCGGCGTAAAGCGCGTTACTCAATGGTGAGAAGGTAAGCGACGAGGCTAGCGCACCGATCTTCACGTCGTTGAGCTTCTGCAGTTTCGGCACGCTGATGACGGAGAGTGTTCCATCATCTCGATTGGTGATAAACGCGAATTTGTTGTTTGCGCCGAAAGCGATCTCGTGAGCGCCGCGGCCGGTCGCGATCCGTTTGGCGGGTTTGAGTGTTGTAGTATCGATCACACTCACGCCATTCTCGTTTGCGACCCACAGGTACTTCTCGTCAGGTTGCAAAGCGACGCGCGCGGGCTTCACACCCGTGTCGATATTCGCGATCACTTTCCACGTCGTCGTATCGACAACCGCAACCTGATTCACGCGCGGCATGCTGACGAACAGTTTCAAACGATTACTCGTCAATGCCCAATCCTCGCCCGGACTCTTCAGCAGCACGAGCGTCAGTAACTTGCTGCCGCCAAAACCGAGGAGCGGATCGATCACCGAGAGATTCGGTTCCTGATTGAGAGTCAAAAGGTAATAAGTGTTGAGATCGACGTCGGGCCGCGAACGCATACTGCCTTGCAAGAACGATTCGACTTTCGCACGACACTGATCCGGACCAGGCGCGCCAGGCCGTTCACGTTGTGCAACCCACGCCGCGGGACGAACGCCGGACAAAGGCGTCTTGCTCGTCGTGTCGCGGATCTTGAAGCGAAAGACAGCGTCCTCTCCTGCCATTATCCCAGCCTTCGACGCGGGCTCAGCAGTAAACTCGATCTCGATGCCGTCCTTGACGATCTTCTGCGTTTTATCTTGCGCGTTCGCGGTCAAGCAAAGAGCGCAGACAATCAACGTTGCTAATGTAAACCGCATGTATTTGATCCCTCGGACCGAACTGTAGGGGTGGCCCTCTGTGGCCACCCGTTGTTCGGTATCCATGGAACGGGTGGCCACAGAGGGCCACCCCTACAATTGTTCCCGTGTCGCACTATTGAATGATTACGCAGACGTCTGTACAGACCTGCCCTGGTGGACATGGCTGACAACCACTCGGCGGAGGCGCAGTCGGCGACACGCGGAAGAGTCCCCAGATCCCACCGTCGAAATGGAACGAGTTGAACGTGCGATACAGGAAATCGCCCGGTACGCGGAATCGTCCTCCGGCTCCGCCTTTCGGCAGGAAGTCGAAGTGAGTGCCTGGTCCAACTCCCGCCTGCGAACCAACCCAGTTCGAAAACGGATTACTCCCGAGGGCCTCCGAATTACTCACGTACGGCTCCGATTCCCAGATGTGTCCGTGCAACAGGTACGCGTCGTTGCGCGGGTGACCGCCGGGATGCAGCATGCGAATGCGAAACTCCTGTCCAGGCGTCGCCGAGAATACCGGCGTCACCGGATCGCCGCCAACTTGCCCATTCGTCAAGACATTCGTGAAATCCAACTCACGCGTCTTTTGGAGTGGTGTATCAGGAGCGAAGCCCATGCGTTTCCAGAGTGGCTCCGTACGATAATTGACGGCCTTCTGCCCCGAGTCTTCCGGATCTTCTGCTTCGGCAAGGTTCGGCACCGCGATACCATTTTCAGTAGTCGCTTCGCCGAAGAAACCGTTGAAACGAAGATTCACGTCGTTCTGAAACATCGTCACAAACTCGCGGAAGATCGTGCCGTTAGCACGCGTGATGTCGACCTGCGCGCGCCTTCCGACAGTGTCGTTCCACTGCGCTCCCTTCGGCTCGATGATAAGACTGCCGAACAGGCCTTTGTTTGTGTGCTTGATCGGATCTGACGGAGAGAGATTTGTAGAGCCAAACTCGACCGGTGTCGCCACCCCCGTGTTGTTTGGTCCAGTCATGATGTCGCCTGCGTACCACTGATACGAAATACTCGTTCCGGGCGACGCGGTCTGAACCGGATTGAAACCAACGTTCATGCCGTCGCTGCGTGTAACGTCAGAAAACACGAGCTGCGGATGTAGCCCAACGTGAGGCGACGGCTTTACCTGATTTGCGTTGAAATGCTCGATGATCATCGGCATGGTGTTGAAACCGTCGAGATCGAACTGCGCGCCCGAAGGCAGATCGTTCTTGAGCGTGACCTCGAGACACTCGCCCGCACTCGCGCGCAGTATCAACGGCTCGGTAACGACGCCGGGTTTAATGGCCCCAGTCGTCGGATCGAGATCTGACGTGCGGAAGTACATGATCGCGGTCGGATCATGAAGCTTGCCGCCATTCGTCGTGCGCGAGTTGTAAACGAGCGTGCCGCCCGGCAAAGCTTTCTTCGCCGTCGTCGCGGTTACATTCAAAGTTCTGACTGGAGCCGTCTTCGGACAAATTCCATTGAAGTCGCCCTGGTTGGTCCAGTCGAGTGTGTTGTTCTTGGGATTGTTCGGTAGCTCGAATAGATCGACTTTCTTCGTCCCATAGACGCGCATCAATCCCCAGAGACCCTGCCACTGATCGTCAGCACCCTTGCCTGGTTGATAGAGAAAGTCTGCGGTCTTGCCGTCGGCTTTGTGCGGCAGCTTCGGCACTACAAACTCGAAGTGCTCGGAGATGCCCATCATCTGGTTGTTGCGATAACCGGAGTTCGGATCGGAAGGCTCAAACTTCCATCTGATCCCGTTGACATTGAAGTTGTGCCCTTCCTCGTGCGCGCCAACCAGAATGCGTATCTGCACCGGATCGTCTTCATACGCGCGCAACAACGGCGTGAACGGATCACCCGGTTGCACGTCGGACGTTAACGGCGGATAGAACGTCGGCTGCACGTTGAAGCGACCGTCCGCACGCGTGACATTAGAGCGATACACGTGCGACAGATTTCCCGCGAGACCTGAAGCCTGGGTGTTTGTCGCTGGATCGCGGACGCGCAATGGCGCCGGCTCGTTCCGGTAGTTAACGCTCATCGTGCCGATGTCTGCGGCTGCGATTGCTTCAGGACATGGCGGCGCGAAATTGCTGCCGGGACAAATCTGCGCCGGCTCGAGCAGGAACGGCAAACCAACCTCGTCCTTTGCTGGTGGATTAACCGCCCGATCTCCGTCATACGCCATCTGGAAGTCCGCAAACTCCAGAAGGAATTCACGATAAGTGTCGGCGACATTAAAAGTCAGAATGTCAGCGCGCCAACTGGTTGGGCCACCATCAAAGCGCGGCGTGACACCGTCGCCGCCAAAGACGATGCCGGTTTCCGGATTCCGCCACTTCGATTTTTGCGGCTCAACGACGAGACCTGCATACAGTCCCGCCTGCTGATGCGTCGATGGACCAAAGTGATCGTGCGTGAACACGGTGCGCAGCGTGCGATCGACGCCGAGGTTGTTCAGCACGTTGTCCGCGTACCAGCGCTGCACCGTTGTTTGCGCGCCTTTCGTTTGAAAGAACGGATGATTTTTGGCGACGGGACACGTGAACGTGCCGTCGCGCGGGTCGCCCGAATCGACGCCGGTACAACCGTTGAACTTGCGAATCGCGCGGATGCGTTCGATGACTTCTTCAGGACTGAAACTACCGTCTTCGTAATTGAATCCGTTCCCTGCTCCGTCCGACGCAAGCACGTCAAACTTCACGAGATGGATATGCTGGCCCATGACGTCCGTCGGCGTCCGCACTTGAAAGTCGTCCTGCGTGTACACGCGCGGAACGAGGTTCGTAATCTGGAAAGTGATGCAGTCGTTTGTGTTGGCGCGGAAGAAAAGCGGCTCGGGCGGTTTAGTGCCGTCGAGAGTCGGCTTCACATCGGCCCACAATGCCGAGATACGCTGCTGTGGGAAGTGCCACGCCGCTTTGTTGAGCTTGAGGTCGAGTTGAATGTTAGCGCTCTTGTAAAGCCGTGGGACGCCAGCGGCTGCTCCATTGTCGTCCACACAAGGATCGGCGAGCGGCGCGCCCGCAACTTTCGGACGACCGTTTGTGATGAACTTAGCGGCTGTGCCTTCGGGAGTGAAACTGTCGTGGGTGCGAGCGGCGTGGAAAGTCATCGCTGCGAGCTCGGCTGTTGTTCCGCCTTCCGGAAACGATACTGCCTGCGCTGTAACCAACGACTTATCAAAATCGAGACGTGCTTTGCCTAAATCGAAATTCGGTAGACGTTCTTTGTGATGAACCGCCGTGCCGCCGATGATGATGTGACGCGATAGTCCGCCGTCGTCGATCGTATCGAGCGGTGGATGCGATGGCCGGTGCCCGGCCTGGGCCGCGATGTAGAACGGATAGCCCTGAAAAGTTGCGGTCGGCATCAACGGCATCGCGATCGTCGGAATCGGAACGACGGCCGGGATCGGTGTTCCCGCGGCAATCTCACCATCCGGTTGCTTGCGTGATGTCGCTGTCGGACGGCCATTCGTGTCGAGCTGTGTGCCCGCTTCAAAAACATCGTGAACGCGAAACAGCTCCCACATGCCCTGCGCGAAATGCGGGTAGAAGTGACAATGGAAGATCGAGTCGCCCGGCGTTTTGTTTCGATTGCCCGCGCCGCCGTGCGCGATCTCAGTCGTGAATGCGTAGGATGGTCCCTGCGCCTGGCTGTCGAGATAAGTCGAGTTATCGCTTTCAGGCGTGTGAAGCCACTGGTGCGCGTGCAGGTGGTGAATGTGGTGCTCCTTCGGCCCGGCGTGCATCACGCGCATTTTGACGTTGTCGTTCAGGTAGGCGTGGTGAACGTTTGACGGGTCGTCCGGGAAGAACACTTTCGTCGCTTTTGGACCAGTGATGAGAGCGCCGGCGCTGTTGCGAGTGTTGGCCGGCACGTCCACGATCTGCGCGGGATCGCCAATCGCCCAGGACGACAGGAAAAACTCTTCAAAGAGACATTCGGTGCATTTCGCCATCGGCCCAACGCCGAAACGGTTAGCAAGAATCTCGGCGCCGATGCCGCCTGTGCCGTAGTTGATCGCGAACCCGTCGCGAACACTGTGCAGTGTGAAGGCGAGCGGATTTGGCGCGCCGTTGATCTCGTCGTCGAATTGCGGGAACGCCTGCACGGCCTGAATTTCGTCGTGATAGACGACTGTGAATTCGCGGAACGGCTGATCGCGATTGGGCTCGACTGCGTTCGGACGATAAGTTCCCGCTGGAAAGTTTCCGCGATTCGGACCGGTGATGATGGCGTTGAGATCCGTGTGCACGATGTTGTTGTTCGCATCGAGCATCTTGAGGATCGGTGTGCCGGCTGGTCGCGTGCTGTTTGTTGGATAGACAGCGTTATAGTCGAGGATTGGCTGGCCGTTGGTCGTCTTCATCGGCGTGCCGTCGGCGTTCTTCTTTGTCGCGAGCGAGAGGTCCTTTTCGGTAACCTGGCTGCGATACCATTCAGCGCTACGTGCTTCGACGTTTATCGAGCCGAAGAGTCCCATCGGCAACGAGCCGCCATCGCCTTCGCCGCCGGTGGTTGCGGCGGTGCTGTAGACCAGGAAGTTACCTTCTTTTTCGGCGTAAAGCGTGTAGGTGATGCTGTTGCCGGGTGCGACGAGACTGCTCGGGTTTGTGCCTACGTTTGAGCCATCGTCGAGAATGCTGTTTCTGAGGTTGAGGCCAACTGCATGAATGCCTGCCGTGCGCGTCGCGGGTTGGTTATCGTCTGCTCGGAGAGGATCGAGCAGGTTCTGGAAAAGGATCTGCAAACAGTCGCCGATGTTCATGCGCAGAACGATCGGGCGGGCGCGTTTGTAGTCTTTCAGCACTACGTTGCCGGGAGTGAGTGCGGTTGAGGTCGATGTAGGTTTTGCTTTTACATCGCGTCGCAGGGCATAGATCATCCCCGCGGGATTGACGGCGCCGAGGCGGTTGTAAAAGAACGGCTGATCGAGAGCGACGACATCGGCTTTGATCGTGCGTTCACAGCTTGGTGGGGGCGGGGTAATTTCCTGCGCCTTCAGGATTCCGGCGCAGAAGGTGATTAGTAACAAGGCAGAGAGCGAGACACACTTCGGCAGAGTGGTGTTTGACTTCATATTATCCCCCCGGATGTTTCGTTGTTCAGTGAGTACTCGGCGTGTGGCTGAGGTGCAAGAGTTATACCTGTAGAATTATTAGAGAATCGCAAGAAGCGTGTTGCGTGGCGTGTCACGAATTTTCGCTTCGTGTCACACCACGTGTCACAAAGGATTTCTCACGCGGCGGCGCAACGGCGCAACGGAAAACAGCGATTTAGCGCCGTTGCGCCGCCGCGTGAGAAATCTACGCCGAATTACGAAGACCGAATTGGCGTAGGCGTCGATAAAGTGTTGGGCGGTTGTAGTTGAGTATCTGCGCGGTTTTTTTGATGTTGCCGCCTGTGCGTTCGAGCGTTTGGGCGATCGCCTCGCGCTCGATGTCTTCCTTCGTCAAATAGGGCGGTATCACGCACAGAAAATTCTGCTGACGTGACGTGCTCAACTGGTCCGGAAGATCTTCCGGCATCAAATATTCGCCGTGCGCAAACAGAACCGCGTGCTCAATCACGCTCTCCAGCTCACGCACATTTCCCGGCCACGCATATCGCATCAGTATCGACCGGCTCCCTGGCGAGATTCCGCGCACAGGCTTCTTGTACTTCCGCGCGAGTCGTAGCAAAAACGTCTCGCTGAGTAAAAGCAGATCGTCAAGCCGCTCTCGTAACGGCGGCACTACTATCTTCACCGTGCTCACGCGAAAATACAGATCAGTACGCAGCGTCCCGTCCTTAATCATTTGACTCGTGTCGCGATTCGTCGACGCAATCAAACGAAAATCCACCGGAACCTCGTGCTCGTCGCCGAGTCGACGCACTGTTCGCTCCTGCAACACGCGCAACAACTTCGTCTGCAGGTAAACAGGCATCTCCGCGATCTCGTCGAGAAGCAGCGTGCCGCCGGCTGTCGCTTCGATCAGCCCGCGGCGATCATTGTGCGCGCCAGTAAATGCGCCTTTGCGATAACCAAACAGCTCTGACTCGATCAAAGTGCTCGGAATCGCAGCACAGTTAATCCGAATAAACGGTAGCGCGGCTCGTTCGCTACGAACGTGCAACGCCGTCGCGATCAACTCCTTACCCGTGCCTGACTCGCCTTCGATCAAGACCGAAGCGTCAGACGGCGCGGCGGTGTGGATGATCGTGCGAACCTGGCACAGTCTCGGATTATGACCGACGATTCCGAAGTCTTCATCATCAACTACGGGTATACGGGCAGGCATGTGGGCGCACCCTTCCTTCTTTTAGTCTTCTGGGCGTGAGCGCGAGACCTTGAGTGAAGGGTGCGATGATGCGCTTTAAGTTAGGCGAATCAATGCTAAAGTTGCGGCAATTTGGTCAAGACGGCATTAATCTGCCGCTTCAACTGCTGTGGCCGGCTGTTTCGAGTCGCGCTTGGTTAGTGAAGGAATGAGCATCGGCACTGATCGACGATACTTTTCGTAAGTTTCGCCATGCTCGCGAACCAGGTCGCGTTCTTCGAATTGGATCGCCAGCAGGATGTAAGCTGTTGTCGCGATCGAAAACAGCAGGTGCGCGGCCGTCATCACGGGCGTCATCCAAAACGCGAACAGCCAGCCGACGTAGAGCGGGTGTCGCACGATCTTGTATGGTCCGGGAGTCGTAAACTTCAAACCGCCTTGCGGCTGACCCAGCAAATTCCGCCAAACCTGACGCAGCCCGAACAAGTCGAAATGGTTGATCAGGAAGGTGGAAAGGAGAACCAGCCCCCAGCCGAAAGCAAACAAACTGCGCAACACGAGTTGTCCAGCCGGATCTTCAACTGACCAGACAACGCCGCCGAGTGGCCGCCACAACACAAACAACAAAATCAACGCGAGACTCGAGAAGAGTACGTAAGTCGAGCGCTCGATCGGCTTCGGCACGATGCGCGTCCACCATTCTTTGAACCACTTGCGCGCCATCACGCTGTGTTGCACGGCGAAAAGCGTGAGCAGCGCGGCGTCAATTGCGAAACTGATGGCGAGCGGCCCGGTCGCTGCGCCGTCGAGTGTTCGCGGCACTCCGAAGTTGCCGATGAAACCGATCGCGTATAGAAACGTTGCGAAGAAAATCAGGTAACTAATAGTCCCGTAAATGAAAAATGAAATGCGCTTCAGCATGATATTGCCTCCTCTTTCGTGCCGCGCAGGATCGCGCGATTCGCTGCCGGAGGCTATGGGAGTTTAGTCCCGGTTTGGCTATACTTCGGGCCTTCGCATAGGACATTTGTCTGATGATCAAGAAGCCGGCACAGCGAATTCGATACCTGCGCACAGCGGACGGAGTGCAGCTCGCGTGGGCCGAAGCAGGCGCGGGACCGACCTTGATCAAAGCCGCAAACTGGATGACTCACCTCGAATATGAATGGGAGAGTCCGGTTTGGCGTCACTGGATTCGCTTTTTCAGCGACCACTTCCGATACATTCGCCACGATGAGCGTGGTTGTGGGATGACCGACTGGAACGTCGGCGACTTGTCGTTCGCGCGTTGGATCGAGGATCTCGAAGCCGTTGTCGCGGCGGTTAATCCCACCGAGCCGTTCGCGCTGCTTGGGATTTCGCAGGGAGCGGCCACGTGTATCGCGTATGCCGTGAAGCATCCGGAACGCGTGTCGCGACTAGTGCTTTACGGCGGTTACGCGCGTGGGACGTATCGTCGCGGCGATCCCGACAAGGAACGCTTGTATCGCGCGTTGATCGAGATGACTTTACTCGGCTGGGGCAAGGACAATCCCGCGTTCCGGCAAGTTTTCACTTCGCGATTCATTCCGGGCGCGACCGATGAGCAGGTTGGTTGGTTCAACGATCTCTGTCGCAAAACAACTTCGCCGGAGATTGCTGCACGACTACTCGAGACGCGCGCGGGGATCGACGTCCTGGATCTGCTCGAACGCGTCCAGGCGCCGACGCTCATCCTGCACTCGCGTGACGACGATGTGATACCGATTGCGGAAGGACACATTCTCGCCGCAGGAATTCCGGGCGCGCAGTTTGTCGAGCTCGATTCGAAGAACCATATCCTGCTCGATTGTGAGCCGGCGTGGGAACGCTTCTGCGCCGAGGTGCTCGATTTCATGGATGTTAAAGAGTTGCCAGGCGAGGATCCGGCGTTTGAGTCGTTAACGGCGCGCGAGCGTGAAGTGCTCGCGTTGATTACGGAAGGTTTGGGCAACGCGCAGATCGCGGAGCGTCTTTCGATTAGCGAAAAGACCGTTCGCAATCACGTCTCGAACGTCTTCGACAAACTCGGCGTCTGGACGCGCGCGCAAGCAATGGTCTTCGCGCACGATCGCGGCTTCCGCAGCGCCAACGGGTGATTTCACGCAAAAGACGCAAGGGATCGCAAAGACGCAAAGGCGCGCCCAATCGTATTTGACGCAAGAAGAATTTGACCGCCTTTGCGTCTTTGCGATCCTTTGCGTCTTTGCGTGAAACCCTTCTTAAAGAACCTTCGGAATCAGAGACTTATGAAACGCATTATCTTCCTTTTACTACTCGCAGCGCCTGTCGCGATCCAAGCGCAAACCCGTGAACCGCTGCCAAAGCTCCTATCTGTGCGTGAACAACAGGCAGTGCGTGAAAGCTGGCTGAAGAAGCGTCTCGACACGATGCTGCTGCCGATGATGCGCCAGCAGAAGATCGAGATGTGGATCGTGACGAACGAAGAGTTTCACGCCGATCCGGTCACCGAGTACATCGCACCTCCACTTCCTTACAACGGACGCCGCGACTTCTTCATCTTCGCTGATCGCGGTGGAGATAAACTCGATCGCATTGCGCTCGTGCGTTACCCCGAAGAACACTTGAAATCGTTTTTCGAAGTACTGAACCCGCCCGGCAGAGAGACTGCTGCAACACTGAAACGCCTTGTCGAGGAACGAAACCCAAAAACAATCGCGCTCAACATGGGCGGAACGCGCGGCGCAACGAATGGCATCACGCACGATACTTACAACTTTCTGGCGGAGACACTTGGGAAGGATCTCGCAGCGCGTTTTGTTTCGGCCGCGCCGCTCATCGTCGAATACATGGACACACGTTTACCCGAGGAGTTCGAACACTATCGAACCGCCGTGACCGTCACCGACATCCTGACGCAGCGCGCGTTTTCAAATGAAGTTATCACGCCGGGCAAGACGACGGTCGGCGATGTTCGCTGGTGGTTTCTGCAACAGGTGAACAATCTCGGTCTGGGTGTGTGGTTCCAGCCTGACTTGCGTGTGCAACGACAAAACACTGAAACAGGTAAGACGCTGCAGTTTCTCGAAGTTGCGGAAGAGTCCACCGTCATTCAGCGCGGCGACGTTATTCATATCGATTGTGGTGTGAACTATCTCGGCTTGAGCACTGACTGGCAGAAGATGGCTTACGTGTTGCGCGCAGGCGAGAAGGATGTTCCGGAAGGACTGAAGAAGGCGCTGACGAATACGAATCGACTCCAGGACGCCCTCTTCACTCACATTAAAACCGGCGCGAAGGGTTTCGAAGTCTATGACGCGACGATGGCAAACATGAAGTCTGCGGGCATCGAAGCGATGATCTATTCACACTCAGTCGGCAACCAGGGCCACGCTCTCGGTGCGAGCGTCGACTTTCGTCGTCCTGCGGCCGGCGCACCACTGGAGCCACCCTTCCGCGAAGGCTCCTACACGTCGATCGAGTTGAACACCTCGACCGCAGTTCCCGAGTGGGGCGGACAAAAAGTAACGATCATGATGGAAGACGATGCGTGCCTGACTAAGGACGGAATGAAATGGTTCCGCCCCCGCCAAACCGCTTTCTACATCATTCATTAGCCACAAAAGGCACAAAAAGCACAAAAGAGAATGTGGAAGCGAAAAGCCTACACAATTCTCTTTTGTGCTTTTTGTGCCTTTTGTGGCTAAACGGTTTTTAGTGGCAGCTCGCGGTAACGCTTGCCGGTTAGACGCGATAGCGCGTTCACGACGGCTGGTGAGATCACCGGCACTGGTGGCTCGCCGCAGCCAGTCGGGGCTTCAGTGCTCGGGACGATGTGAACGTCGACCGTCATAGGAACGTCCATGATGTAGGGCGGTGTATAGCCATCGAAGTTGCGCTGTTCGATGTGCCCATCCTTCAGGGTGATCGCGCCTTTCTCCATGAGCTGCGTTAGTCCGAAACCGAGTCCACCCTGAAACTGGCTCTCAACCGACAACGGATTCACAGCGAGCCCGCAATTAACCGCAACCGTGGCGCGGTGAATTCTCGGACGCTTGTTTTCAATCGAGACTTCAACCGCACACGCCACCGCCGTGTCGAACGATTCGTGACACGCAATTCCTGCGGCTCGTCCTCGTGGCAGAGTCTTGCGCCAACCACTCTTCTGGTCCAACAGGTCGAGCACCGAGTGAAGCTTCTTCGCATCGGCCTTGAGGAACTTTTGACGATACGCGATCGGATCGACTTTCGCTCGATTTGCGAGCTCGTCAACGAGCGTCTCCATCACGAAGGCGCTGTGCGTGTGTCCGACGGAGCGCCACCAGAGCACGGGCACATTTACCGTCGGATGATGTACCGACACACGAAAATTCGGAACGTCGTAACTCGTGTCTTTCGCACCTTCGACCGCAGTCTCATCGACGCCGTCCTTGATCATCATTGCGAAAGGAGTTCCCGCTAGTAACGACTGTCCAACCACAACATGACGCCAAGCGACCGGCATTCCATCACGCCCGACACCAATCTCGACACGATGCACGTGCATCGGCCGGTAATAACCACCGCGCACATCATCTTCGCGGCTCCAGATCAGTTTAACTGGCGCGCCACGAAAACGTTTCGCAATCAACGCCGCTTCGCGTGGTATGTGCGAATCGGTCGTTGCGCGCCGGCCAAAACCACCGCCTGCAAACTCCGTGTGGAAAGTGACTTTGTCAGGCTTAAGACCGAGCACTTCGGCAATCACCGCCTGGTCCATCGTCTGAAACTGCGAAGGCACCCACGCTTCCGCCTTGTCACCGTCGAATTTGACTGTCGCGTTGAGCGGCTCCATCGGCGAGTGGGCCAGGAATGGAAACTCATACTCGGCAACGATGCGATTTGCGCGTGGAACACTATCCATCGCTTTCGCATCGCCGCGGTTGATCGCGACGTTACCGTCAGTCGTCGCCAACTGTTTGTATTTCGCGAATAGTTGTTCAGTATCAGCAGGCTCGAGTCCCGACAAGTCCCAATCGATCTTCAAACGATCGCGCGCTTGCTTTGCCGTCCAGAATCGATCCGCAACTACCGCTACAGCGCTACCCTTCGTCAGCGGTATCTCAAACACATCGCGCACTCCATCGAGACTACGCGCGTCGCGATCGTCGATACTCTTCACACGTCCGCCAAACACAGGCGCGTGCGCAACCAGCGCGATTTTCATCCCCGGCAGATCGAGATCGAGGCCAAACTTTTGCGAGCCGTCGCACTTCGACTGACTATCGAGACGCGGCACTCTCTTGCCGATGATGCGAAACTCAGACGCGTTCTTGAGCTTCACGCTTTGCGGCACCGGCTTCTTCGCGGCATCGTCCGCTAGCTCAGCATAGCGAGCAGAACGATTCCCTGGCCCATACACGACACTGTTTTCAGTACGACATTGATCTGGAGTGACTTTCCAGGCCTCTGCAGCGACAGCGACGAGCATCGCGCGCACCTTTGCGCCAAGCTCGCGATACTGCTGAAACGAATGCGCGATCGATCCCGATCCGCCGACCATCTGAATACCAAACAACGGATCCTTGTAAACGTCCTCGGCGGGCGCGAGCTCCGCGATCACCTTAGACCAGTCGGCATCCATCTCATCCGCGAGAATCATCGGCAGCGAAGTCTGCACACCCTGGCCAAATTCGAGCCGGTTAACCGTGATCACGACGTGGCCGTCGCGCCGCACGTGAACGAACGCGTCCGGCGGATAAACCTTCGGTGGCGGTGGCTGCTGTGCAAATACTGATGATTTATCGAGGTAAAGCGAGATCAATAATCCACCGGTAGCAGCCGTGGTGAGCTGAATAAAACTCCGCCGGCTCAGTTCTGGTTTCATCACGCTGCTCCTTTGATCTGTCGCGAAGCGCTCGCGATGGCTTCACGAATACGCACATAAGTAGCGCACCGGCAGAGATTCCCGCCCATCGACTCCTCCACGTCCTTATCCGTCGGGCTTGGTGTTCCTTTCAGAAGCGCGACGGCGCTCATGATCTGTCCGCTTTGGCAGTAACCACACTGCACGACGTCTTTTTCGACCCACGCATTCTGCACCGCACGACCGAGAGGACTGCTCCCTACACCCTCGATCGTGACGATCTCTCGTTTACCTATCAGCGACACTGGGACCACGCACGAGCGTGTCGCCACACCGTCAACATGCACAGTGCAAGCGCCGCACGCACTGATGCCGCAGCCGTATTTGGTTCCCGTCAGCTTCAACTCTTCTCGCAAAACCCATAGCAGAGGCGTTGACGGATCAACGTCCACTGTCTTCTCAGAACCGTTCACAGTGAGTCGATACTTTGCCATGTCTTTTATCTTCCTTTTGGACAGGGTGTGCCTGCTTCTACCCATGTACGAGTGGCGGCGACGAATTCCTGGTGCGAGATCGGCGGGAGCGTGCGCATTGTGCCGTCAGGCCTGCGGCCGGGGTTCCACGCCCAGAGCACGAGGTCGGCTTCTGCGTGATGCTTTAACAACGCTGGTCCATTCATGCCCTCATTCTTCGAATGATCTGTAACCGCGCGACAGACGGCGGCGCTCGACAGGGGCCGATCATTCACGTCCTGCCACTGCATGGAGAGCGGCGCAAGGTGCCAGGTTGGTCCACCCGGAACCCCCGTGCTGTCGGCATTGCTCTCCTGATGACAACTCATACAGTTCAAGCCGGGCACACCGAAGCCTTCCGGGCCGCGCACGACGTTCGCGAAATGCCGGTGACGATCGTCGCCCTGTTGCGGATAGTTGGTTGCAGTGTGACAGTTGATGCAGCGCGGCGAGACGAGTACGGAGTAGACCTGATCCCACGCTGCGAGTCCGGCGGCTGTGTTTACGCGATCCAATTTTGCGGCGAGCGAGATCGTTATCGCAAACAGCGCCAGCACGAAAACCGTCGTAAGCAATCGTATAGACGCGAACATTCAATCCCCCTTCTGTCAGGGTTGGATTCGATATCAGGGAAACTACTTGGGGTGCTCGTAAATTATCATGCTGCGCGCAGGAAGTCATTTGAATTCTTCTCTGTGCAACCTCTGTGTTCTCTGTGTCTCTGTGGTGGTTTCACAGAGAACACAGAGGTTGCACAGAGAAATCTAAAACTAGGCATGACCAAATGTTCTGTGCCAATATCCATGATGTGAGCCATTCGGCAAACGAAGCGGTCAGGTTGAGTTTCCAGTACGCTGAAGAGGAATACCTGGCCGCGATACGTTTTTATTTCTGGCGCTCTAAGGCTCTCCTGGGGCGAGTGATACTGATCTATGCGCTGCTCTCGGTGGGCCTGGTGCTGCTGCCGTTATCGATAGGCTTTCATCTGCCCGTTTGGGCCAACCTCGCACTGATCGGTATCGCGGGTGTCGCATTGTTCCATGGGTACGTCGGTGACCGGCCACGCACTTACTTCCAGGGTAATCCGAAGTTTCGTGACGAATATCACTTAACCTTCACAGATGCCGGTGTCGAGTTTCATACTCGGAACATGAGCTCGATGACCGCATGGAATTTCTATTCAGGTGTGGTTGAAAGCGACAGCTTCTACATTCTGATCTATGGCAATAACATTCACTCACTGTCGATTATCCCCAAGCGCGCTTTTCAAAGTAGTAACCAGGACATAATTTTCCGGCAGATACTGCGTCGAAATGTAGATCCCACCTTGAAACTCAGTACCGGCGAGCGCGACCACGCGCCTCAACGCTTAACACCACCCGACTGGCGATAATTGAAACTTGTAAACCGGCTAGGCGTGTAACGTGCCTATGAGTCGGAACTACTTTCGAGCCTTTGGCGCACTCACGTTATTGCTGAATCCGGCGATATTCGCAGACACATTCTTTAGAGCCCACACGCAGACACAGTGTCTTCGCGGGTTCTTTCTGTTCGCCGCAGTTGAAGTGGTCGGCTTCGGTCTGGCGTTTCTGCGAAGGTGGGCCGCGCTCTACTTTTCGATACCGTTATTCTTTTTTGGCGTTCGACAGGTATTTGTCTCGACTTATGCAGTCGTTTTCCCTCTGAACCTGATTGCGATGCTTCTCGGAGTGTCGTTGATGTTGCCGCTGATCGTCACCTTTCGACTGTGGAAACAACTGACGTGGGGCCGTACGTTCTTCTAGCTTTTCGACGGAGCAGTCGCGCGCGCCTGCATGACCTGTTTCAAAAATCGCTTTGCTACTTTGCCCGCGACCGTTCCGCCGAGCGAGCTCAACTTACCGCCTGCTACGAGAATGTTAGTCCTCGCATCGATCGCGGTATAGACATACTTCGTAAAGTGATCGTGATGTACTTCGAGGATCAGGTCGGCGGCGTTGGGATCTCGGGTGATAGCCAGGCCCAACTGTGAAAACTCCGCCCGCTTCTGAAGCTTCTCCTCAATCACCGACTTGCCAACGAGTATTGACGACGACTGAACGTAGATCAGTTTTGCGGATCGAAGAGAAGCATTCGGATCGAGCGTGGACGACTGGGCCGAAGCGCCAGTCGCCCAAAGCGACAACAAACACAGCACGGCGAGTATTGGAAGGAGTTTGCGGTGGTGCGTGGGGTGCGATCTCATGATGGACCGCAGTATCCAGGATTTTGAGATTGCTGCTGAAGATGTTTAGGACAGTTTTACAATTGTCACCCTGAGAGAAGTTGGTCCTGTGATACGATTCGGCGTTCCGCAAATTCTCCCCTGGGAGCAAAAACATGAAACGCGTGTTTGTGTTTGCTTGTTGTGTCGCTGTCGTCCTTCTTATCAATGCGTGCGGGTTGCACAAACAATCTCAGACGAGTGAAAGCACGAACCAGCCGGCTCAGGCTGCTAAAGAGTCGCCCGCAAAGCCAGAGGCGCCAACAAACCCTGGTGAACTGCAACCGGGCCAGGCGAGTGGAACTTACACAGCGAAGGGCGAAGTCGTGGAGTTGAAATATTCCTACGCTGGCCGCGCGGAACGCTTTGGGACTGATTCGCTGGTGGTCCTGGTGACGGACAAGCCGATTCCACCTGAGGCACTGGCCGAAGAGATAAAGTCAGCGACAATGTTGGAGGGTGAGAAGATCCGCGGACTCGAATACGTGTTTGATGATAACGGAATGTGGGTTCGCTATCACCCGAGCCAGTATCAGGAGAGCAGCAGCAACAAGCTCAAGGAATACAAAGTCGAGAACGGAATCGTCCGCGGCATCGACGACAACGCCGGCAACCTCTCAGACGGCAAGTACGCCCGCTCAGTGAAGTTCGTGGCTACGATTGCGAAGTGAAAGTGACACTTATCTCTGCGGCCCTCTGCGTATCTTTGCGTTCTCTGCGTTAAAGCACCATTTCAACGCAGAGGTCGCAGAGATACGCAGAGAGCCGCAGAGAAATCTCAAATTGGTCACCCTGCTTTCTGCAATCACGGGACGATCCGGAAGGTGACGGAGTTGCTCACGTGACCGTGCAGTACGAGTTTGAGAACGCAGGTTCCAGGGGCGATGCCGGTGGGTAGTAGGAAGTTTACCTGCTTTAGGTTGAGGCCGGAGATAGATACGGGCGTGACCTGTGCTGCGATCATATTGAAGGTGATGTTATTGCTGTCAGTCACGACCACACCGACCGCCGAGGCCGATTCGAAAAAGGCCAGCTCCAGGTTTTCGGCAAACACGATCACACCGGTGTTTGGAATAAACGGATCCTTCACCATGTTCGCCGGGTTGACCACACGGAACGGATCTCTCAGAAACAACACCGAGTCGACTGCCGCCACCTGATTAGCGGTTGGTCCAGACTCTTCGAGAAGCAATCTGATCTCGTCGTCATTAAGGATTGTTGCCTTCCCTTGTGCTTTCAGAATAGTGGCGTTGGTAGCGGCGGTTAGATTAACGAAAAATTGCTCGTCATCTTCTACATCCGTGTCGCCATTAACCTGAACGACGATCTGTCCGCCTGTTTGGCCCACAGGAATCGTGACAGTGCCCGAGCCGCCCACGAAGTCAACTGACGGCGCCGCTGATCCGACCTGTGTCGCGAACGTAACCGTAATCTCCTGCGTCGCAGCAGACTGAAGCGTCACCGGAAAACTAAAGCTCGTCGTGCCTGAATTTCCCTCAACGGCAGACACATCTCCGATCGACAACCCTATCGATCCAACAGTGGCGCAGGGAGAAAACTCCGAGGTGTTTCCTGCCAGGTCGGTGGCAGTTGCTGTCAGCACTTCGCTCGAGGCCGTCGCGACAGCAAACGTGACATCGAAGTTTGCATTGCCCGAAGGGTCAGTGGTTACGAGTTGCGATCCGATAAAGTGCTCACCTTCACCATTGCCTAATGGATCGCAGGCGCTATTTCGATAAAAGTCGAGATTGAATGAGCTACTGGCGGAGCTGTTCAAACTTCCCTTCACATTTGTCGAGCCTCCTGCCGCCATCGTTGACGTGATGATCGGAAAGTTTTGGAGATTATTGGCGCCGGTGTCTGAGTCGCCCGGGTCATTGGGGTTAGGGCCGGCTGGGCCAAGCTCGATGCCGAGACCTGGAGTGAATGGCGAGCCCGAAGCGCCGTTTGAATGTATTGAGTTGCCGCGATACGAATTAGAAATGGACAGATTCCCACCGTTGGAAATGCCCCTTAATCCGTTGAACGCGATCACATTGCCCTCACCTGCGCCAGTTCCTCCTACGGTGGTGTTGCGTCCGCCAAAAATACCGTCATCCATATTGCCGAGTGGTCCTGTTCCGGTCGCATCAGTGCCGATGAGATTCCCCTGGATGATATTGTTCGAGCTGCCGACACTGATTCCATTACCACGTCCCAAGCCGCTTGAAACTTTCCCGTTTCCGGAAATGAGGTTGCCCGCGCCTGGGGCGCTTCCGCCAATGACATTGTTGTTACCTAAATCGATATGAATGCCGTCGCCGCCGTTGGGAATCTTTGACATACCGTTGGCGCTTGTACCGATGCGATTTCCCTGCACGGTCGTGCCGGTAGTCTGGAAGCTGCCGATGCCAATACCGTCCATAAAATTACCGGATATGACATTCCCGGCGCCCGGCGTTGTGCCGCCGACAAGTGTAGTTGTTACGAAAACGTCTGGCGCAGAGGTACCAATGTCAATCCCTTCTCGCCCATTGCCGAGGGCCTTATCACCTTGCGCCGTGACGCCGATGTAGTTTCCCTGAATCACATTTCCGGAAATAGCGCTGTTGCCCCCCAGGCAACAAAACATTCTCACCCGAACACCGGCGTCGAAGTTCCCGGAGATAACGTTTCGAGCACTCAGGGTCGTGCCACCTATGACGTTGTTTGAGCTAAGTATGCTAACGCCCGGGCCGGTGTTAGGAATCGCGATCTTGCCGGTCACATCTGTGCCGATGTAACAACCTTCGACATGAGAACCGGCCGCCGCCAGACCGATGGTGATTGCGCCTGTCGAAAAGCCGTTGATAACCAAACTGCGGATCGTGCTGCCGGGTGCATTCACAAAGAGCGCTCGCACTGCCGACTTGCTGCCGTTCAGCTCAACTATGGGAGCTCCCGAAAAGCCTGGCTGTGTCGAACCATCAATTACGACCGGATCCGTGATGTCCGGAAGGCCGAGCAGTGGTTGGATTTTGAGCGATGGTCCAGCGATATTGAAATTGATCGTATCGGAGCCGGGGTTGGCGTTTGCGTCGAGGATTGCCTGCCGCAGAGAGCCTGGTCCGCTGTCGTCCACGTTAGTTACCACGAACGTGGAGGCGGGCGGCGCCGCGTGCGTCTGATAGTCTCCGTAGGCGAGGTAGAGCGCCGTACAGATGCCGAGCAGGAGTGAAAACAAAAACGCTTTTGGTGCAATTCGACGATGGGGGAATGTAATTCGGATAAGGGATCTCCTGGTCTCCTGGGTGTGTCGAAAAGCTAGCTGTCTGGGATTATAGCAAAAGGTTTTCTCCCGCAGCGGCGCAACGGCGCGACGGGAAACAACGGCGTTGCGGCGTTGCGCCGCCGCGGGAGAAATGCTCTATCCAGGCCCGAACAGAGTCAGGTTGCGTTGTTGTGTAGCAGTCAGCTTCTCTAGAAATTCCGCTCGCGACACGAGTTTGGCGCCTAGTGCTTCCAGGTGAGGTGTCAACATCTGGATATCAATCCAATCCAGGCCACGGTCCTTTAGGTGATCGATCAGGAACAGCAGCGCCAACTTTGACGCGTTCGATCGCAGCGAGAACATGCTTTCACCAGCGAAACTCCCACAAGCATCAACTCCGTAAAGTCCACCGACGAGCTCGGTACCTTCCCAAACCTCGACACTGTGAGCATAGCCCAACCTGTGAAGCTCGCAATATGCGCGGATCATTTGCCGCGTGATCCAGGTGCCTGATTCGTGTTTGCGTTTGACTGTGGCGCAGTGACTGATTACCTGCGGAAATGCGCGATCAATAGTGAAGTGAAAATTATGCCTGGTTCGCGCGAGCCGTCGAGGAATGTGCAGCTCATTAAATTCGAGAATGCCTCTTTCCTCCGGGCAACACCACGGCACGATGTCGTCGATCGGCCATGGGAAAATCCCACGGCAGTAAGCACGCAGAAGGTTTGTGGTGGTGAGTGGTCCACCTAAAGCAACAATGCCGTCAATTGACTTTTCGGGATCGATGAAATGAATCAAGCCACTATGATGCGACATCATCGTTCCGGGAATTTCAATGAGAGCTCTTCGTTCTCCAGTTCTACCAATACATCGCCGGCAATGGGCTCACTGCCAAACAGGATCTTTTCGGCCAGTGGCTCCTTGATCTTCCCCTGGATCAAACGAGCCATCGGTCTTGCGCCCAGCAGCCGATCGAAACCACGTTGGGCTAGCCACGAGCGCGCTTCAGGCGAAAGCTTAACAACCACATTCTTTTCAACAAGCTGCGCGTTCAATTCGGCAATAAATTTGTCGACAATCTGCTCGATGACTTCGGCGTCCAATGCCTTGAACGCGATCCACGCGTCCAGCCGATTGCGAAACTCCGGACTAAACGTTCGCTCAATTGCGCCTCTTCCCTGTCCTTTGCCCTGATCTTTCTGAA
>Ga0105238_10000779_pt1 | contig 33108 bp, 20 predicted proteins | sample KBSC34metaG_FD_81526 | JGI IMG/M metagenome (GOLD analysis project Ga0105238, IMG submission 81526) | Corn rhizosphere microbial communities from Kellogg Biological Station, Michigan, USA - KBS C3-4 metaG | ecosystem: Host-associated > Plants > Roots > Rhizosphere > Soil | place: Michigan, USA...
CGTGTTTTCACCGGCGCGAGTCTTTCCAACTCCTCATCCGTGACGATCACGAATTTTTCTTTAGTGATCTCAAAGCCGCGCACAACTTCATCCGCATCGAGATCTTTACCCGTCTTCTCAGCGTAATACTTGCGCGCGAGCGGCTGCCCGTCTGGTCCAAGCATGCGCAGCGACGTACGAACTGTTCGGGCCGCCGGAAACAAACTTACCGGCACACTCACCAGTCCGAACGTCAGCGTCCCGGACCAGAATGGCCGTCCACCGGCATTCTCCTCTTCGGCTTCCGCTCTCTTGCTACTACTTCTAGGCGGCACGTTTCTCCTTCTTTCTCAGCGACTCAATACTCTTCGCGAGCACATTGTCGAGTGACGCAGTCTGGCGTTTCGCTTTCACAGCCTTCAAGCGCGGTGCGTGTCCCTTTGCCTTCTTCTCGATGAACTCCATCACACGCTCGCGATACTCGTCTTTGTACTCCGTCGGATTAAACTCGCCCTGCAGCATCTCGACTAGCTGCTTCGCCATCGCGAGCTCTTTCTGCGTTGGCGCAGCGCCTGACGGCTTCGTCAGATCGTCTGCGAGAATCACTTCATTCGCATCCCGCAGCGTGAACAGGAAAAGGTAATCATCCACAGCGCGAAGCGCGCCCGCGTAATACTTGTTGCGCATCACCCAGTGCGCGATTCCTTCCGACTCTTTGTTCTTCAGGGCTTCGGCGAGTGCGAAATAGTCTTTCTCGTCGCCGTCTGGCCCAAGGTAATAAGGCCGGTCGTACCACTGCTCACTGATCTTCGTTTGCGGCACAAACTCTACAATCTCGATGTCGCGAGACGCGGGCGGCTGAAGCTTTTCGAGATCTTCTGCGGTAAGAATCACGTACCTGCCGGGCTCGATCTCGTAGCCCTTTTGGATCTCTTCCTTGGGCACTTCCTCGCCCGAGTCAGGATTGATCATGTGCTGCTTCACACGGTTCTTCGCTCGATCGTCGAGCACGTGAAAACGAACGGTGCGATCCTGCACTGCTGAATAGAGCTTCACCGGCACTTTCGTCGTGCCGACTTTGATTTCGCCTTTCCAGATAGCTCGCGCTGCCATAAAAACTCTCTTACTGATCGCAACACGCGGAACATCGCGCATCGCCTGTTTCAGATTCCTGTATGCATAATGGACAAACGTTGCTGTCGCAATCGAGACAGTATGCGCCTGTTTGATATGCGTACGACTGTTGACACGTCGAACAAATCTCGGTGCCGCTTTCAAACCACCACCACGCCGCGGTTGCAGTCGCTGTTGCGCGCTTCAATTGTTGAGCTCCTCTACTCGATTGTGATGCCACGATTCAGGGCGATTCCTCTCGCTTTCATAACGACGTCATCGTCGATTGTTTCAGCGCCATTTATCATTCCGTCAACCTGTTCGATAGTGCGGCCGAGCGCCTTGGCGAATTTTTCGTTGTCGGAATCGAAACCCTGATCGCGCAGCGCCTCGAGCATGTGTTGGGCCTCTTCCTGATTGGTACCCTTATCGTCAACTTCCTGATCGAGCATCACACAGACTCCTGTCCTCTGTTCTATTCCAGATCACAATTTGTTTTGCTCGACAGACTAGCGCAAGTGAAATGCCAAAGTAGACAGGATTTACAAGATTTTTCAGGATTTACATGTTAATCCTGAAGAATCTTGTAAACCCTGTCTAGCAGTTGGTCATTTCCATTCGCCTTGAAGCGTGAAGGCCGCCCAGTAATGTGGCTGGCGCCAGCGTGGATCTTGAGACATCGAGACCTGCGCGGCCCGGAGGGCTGCGGCGGGTCGAAGCTTCTGACTGAGCATTGCTTCGTAAAAGCGTTTCATAAACTCAGCGGAGGCGCGATCGTCGATCTGCCAGAGACTCGCAATCACGCGCGGCGCACCGGCGTACATGAATCCGCGCGTCAGTCCGACGAGCCCTTCGCCGCGAATTTCTTTTCCGAGAGCCGTCTGACACGCGCTCAACACAACGAGATCCGCCGACAGTTTCAAGTTATACAGATCGTACAGTCGCAAAAATCCATTCTGCGGCTGACCTTTTTCGTCGACGAGCGACAGTACGATCCCCGAGAGCTCGGGATGATTGTTGTTGATGATGCCGTGCGTTGCGAAGTGAACCACGCGATACTGGCCCAGCTCAGCGCTCGTGGCGAGTTTCCGGCTGGCTGCGAAGTCGACGGCTTCGAGTTTTCCATCACTTCCTGCCAGTCGCGCGATCGCGTCAGCTTCCTGACGACTGAAACGCAACCTTCGCAGACCATCCAATCCGGTTTCCGATCCCGATCTTAGGGCGACTACAGGAGAGCCCTTATCTATGGGAGCCGGGCGGCCAAGCCGCGCTGCTGCAACACGCGGATCATTATTCGAGAAAACGGGATCGGCGAGCACTGCGACCGTCTTGCTCGCCGGTGTGCGATTTGCTGTCTCTTGTCTCAGCAGTCCGACGACCGATGCAGACGGCGCCATCACCACTTCGTGATCGACAATCAAAGCTTGCGTGTCGGCCGGATCCGGCAAACCTGCAAACGGAATGTAATGCAGAACTCCGTCGCTCACGATCAACAGTCGCTTGTCTTTCAACTCGGCGGCTACTGGGCCAAGAATCATCTGGCTCAGAATTGCAGACGCATTAACATACTCTGCATCCGCAACCTCGAGTCGCTGTCGCCTTTGCTCGAGTGTCTCTTTCGGAACGCTGATCGTGCGCGCAGTTAGTAGATCGTAAACGCGCCTCGACGCCGGTTCGATCACCGCACGTTTCGGCAGCTCAAAAGATTTGATTGCGTCAGGTGTAACTGCCCAGACGAAACTCCTCTCTTCGCCCAATGAGTATTCGAGCAACAGCGTGTCGCGGTCGAGGATCTTTTCCTGGATCTCTTCAAGCCCGAGCGGCACGGGTTGGACGAGGGCGGTGAACTGCGGACTACTCTCACGAATTCGACCTTCAAGCTGTTCGAGCTCATTCGTTAGTGTCGAGAGCTCTTTGCGCGCGGCGTCTGCTTCCGCTTCAGTGTGTTTGCCACTGAGCAATTCCATCTGGCTCTGCGCCTTCGCATCGATAGCCTGCGCCAGCGACTGCTTGCGCTCGAGCAGCGAAGGATCGATGCCGTGACGAATCTTGCCGCCCGCTTCGGAAAGTAATTGTAACAGCGAGCGCGCGCGTCCGGTTTCGCTGGCGTTGAAAGCAATGCGTTCGAGCTTTTCCGACGCCTTTTCTTTACTCAGCCGCATCAACAAATCGATATAAAACTCGCGATACTGTTGCACTGAAGCAAAGTACGATGCGCGCAGTCGCGGACTCGCGACGTTCAAACGCACGCGCTCGACCTGGGCCAGCGCCTCTTCGATTCGCTTGCGTGCTTCGACGAGATTTCCACGATCGCGCTCGAGCCGAGCCATGTCTGACAGCGTGGTGGCGATGCCTCTTTGATCCCCCGCGAGTTTGCGCAACTCGAGCGCTTCATTGAAGTAGCTCAGCGCTTTGTCATACTCGCCGAGACTGTGATATGCGACGCCTGTGTGATTGAGAACCGTGGCGGTGTAATAGTTGTTACCGACCTGCCGCATCAGCGGAAGCGACTGGCTGTAATAATCGAGCGCTTTGGTTTTATTGCCGAGATAGTAGTAGGCGTTACCGATGTTGCTGAGTGTGATAGATCGACCAGCGATATCTTTTGGGCTTGAACCTTGTCGCAGCGGCAGTACCTGCAAATGCGCATCCAGAGCGCGCTGATACTGGCCCAGCTTGGCATAACTCGCGGCGAGATTGCTGATGACTACCGGATCCGTTTCGCCGATCTTTTTCTGGCCCTCTACAACAGTTTCATACATCTCCAAAGCTATTTGCTCCTCGCCCAGCTCGCCGTAGATCCACGCGGTGTTGTTCAGCGTGTTCAATTCGCTTTTGCGATTGCCCAATGCTTTGTAAAGAGTCCCTGCTTGTGAGTAGAGGTCGAGAGCTTTCTGATACTGGCCGATGTCGCCATACAGCCATCCAGCCTCGTAAAGAGTCGCGGCTTCCATCGGCTTGTCGTGCAGACTGCGCCAGATGTCGACCGCCGCGAGATATTTCTCGATCGCTTTCTGGTACGACTGTTCCGTTCTCTTTTCGGTGAGCGCCTCTGCTTCGGCTATGAATTTATCAGCAGCGGCGCGACGGGGATCCGGCTGTGTCGCGTTCTGACTTTGAGCGAAACTGATCGATACGCTGCCAAGCAACACGAAGAGTAGCGAGAAAGACTTCCTTGCGAGGTGGCGATATGGGCGGGACATAAAAACCTCCAGCGGCGGATATTCGTGGTTTAAATGAAACGCGGAAATTTTTCTAAAAAAGGACCATCATAGTGTAAAATTTCTTCCGACATACCTCCCGGTACGAATCCCAGATAAGAAGAGCCGAGCTGAGTGCGGTGCCCCACCGCTAAAAATACCTCCCTGTTTCAACGTTGGAATAGGAGACACAGGTCTGCATGAGTGTTCGCGAATCTTCTGGGGATGGCAGGCGTGGCCGCCCGCAACGGCAAACAACATCACCGTTTGGTAACTTGATTCTTAGCGCAATGAAATTTCTGACGCTGAGTTACAAAGACGTCGTGAGCGCGAGTGAACGTTTGGCGGCGGCTCATAAGAATCCTGACATGCGTATCGGTAAGTCGACGCTCGGCAACATCATCAGCGGCAGCATTCGGCAACCCGGCACGGCGAAACTCGACAGCCTGCGAGTGATTCTGAATCTTTCACGCGCGGAAATGGATGCAGCCATCGGTTTGCAACCTGAGCGACGCTTCAACGAGCAACTCGGAATGATGCGAGCGCGCACGCACGAGGTGCCGATCGATGCAGTCACACGCCACCGGCGCGTGAAGCTGCCGATTCTGCGTAACGATACTGATATGGAAGTGACGCAGTTTTTGCCGTCGCGATGGGCTGATGTTGAAGTTGAGTATCTCGGGTCGTATTACCCGCCGCATCTTGCGTATGTTGTCGTGGGCGAAGAGGATTCGAATGCAACGCCCATCGCGCCGCCCGGCAGTCGTTTGCTCGTGAACAAGCTTTTAAACGAGGTGCACTCCGTAGACAGCGTGAGTTTCGATCAGCGGGAGCTGTTTTATGTGCGGACGCCGAAAGGCTTCACTTGTATGTTTGCGGAGTTAGCTCCGGGCGATCGGATCGTGTTGATACCGCACCCAGAGTCAGGAAACATGCGCGAAGAGTTTCATCGAGATGAGGTGGAGATCGTCGGGCAAGTGGTTGGCGTTCTGTATCCCGCTCGATAGTAATTTTCCGGGATCCAGAACAATTGGCTTGAATCGACGGCGGAGAAAATTCTGTATAAGTCAACGAATTGCTGGCGGTCTATATTTAAAGAAGACAACGATTTGCTGAATTGGTCCACCCTAGTGTGCTATCAGGTAAACACCTGAGTCATTTACTAAGTGACTAGGATATAACGTCTTAACAAACAAGCCGGCGAGCAGTTTCGTTCGTGATCCCGGACAATACTCCTGGTGCTACACATGGACCACTCCGGTATGTATAGTGCTATCAGGTGAACGAGTGCAGAGTTGTTTCTTGTAAACAGACTCCTGACTATTCACACGCGGCAAAAATCATCACCCAGAGACTAAGACCTCCCTACAACTGAATTGGAGGATTCGTGTGCCGGCTGGTCAGAAGCTGAAGTCTCTGCGTAATCGTCGCAACATCACGGTTCGAGAGGTCGAACAGGCAAGCCGCAGAATTGCCGACGTCAAAGGCGATAAGCGGTTTTGTCTCTCAAACGGCTGGCTGGCGCAACTTGAAAACGGCGACTCCGAACCGAGCATTTGGAAACTCTTCAGCTTAAGTGTGATCTACCACGCTAACCTGCTCGACCTCCTGCTTCTCTACAACATCGATGTAAACGATAAGGAGAAGTATGAATCCGTTGCAGATCCTTATCTCACGCAATTGATTTCTCAGAATGGCAACGGCAGCACTTCTCACGAGCAGTTATCGACCTCTCTGACTACGAGTCCGTCCAGTGACGATTGTCCGAACCACATTATTTACGGGCATCTTGGTCTGGCTGAGTTCACGATGTATCCGATGATCAGGCCGGGCGCGCACTTGACGATCGATACGAGCCAAAACAAGGTCGTGATGAACGTCTGGCGCAATGAGTATGAACGGCCGGTTTACTTCATCGAATTGCGAGGAGCGTATGCGTGTGGCTGGTGTGAGCTGCAAGGCAGTCAGCTACTGATCATTCCGCATCATTCCTCGCCCGCGAGCGTGCGCCGCTTTACGTATCCGAGAGAGGCGGAGATCGTCGGTCGTGTGGTTGGTTACAGCACAAATTGTGTCGATGTGAGCGTAAACATTTGAAAGGCATGCACGTGAGACGTTCAGGCGAGCTTTCGTGGTTGTTGTCGCAGGTCAAGCCGGTTTTTCGTTTGCATTTGGGTAGCTATTTCTGTGTGGTGGCGGCCGGCATTCTGATCCTTCTGGATCCCCTTATCATCCGGTATCTGATCGACGAAGTTATTCCGAACCGGCGCATGAGTTGGCTGCCGTTTGCGGCGGCGGCTTTCTTTTTCACTTACCTGGGCCGGCTCGGCTTCGATAGTCTTGCCGGAATACTGAATTTTCGCGCCGTGCAAAAGATGACTTACCGGAGCAGGTTGGCGTTGCTGCGTCACCTGCAACGTCTTTCGGCTGAGTATCACGACAACACGCCGCCCGGCGATACGTTGCATCGTTTGCAAATGGATGTCGACCAGGTGGCGACCCTCAGCGGTGAAGTGCTCCCCGCTTTGCTGCGCATGGTTACGACATTCACGCTCGTGATATGCATGATGCTGGTGCTGAATTACCGGCTCACGGTCGTTGTTTTGCCGTTGATACCAGTATTCATCCTCGTGCGGCGGCGGTTTCAGGCCCGTTTGCGCCACGCTTCTGACTCAGTCCAGGAGCGATCCGGAAAGTTAATTGGTTTTCTCGAAGAGCATCTCTCAGCGATCGTGCAGGTCCAACTGCTCTCATGCGAACAGCGAGAGGCGCGGCGGTTTGCGCGCATTTCGAGCGACGTTGTTCGCGCGCAGATGAAGCGGCGCGGCACAGAGCTCTTCTTTAGCTCCGTTCTTTATTTGATCATCATTACGGGGATGGCCGGTGTTTTGAGTTACGGCGGTTACCAGGTGATGAACGGAACGCTCACTGCCGGTGGACTCGTCGCGTTTTACGGCTACACACTGCAGCTTTTCATTCCGCTTTACGGGGTTGTTGATATTTATGCGAAGGTGCAGCGTGTCTCAGCGAGCGCCCGGCGCTTGATCGAGATCACTGAGGCGAAGTCGATTTTGCGCGATGGTGAGAGGCCTTTGCGGGTTGATAAGCCGGCGGCGGTCGAGTTGAAGGATGTTTGTTTCAGTTACGACAGCGAGCGTCCGGTGCTGAGTGCGCTGAGCTTGCGCGTTAATCGTGGTGAGCGCGTGGCGCTTACCGGAACGAGTGGGAACGGAAAGAGCACGATTGCGAAGCTCGTTGCGCGCATGTACGACACGCGCGCGGGAAATGTGCTGCTGGATGGACACGATGTTCGCGATTTCAAACTGAAGAGCCTGCGAGCAGCGGTGATCTTTGTGCCGCAGGATCCGGTGCTGTTCGATGTCACTTTGCGCGAGAATCTGCTGTATGGAAATCCGCAGGCGAGTGCTGACGAGATCGAGCTCGTGACGAAGCTGGCGCAGTTGGATTTGCTGATTAATCGTTTGCCGAAAGGGCTCGATGAGTCGCTCGGACCTCGTGGCAACCGGTTGTCGGGCGGCGAACGACAGCGTGTGGCGCTCGCGCGTGCGTTGCTGCAACATCCGAAAGTCCTGATCCTCGACGAATGTACGTCAGCACTCGACGAGCTCACCGAGAAGCGGCTGTTAAATGCACTCGATCAGCATTTGCGAGACGTGACCACAATCATCATCTCGCACCGACCCTACCCGACAAGCTGGGCCAATCGCGTCGTCCACGTTAAAAATACTCTGGCCTGATGGGGCTACCGTAGGGGCCGGGGGCGGAGCCCGCGAAGCGGCCGACAGCCGAAAGCAGCTTTGCACGAAAAGTCTCTCGTCGGACTTCTTCTCTGTGCAACCTCTGTGTTCTCTCTGTGGTGAGTTTTGCTGCGAATTCAGTTAACCACAGAGACACAGAGAACACAGAGGTTGCACAGAGAAGAGCGATCTGCTGACTTTTCGTGCAAAGCCGCTTAAAGCATCTCGCGCTGTCGCCCTTCCGCAGGGCTCGAAACTGGTGGCCGAGCATCAGAAATTTTCAATCTTGCTTCGTATACCAAGCAAGAATGACCACTTCCTTCGAACTCGTCTCGAAAAGTGCCAATAAAAACGTACCTTGCTTGGAAAACTAAGCAGAAATCAAAATCTTCCCCCTTTCTGCATGCCTGAAGTGCAATATCCGGTCTTCCCCCAACATTCGATCCGTTCACGACAACAAGCGCATAGCGCAGAAAGATGGGTTCACCGATGTCGCCCACCGACAGAGCGCGGAAGCACAAGGATGGGAGTGTGTTGCTTTCGATTGCAGAAGACAGTGTCTGCAAGTTGAACGGCGTCGGCGCACTCACTTGGACAATTCTGGAAGAAACTCGTGACGGTCTCAGTCTCGACGAGATCGTGCGTGCACTCGAAAACGAGTTTGCAGCAATCAACTCAGAAGGCGAGTTGCTGTACGAGGTCCCCCACGAGCAGCTTCAGACGGACACGGATCGTTTCCTGAAAAAGATGGCGTCCATGGGTTTGCTCCAGCGTTCACGCCACGATTTTTACTCGGTCAGTGCAGACGTTACCGGCACAACTTCAGCTCCGGCAACCGAAATAGAGCGATCAAATTTTGCTGGTAACGATGTCTCGGAAAACCTGGGCATCTCGCGCCGCGAAACATTCAGCGCCTTTGTAGGTTTGTTGGCGTTCGACCTGCTGTTGAAACTCGGCGGCTTTCAAAGATTGATCAAGAAAGTCGCGCGTTGGCCCATCGCAGAGCCACGCACTGCGGATCGTGAGATCTGCCTGCGTGTGCGGGGCATGGTAGACCGCGCGCAGATGTATTACCCGAAGAAAGCGATGTGTTTACAACATTCAGCGGTAGTGACCTGTTTGCTGCGCCGCCGCGGCGTCCCCGCCCAGATGGTCCTCGCCGCCCAAACCTTCCCTCCCAAAGCTCACGCCTGGGCCGAAGTCGGCGGCGAGGTTGTCAACGATCAGAGTTCCGTGAAAAGCGAGTATCGCGTGCTGAAACGAATTTGAATCACCGGAAGAAAAGCAATGAGCGCCTTATCAGGAATACTCAACTTTGGCGGCGGCGCCGCTCCTGTTAATGAATATGACCTGGCGAAGCTGGGCGCCGCGCTTGATTCACGCGGGCCAGACGGCGGCTTCGATGTGGTTAGCGGAAATGTAGGCATGAGTTATCGCGCTTATCACACCAACCGCGAATCACGTCTCGAAGTCCAACCACTGCTTACCCGCGAAGGCCACGTGCTGGCGTGGAATGGCCGTCTCGACAACCGTGAAGATTTAATCCGGCAACTCCGCTCAAGTCTTCAGGCCGCGAACACGATTCCCGACCTGGCGATCGTGACGGCGGCGTATCTTAAGTGGGAAAAAGACTGCTTTAGCCGGCTGGTGGGCGACTTCTGCCTGGCGCTCTGGGATAACCGGCTGCGAGTTCTTTATCTGGTGCGCGATATAGCCGGCACGCGCGCTCTCAAGTATCACCTCGATCGTGATCGGATCGTCTGGTCGACCGAGACTGCAGCGGTGCTTGCTTTACAAAACCGCGCGTGGGAACTCGACGAAGAATACATCGCCGACGCGATGAGTCTTGGGCCAATCCCATGGCGCACCCCATACAAAAATGTTTTCAGTGTAAAACCGGCGCACGTTCTTACAGTGAAAGCAACAGGAGAAGTTCGTAGTGAGCGGTTCTGGCGACTCGATCCGTCTAAAGTGATCAGATACAGCACCGACGAACAGTATCAGGAACATGCGCTCGAGCAATTAAGTGACGCAATACGCTGCCGCTTACGATCTGATCGTCCGGTCTTTGCGGAATTGAGTGGCGGTCTCGACAGCTCTGCCATCGTTTGTCTCGCCGATCGACTCATCAAAAACCGTGGAGTGCAAGCGCCAGGATTGGAAACCGTGTCGCACGTATTCGACGAATGTCCGACATCCGACGAACGCCGCTACATCCAACTGGTCGAGGCAAAACAACAAATCCGGGGCAATCACATCAAGGATAAAGACTTCCGACTGCTGGCGCCGCTTCCGAATGATGTCGCAATCGTGAATCCGAATCCCGTGGTGCTCTCCTTCGGTCTTCACTCCGAAGTCCGCAAGGTAATGGATCAAGCTGGCTCCCGCGTGCTGTTGAGCGGTCTTGGCGGCGATCAAATGTTTGGAGGTGTTTACGGCGCCTATCCTGAAGTAGCCGATCTACTCGCTTCGGGCAAGTTCCTGACTCTGAATCAAAGACTACGCGCGTGGAGCAAGGCAAGAAAGCAATCGTATCTTGGCCTTCTCTGGAAAGACGCCGTTGTGCGCCAGTTTCCCCAACGCTTCCAGACAGTGACCGGCGGCCGGGCAACACAACTTCCTTCCTGGTACGACCGCGACTTCTCGAGACGAATGAAATTGCACGAGCGGATGCTCGCGAAGGATCGACTGAGAAGTTTCCAGACACATAGTTCGCGCGATCAGGCGCGGGGCTTCCTCTCGGTTGTGAAGAGCATTTCGTCGTGTTGGCGAACAGAGCAGTTTGGAATTGAAGTTACTTTTCCATATGTACACCGCCCTTTGGTGGAGTTCCTACAGGCGATTCCATTGGACCAGTTAATGCGGCCCGGCGAGAACCGCGTTGTCATGCGACGCATGCTGGCGGGAATTCTTCCGGATGAAATCGCAGCGCGGCGCACGAAAGGGAACCCACGCGAGGCGATTTTTCGCGCTATAGCACGGGAGTCCGGACGATTGCGTTCTGTATTCGACAACTCGCGGTTGTGTGCTCGCGGGTACATCGACAAGGAGCCATTGTTCGCTGCTCTCGATCGCGCCCGTCACGGCTACGAAACGAACTCGGCGTTCTTAGTGCAGACGATATCCCTCGAGTTTTGGTTACGAGATCTTGAAACTCGCGACTCGTTAACCAAAAGCCCTGCCGTATTACCCGGACGAATTGCCTGGGCACACGCGGCAGAACCTGTCACACCTGCCGTGTGACTCGTGTCATGCGGCAGGTGGTAAATCAACCATAAAGAAAAGAAAAGGAGTAGGAAGATGAAGCAGAATGAATATAACGCAGCGGAAGTTGTCGAAATCGGTCCGGCACAGGCGATAGTTTTGGGTCAGAAGATCGATGAACGCGACCTCGACAGCTTAGGCGTGGACCCAATGGACTGGCAATACAAAGAGTAGTGAATGGGTAACGCGATGAGGAAGCGGGGTGTTCTCGGCGACACTGATCAGAGTTGGCGATCAGACCTATCTAAACAACGCCATCACGCACATCCCGCTTCACCATTAATCTCTCGAAGAGCTTGGTTGCCGTTGCGCCGCCGGACGCAGGTGCGATTCGAACCACTTAAGATTGCGGTTCCAGTAGTCAATTCGATTGCTGGGATCCTCGATGCCGTGCGCCTCATTCTCATATCGCACATAAACCACTTTTTTACCGAGGCGCCGAAGTCCGACAAAGATCTCATTTGCCTGAAATGGATAGACGTCCTTCCCTCCCTGGCTAATCAGTAAAGGTGTTTCGATTTTGTTCAGGAAAAAAGCCGGCGAATTTTGAACGTATCGCTCGGGGAACTGCCAGGGTGGCCCACCCATTCGGCCCTGCCCCTCCTCGGCCCAGCCAACACCGGAGGCCCTGCCATTTTTTAACATCGTACCGTACATGCTGCTGAGATTGCCGAAGCCGACGTCCATCACCGCCGCTTTGAACCGCTCGGTTTGTACAAGTAATGCGAGGGTGCTATATCCTCCGTAACTGGCTCCCATCACACCAAGTCTGTCAGGATCAGCAATTCCCATTTCGACCGTTTTGTCTATGGCAGGCAATACCGTCTTTGCGAGGTCCTGCATCGGCGTTCCCACAGAGAGGGGCGTATCAGGAAGCAGAACTGCGTAACCACGCGATGAGAACAGTTGCAAATTGTAAATTTCATTCCCGGAACCGCCGTAACGATTGAGGTTGCCGGACAACATCGAGCCTCCATAAACCCACACTACCAACGGATACCGCCTATCGCTTTGATAGTTCACTGGCAAAAGCAAGCTGGCCTGAAGTTTTTTTCCATCGGCAGTGGAATAGTCGATCAGTCGCGCTTCTCCAGCCGGGTATCGCTCGAGATCCGGATTTACGTGTGTCAGTTGGCGAACAACACTGAAGTCCCGGTTCGTGATCCAGAGGTTTAGTTCATGTTGGGCGTTCTCTGCCGCATAAACCATGAGCTCATCATCCTGTGAAACACCGCGTAGCATGGAGGCGATACTCACGTCAGCTTCCAGCACCTTACTAAAGTCACCAGTGTGTGAATCGACCCGGTAAAATCCTTCTTGTTTTGTTACAGGGTTACTGGTGTTGGCGTAAATTGATTGCCCATCAGGAGACCATATTTGTTGTCCATCATGCCGCGACACAATGCTTCTGATCTGACGGTTCGATGTAGTGGAAATGGCAGTTGCGTTGGCTTCAGTCGTTGGGATGCGCCATATCTTGTTGTCGGCAAGGGTGTAAATAACTCGCCCCTCTTTATCCCAAAGCGGCGCTTGAATGAATCGCACGCGCGTGGTCGAAGAAACCTTGCGCGGCTGTTCGCCACGCGGCCAAATGAAGCACTCGCCGTCAGAGAGGTACGCGATGGTTCGGCCATCTGGTGACCACGACGCCGGCAAGGACGGCACACCCGGTGAGAAGTCATTAACTCGCTCAGTTTGTCCAGTCGACAATGAGACTACTGCCAGGTTGTAAAGGAAGAGAAGTGAATCATTCGGCTTTAACTGCGTTGGTGATACATAGACGACTCGATCGGCCGAAGGTGAAAGTGAATAAGCAACAATCTTCTCCTGTCGAACGATTCTTTTCACGCTGCCAGTGCGCGTATCCAACATTGCAAGATCCCCGAGGAAGGAATCTGCCGAGGACGGAAGTCTCAGCGGGGAACTTTCGGACTCGTAGACCGATCTTTCGGTTGGATCAAATGGTTCGCTTTTGGTAGTTCCGTCGAAACAATCATCAAGCGATTGAGTGTTGCCAGCGATTTTAGTCAACACTTGCCGGCTATCAGGCGTCCAGAAGATCTTTTCAAATCGCATCCGCACATGTACGACCGTAGTTTTCAGGGCCCTCAGTCTTCCGGTGGACCGTTCCCATATCCATACATGTGACTTACCCGATCGATCGGAGTAGAAAGCCAGCGATTTACCGTCAGGAGACCAACTCGGTCCCCAGTTTGCGCCTTTCCCGGAACTAATATTGATCGCCTGGCCGGTTTTTATGTTCGTGATAAGAAGATCGGTGTTGGCGAGCAGGTATGGTGCGCCGCTACACGTGAATACTTTCCACCGATCGTTCGGAAGGCCCTGTAGTTGCCGGCGTCGCGGATCAATAAGCGTATAGGCGACCCACTCTCCATCCGGCGAAAGATCAAAGTCGACCGGCGCAAACGACTTCGCCGTGCTGGCGGTTTCAATCGGCAAAGGTTGAAGTGCACTTTGAGCGCTCGAACTGATAACAGAGACAAGTAAAAGTGCAATACCTCGCATTGCTCTGGCTGTCATCGTTGTGTCCTCCGAATCTGTTTAGAATCCGAGCCTCAGGGCGAATTGAATAGATCTCGGACCGCCGACCTGGAACAGTGGACTGAGTCCGATTCCCTGGCTGCCCAAACTTGTCGCCAGTGTTCGTGTTGTTCGTCCGAACTGCGCGCTCGTCAAATTGTTTTCAGGAAGACCAAAGTTTGGATGGTTGAAAAGATTAAAGGCTTCAGCTCGTAACTGGAGATGCACTCTCTCCGTGAAGTTGAACTGGCGGCGCAACGCAAAATCGACCTGATTCAGCGGAAAGCCACGCAAAGAATTCCGTCCCAGGTTCCCCTGGGTTCCTGCGGGCGCAGGACAGAAGGGACCCCGACAACCCGGTCGCGCCGGATCGACTGAGTTGTTCAATCGTTTACCTCCGGGCGCGAGGGGATCCTCGACATAGATCGGTATGCCGGGAGTGACATTTACACGACGTTGCACCGATCTTCCCAACTCATCAACTTCGGTCCCTGAGCTAATGCTGAGCGGCGCCGCTGATTGCGCCCGTACGATTACATCAGTGGCCCACCCACGAAGTACTGCTTTCGTAAATGCATTCGCTCGCAGCGTGGGCAACTCGTAGGTGACAGCGGCGGAGAAGTTGTGACGGATATCGAAATCCGCGTTTCCTCGCACGACGTTGTTTACGCCCTGGGTAGAAATCTGCTCATCTGAGATCTCGTCGATTGCATGGGCCCACGTGTAGGACGCGATCGCTTGCAAGCCGCGTGAGAGTCGTCGCTCGAATTGCAGCTGCATCGAATGATAATCAGAAGTGGCGCCGTTGTTCGTGTAGGTCACGCTTTGGAAGGTCGGGTTGGGATTGCTCATGATCTGAGTACGCAGCAATCGCCTTCCGGCAGCTCCCACGTAAGTCGCCGAGAACACCTGGTTTTGGCCCAGAAGATAGTCGACGGCCGTGTTCCACTGCATCGTGTAGGGCAGTTTTAATTCCGGGTCATAGCCATTGATTGTAAATGGCGGAGGCGGATTGAAAGTTGGTAAGGCTGCTTGTGCGGGCGACAACGGATAAACAAGATTTGGCGTGCCCACGATCCTGGTTGCAAATGGATAACGTGTGAATGCTTCGCCAGTTTGACCGTTGCCGAGGTCGTAAAAAACTCCGAACCCGCCCCGAATCGTTACTTCAGAGCCGCGGTTTCGGAACGGGTGGATGGCGATCCCAGCTCGTGGTGCGAAATTGTTGTAAGTGGTTTCGTACAGTCGCTCACCGCGCGCTGCAAGGGCGATGGTCGCCCGGCTACTAACTCCGGTGAGCGCATAGGGAAGATTGCCGTCGGCTTCAGATGGAGGCGGATTGACGTCCCAGCGTAAACCATACGTGAGGGTCATTGAGGTTGTAGCACGCCATGTGTCCTGTCCATAAAGCGAGAAATTATTGAATAGCGGCCTGGAGCTCTTGATGGCAAAAGTAGCCGAAGTTGATGCGCGGCCCGATGTGATGGCGGCTGTGTTGCTGAAAATCGCGGTCTGGCTATAGTCCCTTGGATTGTAGACAGGTGCGAGCCGGCGATAGTCAACACCTGTTTTGAACTGGTGGTTTCCAAACTGATTGGAGTAGTTATCAATTACGTTGAATTGCCTCTGGAAATTATTGTTAGTGGTGCCGAGTGATAAACTACCCATGACCCCCATGGTGACATTCACCAGCGATCGTTGGTCCAAAGCAGACGATGGGACCAGCAATGATTTAGCGAATGGAACCGCGCCGTTGAAGCTGTCGAGATTCGAATAGCTTTGCCCCTGCACCTGACTGAAGTTGAATCGCACTTCGTTATTGGCCTGTGCTGAAAGGACGTGAGTCAGGCCCAATGTCAGGGTTTGAGTCGTGAGGGCCGAGGTGCTTAAAGTACTCAGGGTGCGCGTTACGGTTTCCGACGGCGCGTAGTCATACCTGCCAAAGATGGTCACTCGATCTTCGAACTTGTGATCCAGCCGAAAACTCGTCGCATTCAAGGTTGAGGGATTTGAAAAACTCGCTGCATAGGGCGCCTGCCCGGTTGTTCCGATTTCCGCACCGGTGGGCGAGGGAAGCGCATTCAGAACAGGTTGCAATGTTAGAGGCGCAGCTTGTCTGACGCGAGTCGCGAGGATGACTCGGTTCTCCGTTTGGGGCTGTCTTAAACGAAGTCCCTCGTACGAAAAGAAGAAGAATGTTTTATTCCGACCGTTGTAGCCGGTCAACGGTCCACCTTCGCCAAAGCGCGGTAGGAGCACTGGACCACCAAGTACGAAGCCGAAGTCGTTTTGACGAAGGGCCGGCTTCGCAAGGCGGTTCGCGTTGACAAACCAGTCTTTAGCGTCAAGGGCGTCATTGCGGAAGTATTCAAAGAATGTCCCATGAAAGTCATTCGTTCCGGAGCGTGTCAATATTTGCACCTGGCCACCGGGCGAGCGACCAAACTCAGGAGCAAAGGTCGACGTCTGAATCTTGAACTCTTCCAGTGCGTCGACAGAGACAAGACTGTTCGTTCCGCCAAAGGTGTTCAGTCCGGGGAGCGAACCGGCAAAGTCCTGTGAAATTCCGTCCGAAGCACTGGCTCCGATATTTGCGCTCACGCCATCCACTGTGAAGTAGTTGGCATTCGCGCGTTGGCCGTTCACGCTGAATTGACCGCGGTTAAAGCTGCTTGCAGGGGTGACGACCACGCCCGGGCTCAATGCGATCAGCGACTGAAAGCTGCGCCCGTTCAGCGGGAGATTGCTGACGAACTGGCGATCGACCGTCGTTCCCACGGCTGGGGATTCGTCGATCAGCGCCGGACTGTCGAGCACGTCGACGGTTTGGTTCGCAACGCTGCCGACCTTCAAAGAGATCTTGATTGTGCGTTGGTCGTTTACGTTGAGAATGACTTCTCTGAATTCGGCTGGAGTAAAACCATCGTGCTCGGCTTTCACGGTGTAGTTCCCCGGCGGCAGGAGCGGCACGACGAAGATGCCTTCGTCGTTGGTGGCCGTGGTTCGCTGGAAGCCCTGGGCGATGCTGATTACGGCGATGTTCGATCCGGGTATGACGGCGCCCGTCTGATCAGTTACTACACCGCTGAGCGTCGCCGTCGCGCCTTGCGCATAAGCACTATTAACAAAGGTGAATGAGAGCAAAAGGCAAACTACAAGTGCACTTAAACAAAAAGTAATAGTCGTGCTCTTCTCTGTGCATCCTCCGCGTGCTCTGTGTCTCTGTGGTTGATGAATTCCAGGTAAAACCAAACCACAGAGATACAGAGCACGCAGAGGTTGCACAGAGAAATTCCAGAACAAGGACTTTTTGTGCAAAGCAGGACAGATGACACACGGATACACGTCCCTCAATCTGGGCATGAGAGTTTTTCTCCTTGGGAGTTATCTAAATTTGAGTTCTTCAGAAACTACAGCACTACCCGATCGGGTAGTGCTGAATCTTTTTCGCTAACTCTTCAGCTTTGAAGAGTGCCTGCCAGAACGCTGCCGATTGAACCGTGACTGCTGAGCTATGTGACGACGTCGTAAATGCCGAACGCACTGCTTCATTGTTCGAGAGCGCGAGCTTGTGAAGCCGCTCGATCGCGCGCGCCAATTCAGCATCACTGTTAATCGCACCGCCTTCGCTTCCCGGCGCAGACGCGCCCGAAAAGAACACCGGCTGAATCTCCTCTCGCAATGCGGCCGTTTCCCGAGCAAAGGCAGTGGCGTGTTCGTGCAACATGTCGAGCCACTTCTCCCGTGCGCCCGGAGCGACGGTCTGCATATCGACATTCGCAAATCGACTCGACAGCCGTTTCAATTCGATCGCATGAAACAGTGCGTCGTACGCGCGCTTGACGACGCGCGATGAGTACTTGCGAATCGCCTCATCAGTTGGACCAGCGGACGCACGTTTCTCGAAATACACGCGCAACTCCTCGTCCGCCGCGACAGTGTTAGCTGTCTCCTCCGTTTCCTGAATCGATACCGGCCCCGGCGTTATCGGCTGCTGCATGGCGTCGGCCACCGTGCGAATCTCGATCTTCACTGCCGGATTGTTACTCACCGGCGCGAGGGCTTTTAGAAACTCCTGCTTCCGCTCAGCGCTATCAACGATTCCCTCAACGCGCAGTGACCCACCGACGCTGCGCGTGAGGGTGACTTGCTCATTACGGTCGGCCTTGGCCGTATTGAGCAAGTATGCAACGTCGACTTCCAGCTCTGCGGAAGCTGAGGGTGGCGCCGACGCGCTGGGCGAAGGAGGGACGCGGTTAAAGTTGAGGTCCCGAGACGCCCAGTCCTCGGGCCTGCCAGATCCCGCGATCCCTCCTGTTAGTTCCGGTTCAATCTCGAAGACCGCCGGAGCCACCGCCGTCACCGGCAGCAACTCGGCACTCGCCTCGACGAACCGGTATTCGCGTAACTCATTGCCGCGTTGCACGAGCAAAGTCTGTTCGATCGCATGAAGATCAGACTTGTTCAGCGTGAGCGTGGCTTTCAAAAGACGACTCGCGCCGACGGTGCGCGGCTTCTCGGAAGTCAACACATAGGTTGTGGATCGTTCCTCGACTACAACAACCGCGGAATCACCAATCAATGATCTAAACGATTGTGCCGAAGGCTCCAGTTGCCAGATGTCTTCGAGGTTGAGAAGTAGATCGCCCGGTGTCGCAAGCGCTGACGATCGTGGTTTGGATCCGTGATGAAAGACGGTGCGAGAGCCATCAGAGTTTTGCCACGCGCCGGCGATTAGATGCTTGCCGTCGTCGTAAAGCCTGCGCGCGCTTTTGCCATTCGCATGGTGGCGCCAAAGTTCGATACTGCGGCGGGCGACGATCGCGCCTTCTGCGCTCCGGCGCTCTTCGAGATTGATAACGCGATGACTGATGGAATCGGGCGTCTTCTGAGTAGCCTGTTCCGCCGCCACTGCTCTCTTCAGCAGGACGGTCGCATTCATCTCGCGCGACAAACTCGCTTTGAAGTACAGGAATGCAGCGGCAACGAGGATGCACGCGAGCACAATGAAGGCGAAATGCCAGGGCGATGTGGGCAGCGGGCTGAGGAAAGTTGACCCGGCGCTGCCGCGCTCGGTTCTGTTAATCGGCGAGCGCCGGATCACACGTCTCAACGCGCCAGTGAGCCGGCTAACCCGCGCGCGAACACCGCGCTGAGCTCCCACGTTCGGCTCGATCAACACGTCGAGATCAGGAACAACAGTAAGGGGTGAGGACGAAGGGTTTGTTTCCGGTATTTCCGAGGAGGCCCGCGCCTCATTAGCAGCGGGATCGTTATAAAGAACGTGAAGGCCCGGGCCCGTTTCATCCTGGTAAGAAGCCTCGAGCAGCCGGCCTTCACTTAACTCGACCCGGGCCCATTGTTCGTACCTTGGACCAGTCGAGTCGATACTGAAAAAGAGCAGTTGGATCCCCTGCTCGCTGAAGATCTCTACAAACTCAATCGGATCCTCAGGCGCGAGATTTAGATCGAGCTCACTCGACTCCGAACTGACTTTCAGCGAGCCTACGAGCAAACCGTTGACTGCGATGCGCAGCTCCTGCGGCTTGTGTTCGTGCGTCTCGCGCAGGCGACGCGCCAATTTTTTCCTCAGCTCAGTTGGGCCACCGCCTGATGCGCCGCCGCCATTCGCATCGCTCGGCGGCTCCTGGCGCTCCGTCGCGTCGTTGCGATAGCGTTCGGCCAAAAGAGGTAATCCCAGCATCTCGTTCGCCATATCCAAACACTTCGCACAACTCACAAGGTGAGCAAGCTTCGCAGTCGTCAGCGCGTCGTCATTGCCGTCTGCGTACATTTCATGCAGCTCGTTATGCGACAGGCAGTCGCCACGACACGAACCGAAAATCAAGTGGCGCAAGTCGAGCATCAGATCGCAATCCGATCTGAGATATCTGACCGTATGTCGTGGCGGCGTCTCGCCATTCACAAAGCGCAACCCGCCGGGCCTGTTCATGAACAACTTCGCTTCACGACGCGCCAGTCGTTGCCACTGATCAACGCAGTTACGTGAACTGTTCAGGACACTGGCGATCTCTGTAGGGAAGTAGTTATGGAAGAACCTGAGAATGAGGACACTACCAGCCTTCGATGATTCTTTTCTGAAACACGCATACGCACAGATCTGATGTAAGTCTTCGGACGCCTGCAGGCGACGCGGGGGTTCAATCGCCGTCCAGCCGAGCAGGCCGGAGTCGTAGTCGGCGATTGAAAGCGCCGTTTCCTGCAGGCGTTGCGCCGCTCGACTCATTCGTGAGAAGTGCATGTTCCGCAACATGTTTCTTAAATACCCATCGATGTTTTCAATCTCTTCGAGTCTGGTCCGGCCCAGCATCCACTGAACAAAAGCATCCTGTACAAGATCGTCAGCCGCGGACTCATGGTTCGTCAGGTGTATGGCCCAGAGACGGAGATTCGCATAGCGATCGGTGAACAACTGTTCACGGAACGCGTGTTCGCGGTTCTCCTCTGATTGTGCAGCCACTCGGCGCTGATCCAGCATCTGGGTCTCTGGGCTTTCTGGATTAGTCCCGTCGGGGCTATGTGAAACCGATCCCCGTTACGACTTCAACGCTTCATCTCGGCTTGCGCCGAAACACGCGTTTCAAAATTTCTATCTATATGTGTATTTTCATGAGGTCGATCTGAAAGAAATATTTTGTCTAAACAAAAGAAAAGTAAGGAGATAAGACGATCGGAGGACACAAAACAACCGCAACGCCGTGCTCAACAGAGAGTGAAGCGTGCTCAGGGAGTATTACGTGATATAGACTTGGCGATCAACGGCCTAAGAATGAGAAAACTCAGTGCCTGATCATCGCCGAAGCTTCGATATTCTCGCCTCCAGATCTTCTGTTAGATTGCGCGCCGCACGCGTACTCAATTTCACCCGGCAACACGAATACAGAAACCGGGCCATAGCAGAGGGTTCAAAAACTAAAGTAGAAAAGTCGGTGGGGACTAGCATTGGCAAACACCGTCACGCCTCACAATCCTGTGACAGTTAAGGGCAATGCTGTCTCAATTGGGGCGAGATGCTACAACTTGCCCGCGCGGTATGTCAATTATTTTTGCTTTAGATTTGGATTTGTATTTACGCCGAAGGCGTTCGCTAATTTTAGCCCAGGGTTGGAGCGCCAGCGACAACCCTGGGTTTGTAACAAAATGAATGAACCCTGAAAGGGTTCGGCGGTTGGCGAACCCTTTCAGGGTAGAACACCTTGCGATTGCTGGTCCCAGGGTTCTCGTTCCTCGAACCCTGGGTTAAAATTAGCCAACGCCCTTCGGCGTATTTAGATCTCTTATTGAACCCAGCATCCAAAATATGGTAGGAGTCAACTGTGGACAAGCGTGAACTCACAGCGATTTTGCAGAATCCGGAAAGCGCCACCCACCGGCTGCTGATGATGTGGCGCGAGGTGCCGCTGCTGTTGATGCTCGACGTCGATTGGGACCGCGGACCTCTGGTGTTAATCGGAACAGCAGACGGGATGATGTGGCCGCTACTTCCGCCAGGCAGTCTGCTACAGTTGGACCAGCGAGTCCGAACTATCACCGATGGTGCATTTTCGGAAGCGGAGCGGCCTGTTTACCTGATCGAATACAGAAACAGGTTTTTCTGCTGCCATGCGCAACGGCGCGGCGACACACTCCGCCTGATCTCTCATCGCGAGTCAGGATGGCCGACAGCCATTTCGGTTCCTTTTAAAGAAGCAAGACTGCGCGGCCAGGTGACTCCGATCTTTCGTCCGCTCGCAACCAAAGACAACGCGCCCAAACGATATGCTGCGGCTTATCGTTAATCGGCCTTCTCTGCGCAACCTCTGCGTCCTCTGCGTCTCTGTGGTTTTGCTAGTCTTTAACCGCAGAGGACGCAGAGGGGTGCGCAGAGAAGGCCACACAAAGAATTGGTTAAATCTGGAACCGCAGGTTTCTTCCTGGTGCCTGTCTTCTCACTGGCGGACCATACAAAGCCTCGAGACGCCGCCACGTCTTGATCGTCGTCAAAGAATGAGACGGCGCGTAGCCGAGTCTCTCCGCTTTGATTGCCAGACCCGCATAACTGAGCGTCGTTCCAGTTTTTCGTTTCAATTCAATGAGTGTCTTCGGTAGACACTGATCCTGCCTGATGCGCATGGCGCTCATGTGAGAAATAAAATCGCGATCGGGAAAGAGTAATTCCGCCGCGAAAATCTCAGCGCCGATTTCGAGACTCTTATTCAAGTTTGACTGATCGCAATACGAGATACCGAGATCTCGATCGCGAAAATAATGTTTCAGCTCGTGGGCCATCGTGAAGACCATCGGATCCTGCGGCAATCCTTTCGCCAGCATCACCGTGGCCCCAAGATCGTCATTGATAAATGCTCCGCGCAGATGTCTGAATCGATACGGCCACTCGTCAACTTCGATTCCGTAGTGTGCGTAGATTCTCCTGAGATCGCCGGGCAGCACGCGTGGTGAAGACAACCCGTGTTCGGCGCGCACTTGTCGCGCAAGTTGTTTCAGCTCTTCGTAAAATTGTTGAGTATTCACTTGTGTTTTCCCCCTTTTCGACCAGCTTTCGGTCGAGTCTTACCCTGGTAGATACCGCGAGCCCTGCGAAACTCGGCGTACTTCTGCAACTCTTCCAGATCGGCTGGATGAAGTTGGCGCGCAGTACGCAGAAGGGCCTTCAGGTTTTCGTCTTCTTCTTTGCCCATCATCTCTGGTGGCATGAACGCCATCATTGAGACGCCGAAAAATCGCGCGACTCGTTCGACGTCCATGACGCTCGGACAATACGTTCCTGTTTCCCACCTGGAAATGGTATTGGGGGCAACTTTCAACTGCTTTGCGAGTGCGTCTTGTGAGAGTCCTTCACCGTTGTTGTAGTTAACACGCAGATCTCTGATCGTTGCTGCGATGTGAGCGAGCAAGTCCATTTGCATCCCTCTTTTCTCATCCTTTATGAGGACGACATTTCACCAATATCGTTGACAAGGAGGCAGAGGGCTCGTATTATACGCGCGCCTCCAAAATTTGCAACACGACACTCACATGAAATATCAATTTTTTCGCAAACGTGTATTTCTCGCATCAGTTTCAACCGGTCACACTTCTTACATTCTCGCGGAAGTCGAATCGAGCCGCGGTGGTGAGTACAAGTGGGGCCATTACATGTTGACGATTGCTGACTGTCGTCGACGGATTCAGCTCGAGTTCTTTCTCGGCACCATGCGCGCGCGGCGTGAGAGTTTGAAGAAGCTCGATCTGCTGCTGAGCGTGCTCAACTCATTTCGCAGCAAGCTACTCGCCGAGGCGCACGCGATCACCGAATTCGAGCGCGCCGCAAAACGCAAGACTCCGAAACCCGCGAAGCGGGTGGAAGCATAAAGCCTGGGGCGCGAGCCCCAGGATCGAGTTTGTAAAAACACAGCGAGCCCGCGAAGTGGGCGACAGCCTGCGATGTCTATGGGCTGTCGCCCGCTTCGCGGGCTCCAAAATCTTGCTATTTGCGAACCTGGGGCTTGCGCCCCAGGCTTTATGCTGACACCCGCTTCGCGGGTTTATGCTTTATGCTTCCATTTCACGAGCTTTAGATGGAGCTATGAACTTATGAACACCATTGATACAGACGTAATCATCATCGGCGCCGGCCCGACGGGTCTTTCGCTCGCGTGCCAGCTCATCCGGTATGGGATTGATTTTGTCGTCGTCGAGAAGAATGCAGGGGTCACGCCGTACTCGAAAGCGATCGGCGTTCAGGCGCGCACGCTCGAGATTTACGACCAGATCGGCCTCGCGGACCCCGCCATCGCGAAGGGTACGATCGCCAGTCGCGTGCGATTAATTGAAGGCGGCGAGATTGCCGGTGAGATGAATCTCGGAAACTTCGGCAAAGACCTGAGCCAGTATCCTTACATGCTGATGTTCGAACAGAGCAAGAACGAGGAGCTGCTCTACGATTTTGTTCGCCGCCATGGACGTGATGTGAGTTGGAACACCGAGCTCGAACATTTTTCTCAGGACGAGACCGGCGTGACGGCCCAGGTCAAATTACCTTCCGGTGAGTCACAGACGATTCGCGGAAAGTTTCTCGCCGGTTGCGACGGTGCAAGCAGTCCCGTCAGACACGGCCTGGGACTGAAGTTTGAAGGCAGCACTTTCGAGCGACTCTTCTACGTTGCCGATGCGCGTGTTGACTGGGACTTCCCGCACGACGCGCTGCACGTTTGTCTCGCGAAAGACGTGTTCGTCGCGTTCTTTCCGATGCCGGGCGAGGATCGTTATCGCGTCGTCGGCACTTTTCCCGAAAGCAAGAACGAAGAGCAGGGCGAGGTCCTGTACGAGGAGATCGAGCGCGAGATCAAGGAACAGGCAAAACTAAACCTCGAGCTGTCAGACGTGCGCTGGTTCTCTCTCTACAAAGTCCACTCGCGGCGCGTGAACAAGTTTTCCGAAGGTCGTTGTTTTCTCGCCGGCGATTCGGCGCACATTCACAGTCCGGCAGGAGCACAAGGCATGAACACCGGAATCGGGGATGCTTACAACCTCGCGTGGAAGCTCGCGCTTGTCATCAAGGGACAGGCAGGGCTGGAGTTGTTGGACACTTACAACGAAGAGCGACTCGCAAACGCGAAGCGACTGCTCGAATCGACCGATCGAATGTTTGAGCTCGCCGCCGGTTCAAACTGGCTGATGAGTTTTATTCGCACGACGATCTTTCCGCCGGTGGCGGGGTTCGTGTCGAGTCTTGAATCGTTTAGTAAGCGGATTTTCCCGCTGATCTCGCAGATCGGAATCAATTATCGCAAGGGCAAGTTAAGCGAGCATACCGACGATGAATCAGACGACGTGAAAGCCGGCGATCGACTGCCGTATTTCGTGCTGGACGGACAAAGCATTTTCGACAAGTTGAAGGAGCCGAAGTTTCACGTACTGCTGTTTTCGAATAGCGATCGTGGTGAAGCGTGTGAGGAGTTTGCGGGTGAGCTCGTTGACTGCCACGTGATATCGATCACCGAGCGCGTCAAAGAGATCTTCGAAAGAGAGGACGACTTCAGCGTGTTCCTGCGTCCTGACAATTACATCGCATTTATCTCGTCGGACATTACGCCGCGCATGGTCGAAGAGTATTTGCAGGCGAGGGTGAGATGATCAAGAGAAAGTAATCCGTGTGCTAGAATGCGCTGCCGATGACAACTGATACGCAGCGCCTCGTTTCGCTCGACGTTTTTCGCGGTATCACGATCGCCGGGATGGTCCTGGTCAACAATCCCGGCACGTGGGAACACATCTACTGGCCGCTCGAACACGCGCGTTGGGAGGGTTGGACGCCAACGGACCTCGTCTTCCCGTTCTTCGTGTTCATCATCGGCGTCGCAATCCCGCTCGCGTTTGCGCGGCGGATCGAGAGCGGTGGCGGCAAACGCGATCTTTATCTCAAGATCATCAGGCGCACACTCATCATCTTCGCGATTGGTCTGTTCCTGAACGGTCTTCCATACTTCGGACTTGCTGAATATCGCATTCCCGGTGTGTTGCAGCGCCTCGCCGTCTGTTACTTCTTCGCATCAATCATATTTCTCAACACGAAAGTCAGAACACAGATCGCGATCGCGATCGGGTTGCTGATCTTTTACTGGCTACTCGTGAGACTAGTTCCGGCGCCGGGTTTCGCCGCGGGCGATCTCACGAAGGAAGGTAGTTTGCCGTCATATGTCGATCGCGTGGTGTTTGGGAAACACGTTTGGGCACAGGCGCGCGTTTACGATCCCGAAGGACTGTTGAGCACGATCCCGGCGATCGCCACAGCGCTGATCGGCGTGTTGACCGGCACGTGGTTGCGCACGGAAAAGACGCGTTACGAGAAGGCGGCGGGGATGTTTGTCGTGGGCGCAGTCTGCGTGGCGGTTGGGTGGGCGTGGAATTCGTTCTTCCCGATTAATAAAGCGCTGTGGACCAGCTCATACGTTTTGTTCACGGGTGGTTTGGCGTTGCAGTTTCTATCGATCTGTTACTGGCTAATCGACATCCAGGGCTATCGGCGTTGGGCCAAGCCATTCGAGGTTTTTGGGCTGAATGCGATTGCGCTTTACGTCGTTGCGGATGTGATTGCGATGCTGTTGGGCGTGATCAAAGTAGGAGGAGCGCCGCTTGGCGGGTGGATTTACGATCACGTGTTTGCGTCGTGGGCGTCGCCGATCAACGCCTCACTCGCGTTTGCGATCACGTTTGTTCTGGTTTGTCTCGGGCTAATGTGGATCCTCTACAACCGCAAAATCTTCCTTAAGGTTTAGCCACAAAAAGGCACAAAAAGCATATAAAAGAAATGCCCATCTTTTTGTACCTTTTTGTGGCTACAACTGTTTTTTAGCTTCGTCAATTAAACGGTTGTTGTTTTCATAGCTGAGCGGCACGTTTGTTTCGGGTGGATACTGGTGTCGTTGATAAACCGGGTAGGCTTCAGTGCGCAGGTGGGCCAGCATGTGATGGCCGCGCCGCGCTTCGCGTTCGTGCCGCAGTGCGGAGATGTCGATTGGCGCGACGACGATCCGTTCGCCTGGTCCGGGCGAAGCTTCGGCTAACATGCGCCCATCGAAGTCGACAATCTGACTGCCGCCCGGCCAGGAGTACGGCGGATAGTGTTTCAAACTCGCGCCCTGGTTCGCTGCGACAACGTAAGCAGTGTTTTCGAGTGCGCGACAGCGGTTGACGATCGTCCACCACGACATCGGTTCAGTAGAGCCCCACGGATCCATGTAGGCCGAGACGCGTATCAATACCTCAGCGCCGTTCGCTGTTAGCTGTCGCATCGCTTCGGGAAACAGCCAGTCGTAACAGATCGCGCAGCCGAGTTTTCCGATCGGCGTGTCAGCCACCGGGAAAAGTGGCTCGTCATAGTCGGGCAGATCGTGTGGGCTCGTGTGAACCTCGTAGGGAATCCACGTGTTCACTTTCCGATACTTGTAGAGCACTCCTTCCGGGCCGATGAGACACGTCGTGTTGAATACATGACCGGGCCATTTCGGATCGACTTCGAGCATCGAGCCGCTCTGGATGTAGATATCGTGTTCTTTCGCTTTCTGTTGGAGACGCTCGGTGTGCTCGTTGGGAATTTGAATCGCGAGCTTGTCGATCAATTCCGCCGCTGTTTCGAAGACGGGCGCGGCGTGCGCAAACTCCGGAAAGACAACGAGACGCACCGGCAAAAACGGCGCCGCTCCCGCGACCGCAGAATCGATCATCGAGAGCATGCGATCCGTGTTCGCTCGCAGCGAGCGTCGATCGAGTGGATTCGCGAAATCTGTCTGGCATGCTGCAACCGAGTATCTGATGTGATTCATCTTGCTAATCCTGATAATCCTGCAATCCTGTCTACAGGGGACGTAACAATCCGCGTGTTGTACTTCTCTAAATATTCCATCCGCTCTTTCGTCAACGGATACCTCTCCGGCCAGCTATATGGGTAACGGCTCATCCCGTGAAACGGCAGTGGCCCAACCTGATCAGGGCTCGCCGAATTAATATCCATCTCCTTACTGAAACCATCCGCATACAACAGGAACGTCCGTGTCCATCCCTTCCGCAGCGGCGGCAGCTTGTTCGCAGCGAACGACAACATGAGCTCATCACCCGGCCTCGAGATTACAAACATGTCATCCGACGCGTGCAGCAATTCCCGCACGTCGCCCTCGCGTGTGTAGCGACCAGTCATCACCTTCCACGGCGACGTAAACGATACTTGTTTGTAGTCGTAAGTCAGCGGCTGTCGTCCGTCAGGCGAGTGTTCGAGCGAGAAGCCACGCCAGCGAAGATCTGCGACAGACGGATTGAACCGTGTGACTTGCAACGGGAAGTTTCCGCCTGACGTGTCGACCAGAATTTGATCCCAGTAGATGCGCATGTTCGTCACGATGCGTACGTCACGACTGGCACTCATAAACTTTCCGGTGAGATCGACAACGACTGTTTGCGGGCGACCGACCGGAATCCCGACGTTCTCAATCACGGTGCGCCAGCGTCCTTGTTTATCTTTCACCTGCAGCGCAGGCAGTTGCAGACTCTTTCCACTCTGCGACGCCGCGAGGTTATCGCTGGACCACGCATAATCAGTCCAACCAGTGAACAACAACTTCACGCGCGCTGACGGCGTCGCCTCGAGCTTCAACGTCAGCTCGTGCTCGTCTGCGTAGCCCCTGATCTTCTGCAGCTTGAAATCATCCGGATATTGGCGATCCAGGCTCGCAATCCGTGACAACACATCGTGTCCGTGCTCATCAACAGCCGCGACAGGCGGACGCGCATCGCGTGTCGAGTAGAGCTTGAAAGACTGTGACGGAACAGTCAGCCCTTCGTTGGGATAAACTTCGACGCCTTCCGGATGCGCGACTGAGATCAACTGGACCTTGTCTACGAACAACGCCTCCTCGAGCTCGTTCGTCACGCGCAGCTCGTAACGTCCTTCACGCTCGCGTAGCTGACGAATACGAACGTACTCGTCCGGATCGGGCATGTTGAAGATGCCGGGCGCGTCGAGGTGGCCCATCTCACCACCACCCATGAAATCCGTGACGAACTCAAACCGCTCGCCATTCCATACATATAGATAAGGACACGAAGACGGTTTGCGATCCAATTCAGTTAGCGAAATCGATTTGTTATTTGCCAGCTCCGTTTCGGCCTGAACAATACCCGCAGGCCACAGCACACGCACCGCATCGACTACGGTCCGCTTGCCGAGTCCGAAAACAACGTCAGCCGGCGCAGGAGCAGGAGACGAAGAATACGTTTCGAGTTTCTGCGCGAGACTTCCGGCGCGCACCTCTATCTTCGTGCCGACCGCACTGCGATTACTGACACGACCGGTAAGCGCGACGCGCAGCGAACGATTCGTGTTGCCGCCATCGTTGCGCGCTACTTTCAATGCTCCAAAGATTATGTCCGTATCGCCGTCGCCATCGATATCGCCGGAAACGAGCACACGCCCGGTCGTCACCTTTATATTTGATGTCGCTTTGCTGCTCACATCGGTCCAACCATTGCCGGTATTTCGCAACACGCGCACGTGATCCTGCATGACGGAGATGAGATCGAGCAGCCCATCGTTGTCGTAGTCGATGAACTGCGAAGCCACCGCGCCGCCTTCTGTGCGCGTGAGTTGAAACCGTTCCTTGCCGTCACTGAGCGCGAGATAGCCGACGGTGTCGGTTGGTGAAGCGAAGTAGAAATCAGTAAAGCCGTCTTTGTTTACGTCACCGGCAGCGACGTTCGTGGCGCCTTTCACTGTCAGACCAACGTCCGCGGCGACGTCCTTGAAAGTTCCATCGCGCATGTTGCGCCAGAGCAAGACTTTCTCAGTCGAGGCGACGAGTAGATCGATGTCGCGCCTGTTGTCGAAATCGGTAGGAACGATCGCGTGTGCGTGGACTTTGTCTGTCAGCTTTGCGGCCGCAGTTTGATCGGCAAACGTGCCGTCGCCGTTATTTCTTAGCAACAACAAGCCATCGCCGCCGAGCAGCAGATCGAGATCGCCGTCGTGATCGAAATCGACGAACGCGGCTGTGGTTCCACCAGTCAGCGCAGATGGGATTTTGGCGTTAGCCGTAACGTCTGAAAAACTGCCGTTGCCGTCGTTGTGATAGAGCGTGCTCGCGCTGGGGCGAAGAATGAACACGTCGGGTTTCGTGTCGTTGTCAAAATCGCCCGCGACGATTGCCGCGCCCGCAGCGGTCGATGCTTTTGAAAGTGCGCCTGACTGTGCAGTCACATCGGTAAACTTGCCGCCATCGTTGCGCAACAGCCGCTGACGCGTCCCGGTGACTTCGACGAGATCGAGATCGCCATCGAGATCGTAATCAAAGAGCGTCGCCGCACTTGCCGCTTCCTCGGAGGCGGGCAGCACATTCGCATCAGCAAACACTACTTCCGGAGTTTGCTTATCAACGAGCCCGGGCTCAGCGCCAGTTGACGCCACGGCTTCAGCATAGCGGCCTTGTTCGAGATAGTTTGATCCGAGCGTCGTGCCTGTGCCGCGCTGTCGCAACTCCTGAAATTGCGCGATAACCTTCTGACCTTCTTCTCGCTGACCGCCACGTATCAACGTCGTGCCCAGATTGTAGAGCGCGGTGGCGTTGTAAGGCTCCGCCGCAGCAGCCAGACGCAGCGCGGCGATCGCTTCCGTGTACTTTCGTTGCTGCGAGTAGAGTTGGCCGATGTTTACATTCGCGCCCACATCATTCGGATCGACGCGTAACACTTTTTGAAACGACGCGATCGCTTCTTCGGGTTTGTTCTGAGTCTTTGCAGCAAGCCCGAGCAGGTAATGCGGCTGCGGCGCCGAAGGCGCGGCTGCAATCGCTGCCTGCAACTCTTTTTGCGCGGTCGGCAGATCGGGAATATTAAAGAGCGCGATACCGAGATTGATCCGCGCGAGCACGAGACCGGGATCGAGTTGCAGCGCGCGACGGAACGCATCCGCCGCTTCTTTGTGTTTGAACTGCTCGAGCAGTGCGACGCCGAGATTATTCGCGCGATACGCATCTTCGCGCGCGTTGGGTTTCGCGGTTTCGTTTTGAAGATGAGCCGTAGTTGTCAGAAAACAAGCCGTTAGCGCCAGGGCTAGAAGAAGGGGTTTACGCATTGTGTTACATTGTGCTGAGTTTCACGCAAACGCGCAAAGGGTCCGAAAAGAAAGCTTGAGAATAGAACAAGTCAGGAAGAGGGGCTTGCCCCCGCTCTTCCAATCCAAGCAGCAGCGGGGGCAAGCCCCTCTTCCTGACTTGTTCTAGTTTTGCGCTATTGTGGGGAAAATCCTTCTATGAAGCTAAAGACAGTCCCCCTTGTAACAGGCTTGCTGCTGCTTGCCTTACTCGGCGCCTGCCGTCCAACCAACAATCTCCCAACACGATCGTCTCCGCAATACAACGAGCTTGTCCGCACGTTCTACATTGGACTCGCCGCGTTGCAGGTCGGTCACGACGTCCAGGCAGACGCAAAGCTCCAGCAGTTTACGCAACTCGCTCCAAGCGAACCTGCCGGCTGGGCCAATTGGGGACTACTCGCTCTACGACAACGAAACTACGACACCGCCGCCGAGCGACTCAACAAATCACGCGATCTCGCGCCCGATAACAGCGACATCTTCTACCTGCTCGGACTGCTCGAAAGCAGTCGCGGCAACACTGCAGAAGCCATAAACGATCTGCGCAAGTCAGTTGATTTAGACCAGAAAAACCTCATCGCCACTTACAAACTCGCAGAGGAAGTCGAACGCCAAGGCGACGAGAAAAGCACGCAGGAATTCCAATCGCTAATTCAAAAAATCCTTGCCGTCCAACCGGACAACCTCGCAGGTCTCGTCGAATCGACTCGCATCGCAGCAAAGCGCGGCGACGCGGAAACAGTTAAATCGTCGGTAACGAAGCTCGTGGCTCGTTCATCTGCATGGCCCGATGAAGTGCGCCAACAAGTAAACGCTGTCGATACGGCGGCGAAGAGCGGCGATCTCAACTCAGCCGCAACGCGCACCAGTTTTTTGCGAAACGTCCTGATGCGTTTACCGGAATACCGTCGTGACCTCGCGGTGATCAAACCACCACCCGGCGAAGAGGCGACTCCTTTCACACACTTTCTGAAAATGGAAGCGCCAGTCTTCACCGCCGCGCCAGCCGACACATCAATCACCTTCAGACCGGAACAGGTTCCAGGTACACACTTTGCGGAGTGGGTCGGCGCCATCTCTTTGAGTGGAGAAGGCGCTCCTGTAATTGCGAACGGCAACGGCAGCGAGATTCGTTTGTCGAGCGGCGCGACACTCCCATTTCCCGGTGGGCCACATCATTACCCGCCCGGGCACGACGGTGTGTTGCCGATCGATTTCAGTTACGACTTCAAAACTGATCTGGTGTTTGCGAGCGATGGTGGCGTGCGATTCTTCAAGCAAAACAGTCCGTCTTCGTTCACGGATGTGACTGGGGACACGAAACTGCCCGCGGCGACGATCAATCAACGCATGTTGGGTGCGGCGACAGCGGATATCGAAGCTGACGGTGATCTGGATGTCGTGCTCGAAATGTATGAAGTTGAGCCCACGGTTCTGAGAAACAATGGCGACGGCACGTTTGTTGAGATGCACCCGTTCCCCGGAGTCAAGGGATTACAGGATTTTGCCTGGGCTGATCTCGACGCCGACGGCGATCCGGACGCCGCACTGATCGATAGTAAGCGAGTGCTTCATGTTTTCAGTAATGAGCGCCAGGGACAGTTTACCGAACGAAAGCTCCCGGCGAATCTCACGCCTGCGACTGCAATCAACGTGATGGATGCGGACAACGACGGCGTGCTGGATTTAGTGATCTTGCATACCGACGGAGCCATTACCCGGTTGTCCGATAAGGATCATGGTCTCGACTGGGTACAGGCTGAGATCTCGACAGCGGTAGGTGACTCGAATGGGATTACCGGACCGGTGAAACTGAAGATAGCTGACCTCGACAACAATGGAGGCCTGGATCTCGCTGTAGTTTCCGCGGTGAATTTCAATACTGGGGTTATCTGTGCAACTCCATGCACGCCCGGCGCACTGGTTTGGCTGAATGACGATAATGGCAAATTCGTTCCGATAAAGGATCCCGTTTGGAAAGATCAGGTTTTTGACGTCGCTGATGTGAATGGTGATGGGCGTTTGGATTTGCTCGGGATTTCAGATCAAGGCTACGTGCGTCAGGCGATCAACCAGGGCACAAAGAATTACCACTGGCAGATCGTTCGGCCACGCGCGAGTAACGCCGTCGGCGATCAGCGCATAAATCCGTTCGGCGTCGGCGGCGAGATGGAGATCCGCTCCGGTCTGCTCGTGCAGAAACAACCGATCACCGGACCGCTGCTTCACTTCGGACTCGGCGAGCAAACGAGCGCCGACGTGATTCGCGTCGTCTGGCCCAACGGAACAGTGCGCGCGGAGTTTGAAGTCAAAGCCGATCAGGAAGTGCTGACCGAGCAGCGTTTGAAAGCTTCGTGCCCGTGGTTGTTTGCTTACAACGGCAAGCAGATGGAGTTTATAAAAGACGCCGTGCCGTGGGGCTCGGCGATCGGTTTACGCATCAACACGCTTGGCTCCGCAAAGATCGCTGCGACAGGCGAGTGGTACAAGATCCGCCGCGATCAGCTCGTGCCACACGATGGTTACTACGACATTCGCGTGACCGCTGAGCTGTGGGAAGTTTATTACTACGACTACATCGGTCTGATGCCGGTCGATCATCCGGAAGGAA
>Ga0105238_10000782_pt1 | contig 33022 bp, 10 predicted proteins | sample KBSC34metaG_FD_81526 | JGI IMG/M metagenome (GOLD analysis project Ga0105238, IMG submission 81526) | Corn rhizosphere microbial communities from Kellogg Biological Station, Michigan, USA - KBS C3-4 metaG | ecosystem: Host-associated > Plants > Roots > Rhizosphere > Soil | place: Michigan, USA...
CAACCGTCAGATTGGTCGCGTCGTTGCCATGGGTCTGGTTGATGAGCGTGACGTAGATGTTCTTGTCGTTGCCCAGGACCGCGTGGGCGGTGACATTGGGATTGATTTCCTCCCGCGGAACCGTCGCTGACACGACCTCCGCCGGCAAAATCCGCCCACCGCTGCCGAGCGAAAACATCTTCTCCGCGTAGCCGATGGGATGCACGTTGTAGCCGTTGGTCACCGTCCAGAACGAGGCATAGCGGCAGGGTTTGTTTTCATCGCGCGCCGCCACCTTGTCGCCGGTGTGGAAATTGATGCCGCTCATGCCGTGCGCCGCCCACCACCATTGATAATTCAGCGCCCAGAGAGCGGCGGCGAACGTATCGCTCGCGTCTGGCGCGCCACCATCGTAAAGACTGTTGGCCTCCTCAAAACGATACGCCAGGCCGTTGGAAAGGACGGTCGGGACAAAATTTGCCGCGAACTTCGCGTAATGATCGTCCATCGCGGGCGCCAGTATTTTATCGCGCGTGATTGCGGCGTTTGTGGACCGGCGGGCGTCGCCGCCGGGGTAATCATGTTGCGAAATGAATTTCAACCACCCGCTGCCGGCGAGTTCGGCGGCGAATTGCGCCGACCACTTCTCGTGTCCGGGCGAAACGCTCGGCCCGCAGAACTTTGCGCCCGGCGAATTGGACGGGGCCGTGATCTGCGTCGCGAACCGTTTCCACTCGGCCACATAGACATCGTAGTTCGTCGAAAAAACATTCGGTTCGTTGCCGATGGCAAAGCAGTCCAGCTCGCCTCGATAACGGTTTGAGATGTAATTCGCCATTTTCACCGCGCCGTCCGGGCTGCCTTGATTGAGTCGCAGCGTATAAATCACCTTCACCCCGGCGGCCTTGGCGAAGGCGAACAGGCTATCCACATCCGCCTCGCCCGGGACCGGCAACGTCGGGCGGTCCGCCGTGTTGCCACCCACGCGCAAGTCTTTTATGCCTAACGTCTTGAATGTGGCGATGAGCCGCCGGTTGCCCGGACTGAAAAAGTGATACCCGTTGGTATCCGCCAGTACGCGCTGCATCTCAAAACTAAGACCCACGAAGTCGGCGGGGATTTCCGCGCCGGGATTTTGGGGATCAATCCGGACACCAACGGTGGTTTGCGCCTGGGCACTCGCGATCAGCAGGCAAAGTGCGACACCAAGGATTGTGGAGAATTTCAAGCTGGCCATGATAGGTTGGGTGGATATGGGGGTTCGGGTCACATAAATTACTCTCCGGGCACCTATGCATCTAGCCAAAACCGGTTGGATTAGGTTGGATCCGGTCAGAATAGCCTGGATTCGGCCCGACCGCCTGCTGAAAACCGTCCTCACCCCTTGTCGCGCTATAGCGTAGCGGATCGCTCTCGAATCGTTGGTCATAAAAAATTTCACCTTGATTCACCTTGATTGACTTTAATTTGCCTTAATTTACCCCCGGTACGGAGCGCCGGGTATCTGCCAGTCCGACTCGGACCTCGGCCAGCCTCCCGCCACCCCTCACTCGTCCCATAATGGCCTGTCTGGCTCGAGATCTGTGTTTTATCCGTGTTCATCTGCGTCCATCCGTGGTTAAAATAAGGTTTAATTTGGTTTAATTCTTGCGTTTTTATTGGCTTTTTCGCAGGTTTTCCATTTCGCATTCTTGGCGTATTTCGCGGTTATTTTTTTTGGTTGGATTCGGTTGGATTCGGTTGGATTCGGTTGGATTCGGTCGGATTGCCCCGGACCCGTTGGGCAAGGTCGTCCTGCAACCCGCACCTGGTAGAGTCTGTCGCGCTGCGACAGATTTTGACTGCGGAGCAGGCGCTTTGTGGCATGACCAAGACCCGGACGGTCCGCACCAACCTGGCGCGGGTGGGACGATGCCAGTCCGGTTCGGACCGTCCTCGCAAGTCGCGCCTGCCAACCACGGCATCCTGTCCCCACGGTGGCCGTCCGCAAGGACTTCATCATTCGTTCATTCGTCATTTTATTTTTTACCCCGATCATGCCACACCTCCCCAAAACCTGAATTCCCACCGAGGGTGAAACTTGCACTTTTTTTAAAAAAGTTGAAAACCCATTTTCACCCTTTAAACACTGGTGGAATTCTCCATTTCACCGCTAAAAATTTAAGAAATCAAAAACTTGATTAAGAAACGACCCGTCGCCAGGAATGGTTTTTGAATCTCCGGCGCTTGTCACCAGCGGGGTTGAACAAACGTTCAATAGGACGGCATCTGGAAACATGCAATGTTACACCAACCCAAATATACAGCCCCTACGCGACCAGTGCCAAATTGTCTGTTGGCTCGTCGTCGGGTGTCTCGGACTCAGTCACAAACTCCAAGCCAGATCATGAAAATGAAAAACCTCCTGCAACGTTCGCTCGTCCCCGCCTGTGCCGCCGCGTTTGCTTTGCTCTCCAGCCGGTCATCGGCTGCTAACCTCGATACTTGGAATGGCGGGGCAACCCCGGATGGTAACTGGACCACCGCCAACAACTGGGGCGGGGTCGCGCCGGTCGCCACCGATTTCCTGTTTTTTGACGGTTCCTCCCAGCTTCTGGCCACCAACAATTTCGCCGCCGGAACCATTTTCGGCAACCTTGACTTCACCGGCGGCTCAGGTTCATTCGTTTTGAGCGGCAATTCGCTGGTCCTCACGAACGGGCTGGATGACGGGGTGGGCGGCACCTTTGGCGGCAGTATCACCAACGACTCCCCGAATCCGCAGACGGTCAATAATCCGATTGTCCTCTCTGCCGGCAAACATTTCATCACCACGGATGGCGGCGGTCAGTTGAATCTTAACGGCCCGATCACCCGGAATACCGGTGCCGTGGTTCAATTCACGCCCGCCAACGGTGCCATCAACGTCACCGGTGGCTTGAGCACCAACGGCCAGAATAACATCCTCGGCGGCTGGGCGATCGTCGGCACCGATTGGGCGACCTTGGACGCCAATTCCAACGTGGTCGCTTATGCGGGCTATACTGACATCACGAGCGGCGCCATCGCCAATGATCCGACCAGCAATGTGAGATGGTCAAGTGGTGCCGGTCCCCTGACTGCCGCCAACGGTACGGTCATCAATTCCTTGGTGTCGCAGACCGGTGCAGGTGCCGTCAACATCGCTACTGGCGGCACGCTTAAGTTGGGTTCACGGGGCGGTATTTACCGTAACTCCCTGGCCAGCGGTACGCTCACGATAGCGGCGGCCAGCGGTACCGCATTTTTGACCGCCAGTGGCGGCGGCGAAATCACCATCCTGGCCCAGCCCAATACCGCTAGCGGTAGCGTTGTCGTCAGCGCCAATATCACCAATGACAGCTCGGCAAATCCTGTGTCGGTGAACGTGTTTGGCTACATCACCTTGAACGCCAATTCATATTCTGGCAACACCTACATCAACCAGGGCCGCGTCACTTACAACGCCTCGGGTGCCTATGGTTTTGGTTCGGTTTATGTTTATCCCGGCGGTGAAACCTTCCAAAGCGCCGCTAACTGTACGAATGCCCTGTTCCTTTCCGGCATCGGTTCGGTTGAATCCCAGGTCGGCATCACCGGGCCGGGTGCGCTCCGGCTTTCTGGCAAAACTCAATCCGGCAAGGTGACTCTGCTTGGCCCGACGCGCATCGTGACCTCCAGCACGAGCGATAACACCATCCTCTCCGGCCAGATCACCGGCTCCGGCCCGCTTGAGATCGCCACCTTTGCCACCGCTGCCAGCCATATTGTGATGGCCAACACTGGGACGGCCAACGATTGGACGGGCGGACTCTTCCTGGATTCGCTTGCTGGCGCCACCTCCGACCGCGCGGTGACCCTTAAGCTCGGGGCGAACAACCAGATTCCCGATGGTGCGAGCGCGGGTGATGTCACCATCAATGGTGCCAACTATAATGCCATTTTCGATCTGAACGGTTTCAGTGACACCATCAACGGCCTCTCGGCCACCAACAATACCCGGAGCCAGGTAATCAACAGCGCCGTCGCGACGGCTTCCACCCTGACGCTGGGCAACAACAATGCGTCGGGCACTTTCGGCGGCACGATGTCGGACACGGGCACGGGCGGTAAACTCTCGATCGTGAAGATCGGCACCGGCACGGAGACCTTCACTGGCGCGAACACCCGCGTGGGCGACACCACGGTGAGCGGCGGCACACTGGTTTTCGGCTTGGGCAGCGCCATCGCCAGTTCGACCAACATCGTGGTGAACAGCAATACGACGCTGAACGTTGTAGCGATCTGTCCGGTGACCCAGACCGGCGTTAGGGGATTGACCTCCAGCAACGGTACTTGGGTTGTGGCGTTGCAAGGTGTCGGAAGCGCCATCACCACGCCCACGTTGACGTCCCTCGGGGCCACCAATTTCATCAGCATCGCGTCCATTCCCGCGATCCCCACCTATCCGGCGCAACTTCCCGTCATCAAATATACCACCCTGAACGGGACGCTGAACTTTGGACTTGCTGGCGCCCTGCCGGTTTCACCGGGGGCGGCTTATGCTGGTTACGTTTCCAACAACGTCGCCAACGGCTCCGTTGATTTCGTGGTCACTGCCGGGCCGGTCTCCGTCAAGTGGGCCGGCAACGACGGCACTTCGCTCAATTCCGCCTGGGATATCAATAGCACCACTACCTGGCGCAATGGCCTCGGTGCTCCCGTGGTATATGTGGATGGCGAGGTCGCCAACTTTGACGACACGGCGGCCAATGGCATTGTGTCCCTCAACCAGAATGTGGCCCCCGCCGGCATCACCGTGACCAACGCGGCGCTGACCTACACCAATATTGGCGGTGGCAAGCTGGGTGGCGGCGGCGGTCTGACCAAGCAGGGCAGCGGCACGCTGATTTTGGATAACAGCGGCATCAATGACTTTAGCGGTGGTGTTGCCATCATCAGCGGTACGATCCAGATCGGCGATAATGATACCGGCGGCAATCTCCCCGCTTCCGGCGCCGTCATCAACAACAGCGCCCTGGTCTACAAGCACACCGACACACTGATCGAATCCAGCATTATTTCAGGTTCCGGCACGATCACCCAGAATGGCAATGGCACCCTGGACCTGACCGCAGCCAATACTTACACCGGCGCGGTGACGGTGGTCAAAGGCACGTTGCAGGTCGATAACAACACTGCCCTCGGCACGACTAACGGCACTACCACGGTCGCCAGCGGTGCGACCCTGGCGATTGTGAACAATGCCATCAACATGGGCCAGGAACGCATCATCGTCTCCGGCAGCGGTGTGGGTGGCAATGGCGCGCTCGTCAACAACAGCGGCAGCACCACGTTTGTGGTACCGAACGCGGCGCGCGTCATCATGGTGGGCGATACCACCGTTGGCGGTTCAGGACGCTTCGACTTGCGTTCGGCCACGACCAGCGATTCGTCCCTGAGCAGCCTTAGCACCGGCGGCCAGCCGTACAAGCTGACGAAGGTCGGCCCGGTGGCCTTCGGGTTGATCGGTTGCACGGTGGACCCGCAATTGGGGAACATCGACGTCCAGCAGGGTATTCTTAGCATTGAGGCGGCGACCACCGGGCTGGGAAATCCCGCGAATACCATGTCCGTGTTCCCCGGCGCCACCTTCCAGATGTTTGCCGCGACCAATCAGGTCAACAAGCAATTCATTTTGGGTGGCGATGGCACGACCACCTTTACCGTCAGCGCGACCTCCGGGGCCGGCAACACCATCATCGGACCGATGAACATCACCAACGATTGTAACTTCAGCGTCAACAACGCGACCGTGGCGTTGATGCTCAGCAACACCATCACCGGCCCGGGCAAGATCACCAAGGTGGGCCTTGGCCTTTTGACCATCGCTGGCAACAGTACGAACTATACCGGTGGCATACTGCAAAGCGCCGGCAACGTGACCCTGAGCGGGACTTTGACCAACACCTTGGGTGTGACCGTAAATCAAGGCAAGTTTGCGTTGAATGGCACTTTGCTTGGCGGCGGCTTGACCAACGCCAACGGCTCGACGGTCGTCGGCTCCGGCGTCAGTGTCGGCCCGGCGGACATTGTCGGTTTCCTGAATCCCGGCGATACCAACATCTTCGGCACCCTGACCGTCGGCGGGTTGAATCTGGAAGGCGGCGCCACGTTGAATTACGACCTGTTCTCCAAAAACACGCCCGGTGGCGGCACCAATGATTTGATTGTGGTCAACGGCGATCTGGTCGTGAATGGCAATTCCATCATCATCAATCCGGTTGGATTGTTAAAGACGGGCGCGGGTAACCCTTATCGCCTCTTCAATTACACCGGTAATCTGATCTGGAATGCGGATTTCTCCCTGTCCTGCCCGGTCAATTACACCTTTACCCTGGACACCAACACTCCGGGTCAGGTGAATGTGATTCTCGGTGGTGGCCCGCCGGTGTGGAATGGCGGCAGTTCCACCGGTAATAACTGGACCGATTCCGCCAACTGGGGTGGCGTGACCGTCAGTCCGGGCAATACCCTGTTTTTTGACGGGACCACCCGTTTGAACAACAACAATGACGAGCCGGTGGATAGCACGTTTTCGGATATTTCCTTCAACACGGATGCCGGTGCCTTCATCCTCAATGGCAACCAGGTCAATCTGGGTGGGAATTTTGTTAACTTCTCGACCAATGTCCAGACCATCAAATTTGGCATGGACTTCAGCACCAGCCGCACGTTCAACGGTGGCACGGGCACGGCGAAATTGATCATCGGCGGCGGCGTGACCAACACGGCCTCGGTCACGACCACGCTGGCCGGTAATGGCATCCTGACCAACCTGATCGGCTGCACCGACCCGACCACCATGACCAATATTTTCAGCGTTGTCAGCAACGCCAGTTGGTCGCTGATGGACAATCCGTCCGCCATCCCCATCACCACGTCGGTGCAACTGGACATCCTGGCCGGCACCTTTAACTTTGGCCAGGGGGCCAGCGCGCCCAGTTTGTACAGCACGGCCTCCGGCTTCAATTCACGCATCGGTGTCACCCCCGGTGCCCCGGCTGTCCTTAACATGAACAACGGCTCGCTCACGCTGACGGCCCGCCTTAATACCGGTGCGGCCGCCAACACGATCGCCACCCTCAATCAGGCCGGCGGCGCGATCAGCGTGGGGCTCATGCAAAGCTCCGATGGCAGCGCCAACGCCTTTACGACGTTGAACTTCACCGGCGGATCGTTTACTTCCACCAATTTCGGCACGCCGAATTCGTATAGTGTGTTCTTCCTCGCCAGCCGCGGCACCGGCACTGTGACCGTCGCCAGTTCGGCGGTGGTCACCTGTTCCACGCTGGACATGTCGCGCAATGCCGCGGGCAATACCTCTGGCAGCCAGGGCACGGTCAATTTGAATGCCGGCGGCACCCTTGTTTGCAGCCGCGTCGGCGCTGCCACCAGCGCCTCGCAGTCCGGCCCGCCGACCGCCGGGCCCGCACCCACGGCCACCTTCAACTTCAACGGCGGCACTTTGGTGGCCAACGCCAGCTCGACCACCTTCTATCAAGGGAATGCCGCCAGCCCCGCGATTCCCATCACCTCGATTGTGAAGTCCGGTGGCGCGATCATCGATACCAGCACCAACGCCATCAGCATCTTGGAACCGCTCCAACATGATGCCACCTTGGGCGCAACCCAGGACGGCGGCTTGCTGAAACGGGGTGCCGGCACCTTGACCCTCACCGCCGTCAACACTTATACCGGTAACACCGTGGTGTCCAATGGCACATTGGTGGTCAACGGCACGTTGGGCGTCACCGCCGTCACCGTCGCCACCAATGCGACCCTGTCCGGCACCGGCAGCGTCGGCAGCAACGTCACCGTCAATGTCGGCGGCACGATCGCCCCGGGCACGGTCGGCACCCTCGGCATCCTGACCGTGGTGAGCAACGTGACCCTGTCGGGCACGGCCAGCATGGATATCAATGCGACCACCCTGACCAACGATGTGCTCAAGGCTGGCAGCATCATTTATGGCGGCACGCTCACGGTGACGAATGTGGCGGGCACGTTGGCGGCGGGCAACAGTTTCAAGCTGTTCACTTCGCCGGTCATCACGGGAACTTTTGCGGCGACGAACCTGCCGGCCCTGCCCGCAGGCTTGGGCTGGGTTACCACCAATCTGGCCAACGGCATTGTGAGCATCGTCCAGACGGTGAACACCGCCCCGACAAACCTCACCGCCGTGGTGAGCGGCAGCACGTTGACGCTCTCGTGGCCGGCCGACCACACTGGCTGGCGTTTGCAGGTGCAGACCAACTCGCTCGGCAGCGGCTTGAATCCTGTCGCCAGTGCCTGGTTCACCGTTCCCGGCTCCGCCAGCGTGAACTCGGTCAACACCACGCTGGATCCGGCCAATGGCACGGTGTTCTACCGCATGGTTTATCCGTAAGTTCTGTTTTTGGTTGGGTGATGGGTATGGCCGCCGGGTTGAACTTCAACCCGGCGGCCAACATTTCATGGTCGGATTGTTTCCCCGCCTTGTAGCTGACGAATGTTCAGGTAGGTGGAACTTGATGCGCTGGGATCATCACGTTGTCATTCAAACCATCAAGCCTGTTTGGCATTTTTAGGAGCCGGCTCAATGCCCGGAACTGCAATGGACAGTTTGACGCCGCGCGAACGTGAAATTCTCGCGCTGCTGCCGCAAGGCCGTCTCTACAGGGAAATTGCCGCGCAACTGGGCATCAGCCCCGGCACCGTGCGGGCGCATCTGCATTCGGTTTATGGCAAATTGGAGGTGAAATCGCGCACCCAGACGGTCGTGCGTTGTCTCCAGTGCTGAACCCGCAGACGGCGTGGCTGAACAAACGTTCTATGGTTGCCGACGCCGGGTGAGGGTAAATTGCAGCATGACCCCGCCATCATTCATGAATAGAACCGGACATATAAACCTTGTCCCCAAGGCAGAGAATTCCCGTCGGCTTCATTTGGGTTTTACTTTGATTGAACTGCTGGTGGTCATCGCCATCATCGCCATCCTGGCCGCGATGCTTTTACCCGCGTTGGCAAAGGCGAAGGCGAAGGCTTCAACCGCCGTTTGTGTCAGCAATCAAAGGCAACTGGCCTTGGGCTGGCAGATGTATTTGCCGGATAATAACGACAACATGATCGGTTTTAACACCAAATACACCTGGGAATGGCGCATCGGGACCCAGTCTTCCGGCGCCCTGACCACGGCCGTGACCGCGACCCCGCCAGCAGGAATTTCCGGCGAAGCCCTGTATGACTGGTATATCCAGGAAGGATACAAGGAGGGGGCGCTTTTCAGATATGCCCCCAACGTTGCGCTGATTCATTGTCCGGGTGACAAGCGCATCGCTCCATCGGGGGTGTATTACTATGACAGTTATTCCGGCATCGAAGGTCTGAATGGCGGAAATTATCAGGCGGGGACATTTGGAAATTCACAGCAGCCTCACCCCACTTACCCCACGCCCATATCCCGGGCGAACAATTTGAGGCATCCCTCCCAGAGATTTCTGTGGGTGGAAGAGAATGATAATCGCGGCGACAATCTCGGCTCTTGGTGGTTTGATCCCGGCTCGCTGTCTCCGTATGCAGCCGGCCCGCTGGCCTGGGTTGATTGCCCGGCCGTCTACCATGTTACCAGCAGCACGTTCAGTTTTGGAGATGGGCATGCCGAAAGCCGCCGGTGGAACGCTAACACCATCAATTTGGCCAAGATAGGGGCGGCACATCCTACCGCCGCCCCCAACCCAAATTCAGACCTTACTTACATTGCCGAAGGCTGCCCGGGCGTGGAAAACCCATGATTTTGACCGGCCTGCATTCGTGAATTCAAATGCAGTTGCAATGATGACCGGGTGGCCGTTTAAGTGAATTCGCCCGCTGTTTTGATCCAGCTTTTGTGTTCGATTTAAAATGGCAGTTTCAATCAGGAATGTCCCCGCTTGTTTTGCAACGAAGACAAACGATCTATGAGGCGATTGATCCATTGGTTACGCCGGGGATCATTCGTTTGCGCTCTGTTGCCTTTGGCCGCCGCCGCGCAGATCGGTGGCACGGGTTGGAAGCCGATGACGGTGAACTTCAAGATCCAGTCGCCGACGAATGCGCCGCAGAGCGCGCGTTACTTTGTCACCAACAGCCCGCTGCCGACCTATCACTGCCTGACCTACAGCAACGACGGCGCCTTCTCGATCGGCAACACCACCCTGCCGCGTACCGAACAGCGCTTTAACCCGGATTACACAAATGGCGAGATCCATTTTCAGGCCATGTTCCTGTGTCCTTCCAACGAAAATAGCTACAGTATCTTTCAGATCCACACCGGCGACGCACAATCGGGTGCTTTTGGTTCCACCACGTTCATGGCGTTCTGGTTCACGAACAACGGTGGCTCGGTGCACGATTACAGCGGCACGACGCTGGCCACCAATCTGGGCAACAAATGGTTTCAACTGAACTTCGACCACAATGTCGTCACGCGCACGATCCGGGTCTGGATCAACCAAAAACTGGTGTGGACGCAACAGGACAACGGCGCGGGAGATTTTTACATCAAGGACGGCGTCTATGCAGAGTCACAACCCCACGTACCAGATGGACACCTACATCACCAACATCCTGGAGTGGACCAGTTCCGGGACCAATCCGCCCGCCACGCCAACCGGACTGGCGGCCACACCAACATCCGTGGCCATTCCGTTGAGTTGGGGATCATCCGTCGGTGCAACGAACTACAATATAAAACGCTCGACCATGAGCGGTAGTGGCTACGCGACGCTATCTGCCTTGAGCGGCACAAACTACACCGATAATAGCGCCATCGTCGGGACCGCTTATTACTATGTTGTGTCCGCCTTGGATGAATTTGGCGAAAGCAGCAATTCCACCCAGATCGCCGCCACAATCGTCAATTCAAACTCGCCACCAATCATCAGTCACATCACCCGGGCGGGGACAAATCTTATCGCCAGCGGCGGCAGCGGACTGGCTGGCCTGGATTATTATGTGATGGCGACGACGAACCTGGCGCTATCGCCGGGCACGTGGCCGCGGGTGGCGACCAATTCCTTTGACGGTCTGGGTAATTTCATCTTCACGAACAGTTTTCCGCCGGGTTCACCACAACAATTCATCCGGCTGCGAACGCCCTGAAGTCACCATGAGGCGCCCGGCTAGCATCAAGATACCGTTGCGAAAATCAATTTTCTGCGCCGGCTGGTTTTTTTGCGCGGCAGGCGGCGTGTTCGCGGGACAGGGCGCTTCACGGATGTTGTACACGTCGCCGAATGTGACGTTTGTCGAGAAAACCTCCGGCGAAACGGTTGCCACGATCAACGACACGTCGGGTTCGGTGGCCGCGTTGCAAACGGCCATCAGCAACGTGCGCAGCACCAATGCCAGCATCGTCATTGTCATCCGGTTGCTCAGCGGCGCGACGTATGGGGTGACGAATGCTGGCATCGTGCTGGACTCGCATGAATGTCTGGTTGCCAGCGGCGCGACCATCAGGGCCGCGGATGTGACGGTGACGGTTCCCTTGGTCACGATCTCGTCCGGCGCGACGAATGTTTCCGTCGCGGGCGGTCTGTTCGATGGCAACGGTGCGAACATCGACGCCATTTATGCGCCGGCGGCCAGGCGCGTGAACATCGACAAGGTGACGGTTCAAAATTGTGGGTTGGATGGCATCCTGTTGAAGGGGCAGGGCAATTCGACCTACGACAACGAAATGACGGTCACGCGCTGCGAGGTTTCGGGCAGCCTCGCGCACGCGGGCATCAGCGTCCAGAATTCCACGCAGACGGCGGTGCTGGATAATTTCTGTCACAACAACGCCCAGGGCATCTGGCTCTCCTGCGCCTGGGCGACGGTCGCCAACAATGTCTGCGTCAACAACACGACTGGCATCGATGTCTCCGGCGGCAATGATAACGTCGTGGCGAACAACACCTGCAACAACAACGCCACGGGCATTCACGCCGGGGCGTCGAACAACATGATCGTATCGGATGCGCTGGCAACGAACTCGGTCGCGGGCATCAAGTCGGACGGCAGCGGGAACACGTTCATCGACAATCTTTTTGGCACTGGCAATGCGGTGAATTTTTCCAGCAGCGGCTCGGGCAACCGTGTCATCCCTTACAAGACGGCGTTGAGCGCGTCGGGGCAGGATTATTTTTATCCGCCGCTCATCAGCGACCAGCACACAAACACCATCGTCAGCGGAATGGGCCGCACCGACCTGACCATCGTTTCGACGACCATCGACAGCGTGCAGAGCCAGTACAATTCTGCGCGCAGCGTGAACCCGAACAATGTCATAGTGTTGCACCTGAATGGGACATTTACTGTCGGTGCGACGCCGCTGACATTGGAATCAAACACCTGCGTGCTGCTGAACGGCACGATCCAGATCAACGCCTCGACGACTGCGAGTTCGGCGATCCATGACGGTAACGCGCCCCGGCGGGTTTGCATTTCCGGCGGGATCATCGATGGCGGCAGCCAGACCGGCAACAACGGCGTCAGCTTCGCCAGCTCTTCGATGATCCAGTTGGACGCGGTCACCCTCCAGAATTTTGGCGCGTCCGCCACCCGCAACGGCGGATCGGATGTGGTGCACTTCAGCGGCGGTTCGACGCCGTACATCGTCACGCGGTGCCTGGTCAACGGCGGTGCGGCGCGCGGCATCTGGCTGCAACTGAGCGGCCAGAAAAGCGTCGTCTCGGACACCGAGGTCACCGATGTCAACCAGGACGGGGTGGATTGCGACTCGTCCACCTTTGGTTGCGTGGCGAAATTTAATTACCTGCATGACCTTGTGCGTTACGGCGTTTTCTTCGAGCAAAGCGCCTCGCACAACCTCTCGCTGGGAAACATCTGCAACGACGACGGGCGTGACATCAACCTGTACAACAACAGCACCACACCGCGCGGCTCGACGCAATATAACAGCGTGCTTTGTAACTGGTGCCTGGACAGCAACGCGCTCCGCAACGGCTCGACCGGCACGAACATCGTCACAACCTCGCATAATTTCCTGTTCAACAATACGGTGGTCAATGCGTCCATCAGCTCGGAGACCTACGGCACGGAAAACTATTATTCGCAGAACTACCGCGCGGGCGGATCCCTCTCGACGGCGGGGACGGAATCGTTTTTCAACCCGCCGGATGTCAGCAGCAACCTGTACGTGCTGGATGGCCGCAGCGGATTGCCGGTGCTTGCGCAGGGCGCGGCGACCACGAACAACGCACCCGTGGTCATCGGCGCGGCGGGCGGGCTGAACAATGACCAGTGGGCGTTGATCCCCACCGATAGCGGCTACTACCGCCTTGCGAACAAGAAAAGCAATCTGGTGATGGCGGTGCAGGGCGCCTCGGTGAGCGCGGGCGCCAGCATCGTGCAATTTACTTTCGGTTCGGGGAAGAACGACCAGTGGATGCCGATGTCGGCCGGCAACGGGCTTTGGTATTTCGTCAACCGCCTGAGCGGTCTGTGCCTTGATGTTCCGGCCAGCGCGCCGGGCACTCAATTGGACCAGCAACCTTACGTTGGCGGCGCGAACCAGCAATTTGCGGTCAGCTTGAATGCCAGTGTTTTGACCCCGCCACCGTTCTTCCTGTCCGTCACTCCGTCTTCCCGCACGATCAACGCCGGCGTAAGCACGAATTACACGGTAACACTGACAACAAACACCAGCTTCGTGCCGCCCGTGGCTTTTTCGTTGAGCGGGTTGCCGACAAATGCCAGCGCGAATTTCAGCCCGGCGTTGTTGAGCAATTCCGGCTCGACGACGTTGACGGTCACGGCCTCCAACAATGCGCCGGCGGGCAATTATGTCCTGACCATTTCGGGGAACAGCGGCGCGGGGACAAACACCATCGCGGTTTCGCTGTCCATCGCCGCGCCCTGTTCGAACCTGGTCTGGAATTCCACATCCAGCACGGCCTGGGATACGACGACCGCGAACTGGTTCAATGAATCGACCGGCCTGAACGACGTTTTTGTGAACGGCAAAAATGTTCGTTTCACCGACCTCGCCGGCGTGGTTACGAACATCTTCATCGCCTCCGGTGTTGCGGTCAGCCCCGCCAACGTGATCGTGGATGCCAACACTAAAAATTACGCCGTCAGCGACGCCGGCAAAATCACCGGCGCCACGGGCTTGAACCTGACCGGCGCTGGCACGCTCACGCTGAATACGACCAATGATTTCACCGGCAACGTGGTCATCAGCGGCGGCGTGGTTTCCACGCCTTTGCTGGCGAACGGCGGCAGTGCGAGCGGCATCGGCGCGGGGGCGGCGACGGCGTCAACGCTTGTGCTCGATGGCGGCGCCTTGCAATGGACCGGCGGCGCGAGTGTCTCGGTGAACCGCGGGTTCACGTTCACATTGAACGGCGGCACGCTGGACTCCTCGCCGCCAGTATCGGCTAATCTCACGTGGAGCGGGACGATCGCATACAGCAATTCTGGCCCGCGTACACTGGTCCTGGCGGGCACGGACCCGAATCCGCTGGCGATCGGCGGTAACGTCCTGAGTTCCATCATCGCCGACAACAGCGGCGCGACGGCGCTGGAAAAGGATGGCAATAATGCGTGGAACCTGTCCGGTGTGAATACGTTCAGCGGCGGTTGCGTCATCAACGGCGGCCGCCTGCGCGCCAACACCAGCGCGTTTGCGTTCGGCACCGGCCCGGTGACCGTGGCCGCTGGCGGGCAGGCTTATTGCAATGTCGGCGCGGTATTCCCGAACGCGTTTTTCATCCAGGGCATCGGTATTCCCGAGACGGAGGGAAACTATGGCGCGCTGCGATTGGCGGCAAATGGTTGCAACGTCACCAATACCGTCACGCTCGTCGGTGACGCCCGCATCACCGCGCGCGGCGCGACGGGGACGGGCGCGAGCATCTCCGGTCAGATCACCGGTGATGCGGTTTTGGAATTTGGCAATTCCGGCGGCGGCGCGGGCATCATCACGCTTTCCAATGCCCTGAACAACTGGTCGGGGAACACCATCATCAGCCACGGCACGGTGAAACTGGGTGCCGCTGATGTCATTCCCCATGGCGCGGACAACGGTGATGTCTTCATCAACGGCAGCACCAACACGCTCAACTCGGTGCTGGACTTGAACGGTATCAGCGCCGCCCTGAACGGCCTGTCCTCGCAAGGCGACGTGTCTCGCGTCATCGTCAGCAACAGCGCCGCGGCTACCGCTACACTCGCCATCGGCGACAATGATGCGAGCGGAAATTTCGGCGGTGTGATAAAAGACGGCACGGGTGCCGTCGCGCTGACAAAGATCGGCGCAGGCACGGAAACGTTATCCGGTGCGAATGCTTACAGCGGCGCAACGACGATCAGCAACGGCACGTTGGTGTTGAATGGCTCGTTGGCAAGCGGCGCTGTCACCGTGATGAGCGGCGCAACGCTCGGCGGCAACGGCGCGCTGGGTGGAACCTTGGTCATCAATCCAGGCGGAACGTTGGCGCCCGGAAATTCCGCGGGCATTCTCACGGTCAACAACAACGTGACACTTCAAGGCGCGGCGTTCATGGAGTTGAATCAGGCCGCGCATACTAACGATGTGCTCCGCAGCGTCGGCACCATCAATTATGGTGGTACCCTGACGCTGACGAATTTGAGCGGCACGTTGACAAATGGCGACAGCTTCAGGCTGTTTTCCGCCACCAGCTATTCCGGTGCGTTCGCCAGCATCACCCCGGCGATTCCGGCGGTGAATCTCGCTTGGAACACGAACAATCTATCGAACGGCATCCTGAGCATCGTATCGGCACCTACCCCGCCGCCGAAGATTGGCGCGCTGACATTGAGCGGCGGCGACCTGATTTTCAGCGGCAGCAACGGTGTGTCGGGTTGGCCGTATCGCGTCCTGACCGCGACCAATCTCAACCAGCCGCTCCCAAGTTGGGCCGTCGTCGCAACGAACTATTTTGGACTGGACGGAAGCTTCATTTTTACCAACCCGCTGACATCTGGCTCAGCACAACAATTCTTCCAGTTGCAACTGCCGTGACCTCATGAAAAGCCGCCACCATATCAAATTTGCAGCCAGCCTGTTATTGCCAGTTTTTCTGGCCATCAGCAGTCTGGCCGCGACCTATAATGTCGGCACGCTCACGGACCTGAACACACGCATCGGCAGCGCAGTGGCGGGTGACATCATCGTGGTGTCGAACGGCGTCTATACCAACAACTCGACCATTAACATCAGCCGGGTTGGCACGGCGGCGAACCCGATCACCATCCAGGCGCAGACCATCGGCGGGGCGGAGATCACCGGCACAAAAGGCTTCAGCCTGAACAGCGGCACGGCGTACATCACGATCCAAGGCTTCAAATTTACCCATTCGGGAAACATCAATATCAGCAGTGGTACGAGCCACTGTCGTTTCACTCGCAACACCATCGAACTGGCGATTCCCGCCACCAACGACGTCTCCTACATTAATATCAGTGGTGACGACGTTCAGATCGACCACAACGAATTGCGCAACAAGTCCACGCTCGGCGAGATGCTGGACATCGCCGGGTCGGGCAGCCAGGTCGCACGCCGGCTGTGGGTGCATCATAATTATTTTCACGATTTCAGCAGCCCTGGCGGCAACGGTGCGGAAACAATCCGCTGGGGGTTGAGCGGGTTGAGCCTTTCGACAGGCAGCGGGCTCTGCGAATACAACCTCTTCGTCCGCTGCGAAGGCGAGAACGAGATGATCTCTAACAAGTCATCCGGCAATACATACCGTTTCAACTGCGTGATTGATTGTGTTGGCGGCGAAATCAGCCAGCGCCATGGCAACGATTGTTATTACTACGGCAATTACATGAAAAATTCGCAGGGCATGCGTATCTATGGCGACCGTCATCACATCTTCAGCAATTATTTCGAGAGTAATTCCGTGGGGGTCAACATGGGCAACGGCGATGGCGATGTGTACAACGGCGCGGCGCTGACCGCGCATGACCGGCCGGACGACAACATCGTCGTCTTCAACACCTTCATCGGCAACGGCACGCATTATGAGATGGGCGGACGCACCGGCGGGCTTGGTTCGTCGAATTCCGTCGTGGCCAATAATATTTTTATGGGCGGCGGCAGCATGGCGAGTATCAGCACCAGCGCGCCGTACACCGGCACCTGGACCAACAATATCCGTTGGAACACCAGCAGCGCCGGGAACATGCCGTCGAGCGGCTACATGACGGTCAATCCGCTGCTCGTCACGAACGCGAGCAGGGTTTTTCACATCCAGACGGGCAGCCCGGCGATCGACGCTGGCAAAGGTGCGTATGATTTTTACGGTGTGTATTCAACTTTTCCGTACGTGACCAACGACATGGACGGGCAGCCGCGCGACGCAAGCAAGGACATCGGGGCGGATGAATTCTCCGGCGCGGCGATCACAGCATTCCTGCTGACCACGAACGATGTCGGACCCCTGTCGGGCTTGAACACGAACGGCACGTTCGGGTTGTCCGCGACGCCGGCATCTCAAATCGTCGCGCCAGGAAACGCGGTTAATTACAGCGCGAGCGTTACATTCACCGGTGGCTTCACCAACAGCGTGGCGCTGACCGTCAGCGGGCTGCCGGCGAACACCAGCGCGAGTTTCAACCCGGCCTCGATGACGAATTCGACGAATTCCACTTTGACCATCATCACGTCCAACAACACGCCGCAAAGTAGTTATACGCTGACCATCCGCGGCGTCGGTGGCAGCCAGACCAACACAGCCACCGTGACCCTGACCGTGAGCAGCAGCATGGTGGCACAGCCGGGCATTTTGCTGTGGACCGGTGGCGGCGCGAATACAGCATGGAGCCAGCAATCGAACTGGACGAACCTCAGTGCCGGCGGCAGCGGCACGCCGGGCGTGTCGAATGATATCCTCTTTGCCAACAATGCGGTCGTCGCGGGTAACAATACGGTGGACAGCATCGTGGACAGCGACCTGACGATCCAATCGGTGACCTTCACCAACTATGGCGGGTTTCACACGGTGCAGATCAATCCGGGGAACACGCTGACCATCACCGGCACGAATGGTTACCAGACCTCGCCCTCGCTCAATGTCGGCATGGACATCCATCCGGCCAGCACGGTGAATGTGCGCGCGGGCATCACGGGGATCGGCGGCACACTGGTGGTGAGCAATCTGAATGCGTGCGTGCAGGTGCGGCAGGGATTTGGCAGCGGCAATGTCGGGACGACGGCCACGCTGGACATGTCCGGGCTGGGCACGTTCAACGCGGAGCTGCGCCGCTTTCAGATCGGGTCGGAATCCGGCACGCCGCGCCGCGTGGCGGGAATCGTTTATCTGGCGCTGACCAATCTCATCACGCTCAACCAGGCGCTGGATGTGAACACCACGAACTGGAGCAGCGGCACCCCGGCGCTGGTGCTGGGCCACAACACGGTGGCGGGTAACACGAACGGATCGCAACTGTTCCTCGGCGTCGAAAACACGATCAACGTGAATTACATCGTGGCCGGGCGGGGCAACCAGACGAACAATCTCATCGCGTTCAACCCGGCCGTGCTGGGATTCAATCCATCGGTGACCTTCCGCGGGTCGGATGGCGTGAGCCGGGTGGGGCAGTGGTCGATCGGTGATAATTCCGCCGGAAGCATCGCCGGCGCGCCGTCTTCGGGCACGAATGATTTCACGGGCGGCACGGTGGACGCACTGGTGGACCGCCTGCTGATCGGGCGCGGGCGCAACGGCAACACCGTGAACACAGGGTTGGGTGTGCTGACGTTCAATGCGGGGGTGATCGATGCGAATATCGTGCGGCTGGGCACGATGGTGGATGAGGGCACCTCCACCAATGCCTCGGGCGTCGGCGAGATGAATGTGAACGATGCGGCGGCGCTGGTGGTGAACACGGTCCTGGAACTGGCGCACACGAATACCACCGCGGTGTCGGCGCCGGCGGCGGTGGCGGGAATGCGCGGCGCGTTAAACATCAATGGCGGCACGGTGACCGCGAATGCCATCGTCTCCGCCGGGGGCACAGGCATCATCAACCTGAACAACGGCGAACTGGACCTGACGGGCAGCGCTGGCACACCAGCCGCACCAATCACGGTGTTGAGCACCACGAATTCCATTTTCCATCTGAATCTCGATGGCTCGGTTGCCGCCACCAACATCGTCGCGGCCACGTTGAACGCCGGCGGCTTCAACCTCATTATCATCGATTCGGCGGTGAACGTGACCGGCATACAGACTTTCCCGGTCATCGGTTACAACACCTTCAATGGCTCGGCGGCGAATTTCACCCTGAGCGATTTGCCGGATGGCATCGCGGGCGGGCTGGTGCAGAACTCCGCGACCAAGACCATCAACCTGGTGCTCACCGCCAGCACCAATGCCGTGCCGAAGATGGATGGAGTCCAGTTGACTGGCGCCAATCTGGTGGTTAACGGCACACACGGCCCGCCGTACACCCGTTATTTTGTGCTGGGCACGACCAACCTGACACTGCCACAAGACCAATGGAGCGTGCTGGCCACCAACGTGTTTGATGGCGGCGGCAGCTTCATTTTCACCAACACGTTTGCTCCTGACGCCTCGCAGCAGTTTTACCAGTTGCAAGTACCATAACGACAACCGACATTAAAATGAGCCACCCAATGAAAAGTCGCGCCCGTCACATCCGTATCGTGAGCGGGGTTTTATTTTCGATGCTGGCCTGGCGGCTGGCCGCGCAAACCGAGCCGATCCATCCCATCCTGACGATCTCCGGCAGTGGTAGCGGGGCGAGCACGGTGACGAACATCGCGGAGTCGGACTACACAAACAACTTCATCCCGCACACTCCACCGCGCAATAACAGCTACGGCTTCGTGCCCGCCGTGGTGTCAGGCGACACGGGCTGGTCCTGGAGTTCATCCACGCCGAACCAGATCAAGAGCACGCCGAGCGGGACGATCTTCCCGAACACGAACCCCGCATATCCGGTGCTGACGCAGGCGGTCACCGTCTTTCTCACCACGGCGACGAACAACCTGACGAAGTCGGTCAACGCGGTCTACTACAACAAGGCGGGGAGCACGACGTCGAAATCGATGGTCTTCAACTTGATCGATTACAACAAGCTGAACCAGTTGCGTAGCGACCTCAACAAGCTGTCGCCCGCGTACATCAACAGCGGCAGCTCACCGGGTGCGCGCAATGATAATTATGCGCGGCGCATCGCCATCGCGCTGATGGACTGGGCGCGCTGGCATCCGAGCTACTACCTGACCGCCATCAACAGCGCCTCGTACATCAACGTCACACCGAATTATCTGGCGTCTACGGGCGGTTTCGGACCGCAACGCGCGAGCGACCACAACGGCCTGGCGCATGAATGGCAGGATGACGAGTTACTGGCGTTCGATGCGATCTACAACAGCGTGGGGATGACGAACCTGAGCAATGAACTGGGCTTCGACGTGCGGCAGTACATCTGCGACAACCTGTTCTTCGACGAGGGCGATTTTCTTATCAACCACATCACAGTGGACATCGCGATCCAGAGCAATCTGTCCGGGCCCTATGCCGTGCTGCCGGTTGTGGCGCGGGTGCTGAACCGGCCGGATTACATTCTCTGGATGGATTCGTATCTCGACGCGACGGTGCGGAAAAAAATCCGGCGCGACGGGGCGCTGGAGGAGGGCGAGGGTTATTCCATCGGCTACCTGAACTCGAACCAGGACGCGGCGCAGAACACACATGATTATTTCCTGACGCGCCCGGCGACGAACAGCACCTTTCTGGCCATCAGCAACCGGGCGCTGATCTTCAACACCACGCTCACGTACGGCCAGGGGCAGTGGAGCGCGATCAGCCTGCCGAGCGGGCAGTTGCCGGCGTTCGGCGACACGCCGTACAATAATTATTTTTCCTCGCACAGCGCCGCCATCTCCGCGCTGATGCCGGCCTACGGCACGCTGTCACTGGGCGCGGGCAGCGGCAGCCAGGCGTTCCAGTTGAACCAGAATTTTTCCGGCGACAACAACCACATGCGGGCGGACATGTGCGCCTTTGTGCTCTGGGCTTTCAACAATCCCTATCTGGATAACATCCGCTATTACAACGGCGCCATCGGGCGCAATTTCGGCGAGCAGATGCTGGCCTACAACACCATCACGATCGACCGTTCCAACCTGTCGCCGTACGCGGATGCCGATACCTACGGCAACGGTGATCTGACAATTTACGAGCCGGGCAACAACGGGCTGGCCATGACAGAAATCGACGGGCAGCGGTCATATTCCAGCAAGGCCTCGCGCTTTCAGCGGTTGCTGCTGATGAACACGGTGGACCTGGCGAAGCCGTATGTGGTGGATGTGTTCCGCGTCACCGGTGGCACGACGCATGACTACACGTTTCATGGCGCGATGCTTTGGAATCAAACCGCGCAAACCACCTTCCTCCTGGTCACCAACAGCAATCCGTACCCGATGCTGGAGGGAAGCGAGACGTGGGATCCGGTCAACGATGTTCCGTATTACGGCTTCTGGCGCAACGTGAGCAGCAATGCCGCCCCGGGAAATTTCCAGATCACCTACAGCGACACGGGCGGCAGCCATCGCGACACGCGGCTGTGGATGACGGCGGACCCGAATGTCTACAACGTTTATCTCGGCACGACGCCCGTGCCAGCGCGGGACAACAACACACCGACCAACTTTTTCAACTCACAGGGACTGGTGCGTCCCTCGGCCATCATCCGGCATCGCATCCCAAGCGGTACGTTGCAGGACCTGTTCGTGAGCGTGATCGAGCCGTTCAACACCGGGGTCAGCAACATCGTTTCCGTGACGCGTCTGCCGATGAGCGGGACAACGAACGAATCCGTCGGCCTGCGCATCGCTTTCAAGGACGGGCGTATCGACACGTACATCGTGAACCTGCGGAATCCGCAGATCGCGGGCGCGACAGGCGGCTCCGCGACGGTGGCGACGGCGGACGGGCAATACTCGCTGACGGGACGCGTGGGGTTGCACGTGGACCGCACTGGCGGCGATTCGCGGGTATGGACTATGAACGCGACAGACTTCAAATATGCCTGGCGCGAATTCACGACGGCGACGAACACCTATTTCTCCGGGCTCATCGCGGGTGAGACGCGCAAGCTCACCGGCGGCAGCAACGACGCCTTTACCACGACCTCGCCGCTGCCCTTGGGCACGGCGCTGCGGAACAAATGGATGTCGTTCACGCACGGGGCGCTGTCCGGCAGCGGCACGACGGGCGTCAGCGAGATGTACAAGGTCGACCAGGTGATTCTGACGAACGGGCTGTACAGCATCTGTTTTACGAACGACCACATGCTGGAGATCACGAACGGCCTGACGAGCGGGGAACAGGTCGCGCCGTTGCGGACATTCACGACGAGCAATTCGTTTGAGATCACGCTGAGCGCGGCGGCGCAGCAGATCTCACCGATCGCGGACCAGAACATCCCGCCGGGCGGTTCGAGCGGCGCGCTGGGTTTCAGTTATGGAAACCTGGGAACGTCGGCAGGCGCCTCGTTGCAAGTGCTGGCGACCTCGGCAAACCAGACGCTGATACCCAATTCCAACCTGGTCATCGGCGGGAGCGGGACGAACAGGAATATCACCATCACCCCCGCGGCTGGGCAGACGGGCGCCGCGGTCATCACCATTTCCGTCACGGACGGCATCTGGACGAACAGCCGTTCCTTCAATGTGGGGGTGGCTAATTTTGCGGTGACGACCACGCCAGCATCGCAATCCGTGCTGGCGGGGAACAGTGTCAACTTCACGAACGTGCTGGCGGCGACGAATGGCACGGGCACGGTGAGTTTTGATGTGAGCGGGCTGCCGCCCGGCGCGAGCGCCAGTTTCAGTCCGGCAACGACCGCCGGGGCAGGCACGAACACGCTGAGCGTGACGGCCTCCAACAGCGTGGCACCGGGCGCATACACGCTGACGATCACGGCGACGGATGGCAGCCAGTTTGCGACGAACACCGTGACGCTGGTGGTCAACGTGATCAACCCGACACCTGGCTGGAGCACGTGGCTGGGCGCCAGCGGCACGGGCAATTACTGGAGCGACACGGTCAACTGGAGTTCCGCGCTGGTGCCGGGCAATTCGCTGGCGTTCGGCGGTGTCACGCGCGTCAACAACACGAATGACACGGCGGCGGGCACAATCTATTCCAACATCGTGTTCAATGCCGGGGCCGGCGCGTTCACGCTTTCAGGCAACCCGGTCACGCTGGTGGTCGGGGTCACGAACAATTCATCCATGCCGCAGACGGTGGCGCTGGGTATTGATTTCAGCAACAGCATCGTTTTCAACGGTGCAAACAACGCGCTCATCTTCACCGGCGGATTGACAAACACGCTGGGCATAAATTCCGCGGTCACGCTGAAACTCGCGGGCACGGGAACGCTTTCCGATCTTTTTTACAGCGCCATCAGTTCCAACATCATCGCGATGAGCAGCAGCACGGCCAACTGGACGGTGGCGGACAATCTTGCGTCCGCGGCGGTGACCGCGGGATCCTGGGCGCTCCAGATCAACAGCGGCACGCTTAATTTTGGCAACGGTTCAGACGCGCCAAATCTCAATTTGAACCTGGCTGTCAGTGGACAGGACAACGAGATCGGCCGGACGGCAGGCGCCACCGGCATTTTCAACATGAACAGCGGGACGTTGACGACGGCAGTCCGGATCAACACCGGAACCACCACGAGCGGCTCGACCGGCATCGTCAACCAGGTTGGCGGCACGTTGAACATCGGTAACCAATTCCAGGGAGCCAACACGGCTGGAGGCAATTCCATAGTCACCGTCGGCGGCGGGACGATGAACATTAACAATGGCAGCGGCGTCTTCTATGTGGCGAGCCGCGGTAACGGCTCGCTGACAGTAAGCAGCAACGGCGCCGTCAACTGCGGCAAGCTGGACGTTTCACGCAATGCCGCCGGCAACACCAGCGCCAGCAGCGGGACGGTGAACCTCGATGGCGGGACGCTGTCGGTGACGGCCGTCACGAACATCAGTGCCAATGCGAACACCGCCGGCAGCCCGACGGCGACATTCAATTTCAACGGCGGCACGCTGGTGGCCAAGGCCGGCGCGGCCACGCCCTTTTTCCAGGGCTGCCTCATCACGCCCGTCACACCGATCAAAACGTATGTGAAGGCCGGCGGCGCGGTCATTGATGACGGCGGCAACAACATCATCATCGCCGAGCCCTTGCTACATGACCCGGCGCTGGGCGGCAGTGCGGACGGCGGATTGACCAAGTTGAACACCGGCACATTGACGCTGACATCCAGCAATCTCTACAACGGCGACACCATCATCACCGCGGGCACGCTGGCGTTGACTGGCAGCGGTGCGATCACCAACAGCGCGAATATCGTGATCACAAATGGCGTGGTGTTGAACGCCAGCGGGCGCAGCGACAGCAAGTTGACGTTGGCGGTGGCACAGACCCTGGCCGGCAATGGTACGGTCTTGGGCAATATGCTGGTCAATGGCGCGGTCTCGCCCGGCGCGGATGTCGCGGGCACGATCACGAACACCGGCGCGGCCACGTTTGGCGCTGGCGGCAGATATATTTTTGACATGGAGGATGCCACGGGCCAGCCGGGGACGAACTGGGATCATCTGGCCATCAGCGGCACGCTGGGCGTTTTGTCCAGCGGCGCCAATCCGTTCGTCATCAAGCTGCGCTCCATCGACGGTGACCTGAACGACGGGAATCCGGGCGCGGCGGATTTCGGGACGGATTCATCGCAAAGCTGGGTGATCGCGACGGCGGCGGGCGGCATCACAAATTTCAGCGCGAACAAATTCACAGTGGACACCAGCGGCTTTGCGAACGACCTCGCGGGCGGGAGTTTTTCCGTGGCGACGAACGGCAATGACCTGCTGCTGGTGTTCACAAGCCAGCCGGCACCGCCGGAGTTCGGCAGCGTGACGATGAATGGGACCAGCCTGGTCGTGAGCGGAGCAGGTGGCGTGACGGGCGGGGATTATTATGTGCTGACCGCGACGAACCTGATGCTGCCGCTGTCGCAGTGGACGCGGGCGTTGACGAACCAGTTCGGCGCGGGCGGGAGCTTTCTGTTCACGAATGATTTTGATGCCAATGGGCCGCAGGTGTTTTACCGGCTGCTGCTGCCGTGAGCAGTTTGACTGTGAATGGGCGCAGAGAATGCAAAATGAAGTGTGGCGGGTCGAGACCAAGGAAGGGAGGGTTTTTGACAAGAAACGTGCGTAAAAACTAAGGGTTGATGCGACTTTAGTACAAATGTTCTATTCAGCAATGGCTGAGGCAGTGTTAGGTTGCATCGGTCACATGATACTGAACCCATCCAAAGATGGAATGTGTCGGCGTATCCCTACGCCGGCACGAGTTGTCCTGTAATTTTTCCAGTCAACCCCTCCAAAAAAGCCCCATCGCATCCATGAAAATCGCATCTGTAAACGCACTCGCATTATCGATTTGTGCCGCCATTTTGGGCGCGGTGCAACTGGCTGGCGCAGCCGGCACAACTTATTGGAGTGGCGGTGGTGGTGGCGGGAATCAGAATTGGTCGGCATCCGCCAACTGGACGACGCTGGGTGGCAGCACCCCGCCGGCAGCAGGAGACGCGGTGATCTTCCGGACCACGGGTTCTGCCGGTGCGGCCGGCACCATCGATAACATCGTGGACGCCGGGTTCACGGCTGCGATCGGGTCGCTGTGGTGTTCGAATGACGTGGCGAACACGTTTCATACCACCCAGATCCCCGCAGGCAATACGCTGACGGTCAACGGCCCCATCATTATCGGCACCAATAACCAGACGGCCACATACACCTTCACGGGCGGTGGCACGTTGAAGGGCGGCAGCGGGACGAGCCAGTTTGCATTGGCAACGTTGAATGGCGGCACACTGACGTTTGACCTGACGCCCTTGACCAACTTCGTCTACAACGCGGGCGGGGCGGGCGGGAATTTTGTGGTCGGGCAGGATGCGGGAGCTTCGAGCGGTGGCGTCCTGAAACTCGCGTCAATAAGCAACAATATCACGGCCACGACCCTGATCGTCGGTAACAACAACTCGAGCGGTACGAGCACGTTGAACCTGGGCGCCGGCACGAACATCATCAACGCAGGGACGTTGAACGTCAGCTTTGACAAATCTGTCGGCACGTTGCAGTTCAATTCGACATCGGGCGGGTTGCGTCTGCGCAACGCGGCGGGAACGGGACGGGCGACGGTATCGGTCGGCGGTAACGGCCATAGCGGCAGTTCCTCGGCGAACACCGCTGGCAACGTGTTCTTGAAAGGACATTACGTAGACATGCAGATCGGTACCTTGACCCTGGCGAATCGCGGCGCGCGCTCGGGCGGAAGCATCAGCGTGTATTTTTCATTCGATACCGGGATTGTGGATTGTACGAGCATCACCGGGTCGATCAATGCCTCCGGCTCCCCCAACGGGACGGGGCCGACGAACATTTTATCAGTCGGTGGCGGTACGTTGAAAGTGGCTAATAACATTTCGCTGGTTAATTGCGCGGGCAATCCCGGTCTGGGAACTTTGTTCATCACCAATGGCGGCTCGGTGACCTGCAGCAGCATCATCAAGACCACGGCGAACGGGTCGGGAAACGTGACAATCAATAACGGCACGTTGACCCTGTCGTCTTCCGCGGGGGTGATCGGAACCCCCGGCATTCCGCTTGATTCGATCAGTCTGACCAATGCGACGCTGCATCTGAACCTCAATGCGACCCTGACGGATCCGCGGATCGTGGCGACCACGGTCAATACGAACGGGGCGAACACCATCATCATTGATACGCTGGTGGGCGCGTCGGGCCCGGTGACCATCCCTTTGATCAGCTACACTGGAACCGACCCGTTCGGCAGCCTGACCCTGAATTTGAGCGCTTTGCCTGCGGGCTACAGCGGTCATCTGGATGACTCGGTCCCCGGCCTGGTTCAACTGGTCATCAACGCTCCGGTGGCCAATGCCCTGGTCTGGGTGGGCGCGACCAATTCTGTGCCGGTCAGCAACTGGGACACGAACAAGACCAAGAATTGGGTGGACGTGGCGACCATGACCGCCCCGCAGGTCTATGCGGACCCGGACACCGTGCTGTTTGACGACACCGCCAGCAACGGCGTGGTCACGTTGATGAACCCGGTGGCTCCCTACAGTGTCACCTTTAACAATGTTCTGACGAACTATGTCCTCAATGGCACCGGCAAAATCACCGGCATCGGCGCCCTGACCAACCTGAATACCGGTACGGTGACGCTGGCGGATACGGGCGGTGATAATTTCAGCGGCGGCATCGCCGTCAATGCCGGGACGCTTATTCTCGACAACGCTAACAGCGCGATCTCAGGCGGGGTGCTCATCGCTGCCGGTGCGACGTTGCAGATCGGCAACAATGATGCGAACGGTGCGCTGCCATCCGGCACCCTGGATGATGAGGGTACGCTGGCGGTCAAACGCTCGGACAACTTCACCATCGCCGCCTCCATTCCGGGCGCCGGCGCGCTGACCCAGAACGGCAGCGGTTCACTGACTTTGAGTGCGTCCAATAGTTACGCCGGCATCACCACGGTCAGCAGGGGCACTCTGGCATTGACCGGCAGCGCCTTGATCAGCGCCAGCGCGGGCGTGCTGGTCAGTAATGCGACGCTTGACGTGTCGGCCATCATTTCCCGGTCAACGGTATTGAACGATTTCAGCATCACGAACGCCACGCTCACCCTCAATCCGACCAATCTCCAGATTCCCCTCAGCGTGGCGACTTTTGAGGCGGACGGTATCATTGCCAGGAGCAATATCATCAATGTCATCGGGCTGCCGCCAGTTGCGTTCTATCCGTCCACCATCACGCTGGTCAAATCTGCCGCCCCCATCACGTTGACGGGCGGGAACTTTAACTTCGCGCTTGGCAGCCTGCCGGCCGGCTTTGCCGGCAGTCTGACTGAAAATGGCAACAGCACCGCCATCCAGCTCACGCTGACCTCCGGACCCACCGGTACCCGTGCCTCGACCATTTGGGCGGGAATTCCCGGCGCCACGGCGACCACGAACTGGTCGGACAACGTGAACTGGCAGTTGCCCGGCGCACCGGGCGCGGCTGACAATGTGATCTTTGACACCACCAGCACGGTGTCCGCTCCCACCACGGTCAACAATGTGGTGGACGCCAATATCACCATTGCGGGAGCGACCTACAGCAGCAGCAATTCGCAATATCAAGTCACCCAGATTCCCGCCGGGAATGTGCTGACGGTCAATAACACCTTTACCGTTGGTGGAAACATCATGGATAACGCCGTGACACATGCCGTCTTCACCGACGCCGGCACGCTGGTGGTCAACGCAAACAATGCCAACCTGGTGGGCAGCAGCGGCTCGGCCGGTTCCTCGGGGACGGCCTCGCTGGATCTGTCTGGCCTGAGCAACTTCGTATACAACGCCAGCTCGGCCACATTTGGCGTGGGCAATATCGGGGGCCGTGGCATCGGTACAATCGCCTTGGCGGGTGTGAGCAACAACATCACCGCCGGCACGGTTGCCATCATGACCAGCTCCGCGAGCAGCAGTGTCACCGCCACCTCCACGCTCGGCGCAGGCACGAACATCATCAACGCGAGTACGATCAACATCGCCGCCACACGGGCCAGCGGAACGTTGCAATTCCCGGCTTCGACCGTCGGCGGCTTGCGGATTCGCGGGACGGGCGGCACGGATAGTGACCGTTCAACAGTGGTTCTGGGTAACCGCAGCAGCGGCGGCACCAGCGGCCACGCGAACGGCAACCTGCTCTTGAATGACCATCCGGTGGATCTGAAACTGGCGACCCTGACACTGGGCCAATGCAATCAGGTTGCCCCGGTGGACGCCAATGGCACCCTGCAATTCAACCAAGGCACGGTGGATGTGACGGGAGTCCTAATGGCCATCCTCTCTGCGAGCGGTGGAGCGAATGGTACGCTCACGGCGGGTGGCGGGACATTGATTGTCGGTTCGGGCGGCATCTCACTGGTCAACGGGACGGTGGCACCAACATCGCCCGCCTCAAACATCGGCAATCTGAATTTGACCGGCACAACGGTGATCTGCAGCAACAGCATCGTCAAGACTACAACCCTCGGCACGGGTAACATCTCGCTCACCGACAGCACGCTGGACATGGTGTCCGGCACCATCGGCACGCCGGCTGCGCCGATCGACTCGCTGACGCTCAGCGACAACGGCACTTTCGATAACAAGATAACGGTGAATGTCGTTGCTGGTGTGCCGAGCATCGTCGCCAGCTCGATCAGCGCCAGCGGCGTGACGACCATCAATATCGGCGCGATCACCGGTGTGATCGGCACGGCCCAGATTCCGGTCATCAGCTATACCCCCGGCGGCAGCCCCGCGGCTGGCGTAACCTTGGGTACCACCCCGGCTGGCTATACCGGCGCTTCGCTGGTGGATAGTGGCACGAGCATCGATCTGCTGATCACCTCACCGGCGCCGATCGTCTGGAAGGGTGCAGTTGGCGCGACGCTGACCAGCACTTGGGACACCAGCACGCAGGACTGGTTGAATGGAGTGACGCCGGTCGCCTATGCGAATACCCAGTTCGTGCAATTCGATGACACGGCCAGCACCAATGTCGTGAACTTGACCGTGAACGTAGCGCCCCCGGGTCTCGATGTGAGCAACAATCTGGTGAGTTATACCTTCATCGGCAGCAGCAAGATCGGCGGTTCGACGGCCCTCACCAAGCAGGGCACCGGCAAACTGGTGGTGGACAACAGCGGCATCAACGATTTCGCCGGCGGAGTTAATATCGTGGGCGGCACGGTGCAGTTTGGCAATAACGACGCCAATGGCAACATTCCGACCAGCGGCAACATCACCGACAACGGCACGCTGGCGTTCGGCCGTACGGACAGCAACACGGTGGCCAACCTGATTTCCGGCACGGGCGGAGTGACACAGAGCGGCAGCGGCACGAGCAAGCTGACGGCGGCCAATACATACAGCGGCGCGACGCTCATCAACGGCGGCACCTTGGTGGTGGGCAATACCGGCGCGGCGACAGGGAACAGCGCGCTGGGTGTGATTCCTGGCGGCGCGGTGACCATCACCAACGGCGGTACACTGGATCTAAGCGGGATCGCGACTGCCAATACGATCGGTTTCACGAATGCGTCTGGCCAGGCGAAGCAATTCTATATCGCCGGTGCGGGTGTGGGTGGTAATGGTGTGATTGTCAACAATGGCACGGTCAACCAGCAGAATGCATTTCAATTGATCACGCTTACCGCAAATGCAACCGTCGGCGGCCCGGCCCGCTGGGATATGCGCGGCAATGCAGCGGTCACTCCGCAACTGGACCTGGGCGGATTCACACTTACAAAGACCGGAACCAACCAGATGAGCATGGTGAATCTCCAGGTCATCAATGGTGGTGGTATAGTCATAAACAGCGGCATCTTTTCCTTTGAGACGACTTCCTCTGACTCGACGGCGCCCATCACTGTCAATGCGGGCGGTGTGCTGGGTCATTTCCGTCAGGCGGCGGGTCTTTTCACGGCCCCGATCACGTTGAACGGTGGCATGATCCGGGACCTGAACGGCGGGCCCGGTGCAACGAATGATTCGCCGATCACGCTGACGGCGAATTCATTCCTGGATCTGAACGTCAACTCCACCGATCGTCTCCAATTGAACGGCATCATCTCTGAGTCCGGTGGTTCGTTCGGCCTGACCAAGACCAACGGCGGTTCGTTTGCGCTGTCGGCGGTCGATACTTACAGCGGCACTACGCTGGTGCAGTCGGGCAGGTTGATCCTGACGGGCAATGGTTCCATCGCCAACAGCAAGACGTTGACGGTGGCGGCGGGTGCGAATCTGGATGTTAGCGAACGCAATGACACCACGCTGACGTTAAATCCCAATCAGACGTTGACCGGCTTCGGCTCGGTGACCGGGCTGGTGACGACGCTCAGCGGTTCAACGGTTGCACCCGGCTCGGCATCGAGCACTGGTACGCTAACCGTTAATGGCAATACAACCTTGAGCGGCACAAACCTGATGAAAGTCAGCCGTACTTCCGGCGCGACGAATGACATCGTGTTGGTCAATGGTGCGTTGGCTGTGGGTGGAACCTTGACGGTCTCGTCGCTGGGCGGCTCATACGTCAATGGCGATACGTTTACCCTGTTCAAGGCCACGGGCGGCATCACTGGCACGTTCACGGCGACCAACCTGCCTGTGATTTCCGGCTTCGCCTGGGTCACTACCAATCTCGCCAACGGTGTTTTGAGCCTGCTCGCCACGGTGAACACCACGCCAACGAACATCACGACGGTCGTGAGCGGCAGTACGCTGACGCTCTCGTGGCCGGCGGATCACATCGGCTGGCGTTTGCAGGCGCAGACCAATGCGCTGGGAGCCGGCTTGAACCCGGCCAGCGGTGCCTGGTTTGATGTGCCCGGCTCGACCTCGGTGAACAGCGTGAACGTGACGGTCAATCCGGCGAACGGCACGGTGTTCTACCGCATGGTGTATCCGTAAAAGCGGAGGTGGATTTGGGTTAGGTGAATGGGGCTGGCCGCCGGGCTGTTGAACAGTCCGGCGGCCAGTTTTTGCCCATGAAATTCAGGCGGTTGAATGCTGTAACTTGAGCAGGCAGTCGGCGTCTAGCAAAGGCAATCATACATGAGACTTTCTTTCAACTTTTCGCGCGGGTTTGCACCCGTGCTGTGCATCGGTTTTATCTGTGCCGGACTGGTGGGCGCAGTTCGTGCGGTGGATGCCACGGCGGCGATGCCGAAGGTCTTTTGCGATGACCCGGCAACGCTGCTTGCCAGCAAGGCCGCGTTGGCCGCAGGAAACGCATCGCTCAAGCCGGCCTTGAAACAACTGCTCGCGGATGCCGACAGGCGGCTGGAGCAAAAGCCGGCGTCGGTCATGGATAAAAAGCAAACTCCGCCGAGCGGTGACAAACACGACTTCGTCAGCCAGGCGCCCTATTTCTGGCGCGACACCAATTCGCCGGATGGCAAGTACATCCGCCGCGATGGTGAACGGAATCCCGAATCCAACAACGATTCCGATTCAGGCCGTTTTCAAAAGACCTGCGCGGACACTCACGCGCTCGCGCTCGCGTATTATTATTCCGGCGATGAAAAATATGCGGCCAAGACCACGGAATTGATCCGCGTCTGGTTTTTAAACCCCGACACGCACATGAATCCCAATCTGAATTACGGCCAGGGGATTCCCGGTGAAGTCGAGGGCCGCCCCGCCGGCCTCATCAGCGCGCGCGGCCTGGTGCATCTGGCGGACGCCATCGGCCTGCTCGCCGGTTCAAAATCCTGGACGGCGGACGACCAGAAAAAGATGACCGCGTGGTTCACCGAATATCTGCACTGGCTCACCACCAGCAAGATCGGCCGCGGCGAACTGGATGCCAAAAACAACCACGGCACTTACTGTGAAACCCAGGCCGCCGCCATCGCCCTGTTTCTTGGCAAAACAGACATGGCCAGAAAGATCGTGACCGAGGCGAAGGAAAAACGCGTGACCCGCCAGATCGAGACCGATGGCAGCCAGCCGTTCGAGCTCGCGCGCACCACCAGTTTTGGCTACAGCTGTTTTAATCTTCGCGCGCTGATGGATCTGTCCTGTATCGGTCAGGTCGTGGGCGTGGACCTCTGGCATTTCCAGACCGCCGATGGCCGCAGCATCCAAAAGGCGGCGGAATACATGGCGCCCTACGTGGATCCGGCCCGCAAATGGCCGCACCAGCAGATCCACGCGGCCAACCAGGGCGACTTGCACGAGCTGCTCAACCGTGCCGCCGCGCAATTTCCCGACAGCAAGGTGATCCGCGACGCGCTGGCATCGGTCAAGAGCGATGACAGCAGTTCGTCCAGGCTCTACCTGAAAACCGTTCCGCTGGCGGCGAAGTAGGATTACTTCGCCGAGAGTTGGATGATGACGGCGCTCGCGGCCG